>Ga0209394_1000220_pt1 | contig 52360 bp, 55 predicted proteins | sample JNZ201metaG_FD_184122 | JGI IMG/M metagenome (GOLD analysis project Ga0209394, IMG submission 184122) | Hot spring microbial communities from Jinze hot spring, China to study Microbial Dark Matter (Phase II) - JNZ 20120812A (SPAdes) (version 3) ...
TGCTGATTACTATGGGAGACGTAAAATAATTGTTTTAATGACATTTGGACTTGCTTTTTCCAATCTATTCTTTGTTTTCGCTGAAAATTGGCTTCACATCCTTTTTGGATCTATTTTTGGAAATATACTTTAATTTCTCTTGTGGAATTGTAAATTTAATGATCTCTGTAATTACAGTAGATTTTATAATGATTTCCCGTGAATAATAGCTTTCTATGTTATTCCATATATATGTGTTATCTGAGTATATTATGCTTTGTATACTTAATATCTTTATACTTATATCAATTGGATTTATAATTGTGTAATTTATTATGATTTTAGCTTCTAACTCATCAATTTCTAAATTAATACTTGCCACTTTTACTTTAAACATTTTGCCGATGAAATATGTTTTACCTATTAAATCTATTGAAATTATTATTGTATATGTAGCATATAATGTTAGAATTAATAGTAATAGTGATGGAAGTATTTCAATTAGATTACTTTTTAGTATTCTCTTCATTCTCCTACACACACCGAAATAATAAAACTTTAATTTTATCTTTACGGTATATGTTTTAATGAAACATAGTATTTTACTTTTATTTTTGACTTTAACCATAATATTCACTGGTTCAAATACCTTATTCATTTATTGGAATGAAGAAATTCAATGGTATGTTATTATCTTATTTTCATCGATTATAATGGCTTTTATAAATACTTCAATTAATCTTAAGATGAAAATAGGAATTCTCTTTTTAGCATGGATTGCAAGTATTATATTTACAAGTTTCGTAATTTGTTATCCACTTATTTTATGGGGAGGAAGTCTAACCGCTAATGAGGTAATCATATCTACAGTTGCACGTACATTAATTATTGTTTTCATAGGATTAACAATATCATTAGTTTCATTATTGTTCTTCTCATTCTTCAAGAGATAGTTCCATACGTTTACAATAAACATTTTAATTCTACTATGATTAAATGTATTTGAGATTATGTGTGGAATTCTTGGGTATATAGGTTTTACGCCAATAAGCATTGATTCATGTTTAGATATTCTTAAGGCTCTTGAAGTTGAGCAACTCCCCATAGAGTCTAGTCCTGTTGGTGGTCATGGTGCTGGTTTAATGGTTTATGATGATGGAGAATTATTTATTGAGAAGGTTGGTGGTAATGGTCTTTCTCCTGTTGATAAATTGAGGAACATTATTTATAGTAATTGGAGAATTAATTTTTCAAAGATTGTTTTAGGTCATGTTAGAAGGGCTTCACAAGTATTTGAGCGTACTATACCCTTTAAGGAATGTACACAACCATATGTTGTTAATTGTCTTGGAAGGTTTACTATTGTTTCTGTGCATAATGGGTTTCTAAAGAATTATTTGGATATTAAAGCCAACTTTAAAGTTGAGCATAAATTTGAATCTGAAAGTATAACTTTAATTGATTCAGAGATTTTCCCACATTTCCTTGAAGAGTTAATATCGATTTATGGTGATGGAATTGAAACTGCTAGAATTCTCTTTGATCATATTGAAGGTGGTAATACTGTTGCTATGATGGTTTTCTTTGATGATTACATATCCCTTTATATTATTCATAAGGGTTTAACTAGGGGTTTAGCTCTTTGGCGCAATGATAAAGGTCACCTATTATTTTCATCTAGAAGTTATATTATCGATAAATTTGCTAGAGGATTTATACGTGAAAATATGTTTGAAATTGAAGTTATCATTAAACCTAGGGTTGAAGGTAGCTTCGTAAAGTATTATAGATTTGATAAAGATAGTTTATTGAAATAATTTTTCAATATCATCTATCTTATTGTTAATGTGAATGTTATGTGTATTGTGGGCCCTGAAGATTTAATTTGGCTTATAACTGCTAGGTGCAATTTAAATTGTCTTCATTGTTATGCTAGTTTATATCATGGTGAATTAGAGCTTAATTTAGATAGTATCATTAGAATTCTTGATAGTGCTGTAGAAGCTGGAGTTGAACATATCAATTTTACTGGTGGAGACCCACTCCTTAGAAGTGATATCTTCAATATTTTAGAGTATTGTATTAATGTTGGTATTGAACCTTCAATTTTCACTAATTTGACTTTAATTAATGATGAAATTGCTTCAAGACTTTCAAAAATGGAAATATATGTTTTAACTAGTATTGATGGGTTTTCAAAGGAAACTTATGAGAAGATTAGAGGGTTTAATAATTGGGAGAGATTTCTTAATGGTGTTAAAAAGATTATTTCTCATGGTATTGAAGCTCATGCAAATATTTCAGTAAATGTTTTGAATTATAGTTACGTTGATAAAATTATAGAGGAAGCTTTGAAACTTGGATTTCAACATTTATCCATGATACCTACAATACCCTCTGGTAGAGCTTTCAAATGGAATTTATATGTTGATTCAAGAATGTTTATGGAAGCTGTTAAACTTGCTGCTAATAAAATGGAGGAAATTGGTTATTCTCTAGGTGTTTGGTGTGCACCATTTACTGGTGTTATTGTAAATTCCAGTAGATTGCATTTTGGATGTTGTAGGAAGTGGAGGGTTATGGATATAACTCCATCTGGTAGAGTTGTATTATGTGATGTTCTAAACATAGAAGTTAGTAATGTCAATGATTTTAGTGTTAAAGATGCTTGGATGGAATTACTGAATAATCCAATTGTTAAAAGTGTTAGAAATCCAAAGCCTATACATCCATGTGATAAATGTAGATTTTGGAGTAATTGTATGGGTGGATGCTATGCAAGAGCATATGTATTAACTGGAAATTTTGGGAATCCAGATCCATTATGTCCAAAGGTTAGTGGAATACTATGATTTTCACTTGTACTTTATATTATTGTTGAATTATCTAGATAATGGATTTATATAGAATTGTGAATATAGGATTGGAAGATATGAAATTCCATTACGATTTATTGATTATTGATCTTGATGGTGTTGTTTGGAGAGGTTCTAAAATAATATATGATAATGTGGTTGCATTGAAGCTATTAAATGATTTGAATGTTAAACTTATTTTTGCATCTAATAATTCCACTATTTGTAGAAGGGATTATGCATTGAAGTTAAGTGAAATTCTCGGATTTAAAATTCCCATTACCCATGTTTTTAATAGTGGTTTTCTAGTTTCTAAATGGCTTTTAGATAAATATGGTGTAAAAAGGGTTTATCCTATTGGTGAACATGGTCTTTTCGAAGAATTATCTTCTAATGGACATATTATTGTTGATGGTAATATTCCAAGTGAAATTGAAGTTGTTGTAGTTGGTTTAGATAGGAATTTAACTTATAAGAAGCTTGAAATTGCTCATAAAGCTATTACAAGGTATAATGCTTTTTTCGTTGCATGTAATGAAGATCATATACTTCCATTTGATGATTGGAGTATTCCAGGTGCTGGGGCAATAGTTGCATCATTGATTAAAAGTACTGGTGTACATCCAATAGTTATTGGTAAACCTAATCCATATCTTGCTGAGGTTATACTTGAATCCTTCAATATACCTAAAGATAAGATTCTAGTTGTTGGTGATAGATGTGATATGGATATTGCATTTGCTAGAAATGCTGGTTTAGATTGTTTACTTGTTTTAACTGGTGTTTCAAGGATTGAAGATGTTGAGAAATGTAAACCTACATATTTTGCAGAAGATCTCCTTCAATTCATTAAGAATATGGTTAATGGATTATAGCTATTTAACTTTCACTATATATCTCTTGAATATCTCTTTAAAATCTTCATTGTTAATGATTGGTTTACCATTTCTATGTATTTCTTGTAGTGATGGTGGCTTCATTTGATATGAGGGTAATCTATTAATGATTCTTTCTTCAAATGATGGTTTTAATGTGTCTTGATAAAAAATTCCAATTGGTATTTTCTTGATTTCCATAGCTTTCTTCATGGCATTTAGTATTTTTGTTTCTCTTTCATCTTCACTTTCAACTTTATAATCCCATTTTTCATCTTCCAGTTTATATATGTTCTTTGAATAATACTCTTTCGTGTAAATATCATTGTATGTTACACATGGTTGAAGTATATCTATGAATGCTGATCCCTTATGTTTTATTGCTTCGATCAATACTTTCTTTAAGTGATTTACATCCATGGAATATGATCTTGCTACGAATGTGTAACCTGAAGCTAATGCTAAAATTATTGGGTTTATTTGGTCTTGTATATTTTCTTTTGCTAAAGCTTTTGTCTTTACTTTTCTAGGTAATGTTGGTGATGCTTGTCCCTTTGTTAATCCATATACTCCATTATTATGCAATAACACTTTTATATCTAAATTTCTTCTACCAAGAGCTACAAAGTGTCCAGCTCCTATACCCAATAGGTCTCCATCACCACCATTCACAATAACTGTTAGATTTGGATTTGATAATTTTATTCCAGAAGCAAATGGTATTGCTCTTCCATGTAATGTATGTACTCCATTTACATTTATGAAATGTGGTATTTTACCTGAGCATCCTATACCCGATACTATAACCGTTTTATATTGGTTTAAATTCAATTCTTTAAATGTTTGTACCATGGCTAATAGTATCCCATAATTTCCACAACCTGGACACCAATCAACCCATAGATCTGTTCTATAATTGTGATTATGCTCCATATATTAAAACCTCCCATTCACTTTTACCTTCCAAGATATTTTTAATGGCATTAACTAGTTCATTCTTATATATTGGTCTTCCAGTATACTTTGTAATCTTCTTACTTATTTGAACTCCATTATACATGGAAATGATTTTTGCAGCTTGAGTAAGATAGTTATTTTCCACTATTATTATCTTTTCTTGATCGTATTTTGATAGTATCTTCATAATTTCTTTTGATGGGAATGGTGAAAACATTTTTATGTTTAAATATGCTCCTGATAATCCCATCCCTCTATTTAATTCTCTTATTGCATCAATACATACACCTTTAATTGAACCCCATCCCACTATCAGGTAATCTTCACCATCCCCTGTAAATGTATACTTTAATTTCTCTGGTATTTCATTACTCATAATCTCCATTTTTCTCATTCTCTTCTCATACATCTTCATTCTCATATTAGGTTCTTCAGTTATATGCCCTTCATCATTATGTTCATCACCAGTATACCATGAAATTGTTTTACTTCCAATATATGCCCTTGGCGATATTATTTTTGATAAATCAAATCTTTTATATTCAACAGCTTCATCCACCACCAATCCTCTATCTATATTCAATTCTTCTATACTTGGGATTGGTATGGATGCTATGGTGTTAGCTAGAAATTTATCTAGTAAATGTATTACTGGAACTTGGTATCTTTCTGCTAAATTAAATGCTTCTATTGTATCATAGAATGCTTCTAAATGATCTCCAGAGGCTAATACTATTCTTGGGAATTCTCCGTGTGATGCTGATAATGTAAACAGTAAATCTCCTTGTCCACCTCTTGTAGGTAGTCCTGTACTTGGAGCACCTCTTTGATAATATGTTATTACAATTGGTACTTCATTATTTCCAGCCCATCCCAATGCTTCAACCATAAGGCTGAATCCTGGACCACTTGTAGTTGTTGAACTTCTAGCTCCACTTAATGCTGCTCCAATAGCTGAAGTTATTGCTGCAATTTCATCTTCAGTTTGGAAAACTAATATTTCTATTTCATCTCCATTCTTCAATTTTATTCTTTCATTTGCTTCAAGGAATAAACTTTCATCAGCAGCTGGAGTTATTGGATAATAACTCTGATATCTTAATCCTCCAACTATTTTTGCCATAGCCACAATATCGTTTCCACTTACAACTAAATACTCATCGTATTTGTTATTTGGCTTCTCAAGTTCTATTGTTTTATCTTCATCTACGTATTTCTTAACTAATTCTATTATGTACATGTTTGGCTCTATTATTTCTAATCTACCTTCAAACCTCCTATCCAATGCATATCTTATTGATTCCATATTTATTTTCAGTACATGGGCCATTGCTCCAATAACAATTGAACTTATGTATCTTGATGCATGTGTTGAAGGTATTTTAAATTTACCTATTAGATTTGATATTAACTCTTTAAAATCTATACCTACCCTTCTCGCGTTTATACCTAAGATTATTTCATTTAAAGTTTCTCCTAAGCCCATTTTATTTAGTCTATCTTTAATGTTCTTCATAACCTCTTTTTCCATACTTTTTACTTCAGTTAGCTTTGTATCTATAGTTCCAATATCGTATATGAGTATTCCATTATCCTTTAATTCATGGAAGTGTGTAAATATGGTTTCAGCGTCCATACCGGCAATAACATCAACTGGATACTCTAGTGAGAGAGGTATTTCTTTTGATGATATTTTCATATGTATATAGCTGTGTCTTCCAATTATATTTGAATGATACTCTCTATCTGATATTACTCCATAACCTAAATGTACCATTGAAATTGTTATTATTTGTGAACTTGTTTCTAAACCTGCTCCTTGTGGTCCTCCAATTAGTATATTTACTTCATTCAATACGATCACCAATAAGTTTAACCTGAACGTACTTCCTCTAGTAATTGATCATCAATTAAAACTTCCAATACTGGATTGTGATCTACATGTTTTAAGTAGTCTTCCAATGTGTATAGTGGTTCCATGCATTTTATACAGTAAAATATTAATCCATTTTCATAAATCCTTTTTACCTCTTCTATTTCTAATCCACTAAAATTACTACATTCCTCTTTAATGCTTATGGTTATTTCATCTTTCTCAATACAGCATCCTATATATGGAAATAATGGGTGCGCAATATACTTCCTACATTTTCCACATAATTTGTTTTTCATATACTTTCAAATAAGTTGTTTATCCCTATGCTTATAATGATTGCGATGTTAGAAGTTATTTGTGAATTAAAAATGAAGTTTAGTATTTTTCTTGAATTAATTGTTTTTGAACTTCCTTGATGCTTTCTCCAATGATTGTTTTATAACCTAATGTATTCAAGCTTCTTTCTATGGCTGATACTGTTGCCACAATATCATTGGCATTTACAGATCCCATATGTCCAACTCTAAAGTAGTTTATATTTGGGTATAATCCTCCTGCAACTATAACATTCCTTTTATTCATTTCATTTAGGAATTGTTGTATGTTTATGTTTTGCGGTAGATAGATTGCTGTTATTGTTGAAGCAGCATAATCTTCAGATTTAGCCATGATCTTTAGGTTCATAGCTTCTATACCCTTTCTAAAAGCTTTTGATAATATTTTATGTCTTTTAAATCTAGCTTCCATACCTTCATCTAGTATTAATTTTAAACTTTTGTTTAATGCTACTATGAGGTTTACCGCTGGTGTTGCAAAGTATGATGCTCTTAATTCTTCATATGAGTTCATAATGTTTATCCATCTTGTTAATTCCATGTAGTATGGAGAGTATTTCGATTTTGTCTCCTTTAGTCTATCTAATGCTTTTGGTGATAACCATATTATTGCTAATCCTGGTGGTACACCTATAGCTTTTTGACTTCCAGTGAATAGTACATCTATACCCCAATTTTTCATGTATATTTCTTCTCCAGCTACACTACATACTCCATCAACAACCAATAATGTTTCATTATGTTTACTTATTTCTTCTCCAAGTTTCTTTAATTCCTGTCTAACTCCAGTACTTGTATCTACATGTGTTACTATCACTAAACTATATTTTTCTTCTTCAATTTTCCTAAGGATTTCATTGGTGTCAACCATTTCACCAATTTCTTTAGCTTTTAATACATCTATTTTCACTGGATATTTTGATAATAATTCTATCATTCTATCTCCGAAATATCCATTGGAAACTATAAGCACTTTATCGTTTTCCCTTATGAAGTTTGTTGTACTTGCTTCCATAGCTAATGTTCCACTTCCAGCTATTACTATAGGTTTATACTCTTCATTTACAAACACTATTTTCCTAAGGTTTTTCAATACATCATGGAATATCTGTATGAATTCTTTTGATGTATGGCTTAATGTTGTTGTACTTAATTCCCTTAGTACTGAAGGTTCGAATATTATTGGTCCTGGAATCATCAGTAATGATCTTTCACTCATTTAAACCACAAATCAAATTATATTTCAATTTATATTAAAGGTTTGGGGCAACCCATATATATTCATTGAATATATAACTCTATGTGATTCTATGACTACCCTCATTAGAATCTCTAGATTTTGCGGTTTTATTACGCCGATTGTAGCCTATGGATTCATCTTTCTTGCAATATCTAATGCTCCATGGTTTTCTTGGTATAAGAATGCTTTAAGTGATCTTGGTGCTAGAAGCCCTTCTGATATCTACTTTAATTCTGGTTTAATATTATCGGGGATTCTTGAAATAATCTTCTCCCTTGGATTTTATAAGGTTATTAATGGAATTATGGGTAAGCTTTCTGCAATAATCCTATTCATTGATTCTATTGCTTTAATTGGTATAGGATTATTCCCTGAAACTGCTGGTAGAATACATTTCTATTTTTCAGTTATCTTCTTCCTCCTCTACCCTATATCTTCACTATTATTCGGTTTAAGTTTAATAGCGTCTAAGAGTAATGTTGTTTTTGGTTTTCTAAGTATAATTATGACATTCATATGCTTCGCTATATGGTTTATAATTCCATGGAGATCTATGGGTGTAACTGGGGTTGCTATACCCGAATTCCTCTCTTCAATTTTCGGATGCATATGGATGGTTTACATCGCCTATAGATATTTGAAAACCTAAATTTAATAAAACCCTTTATATGCTTTCTCTATATATATGACTTTGGTGAATATATGCGTATTGTAGATCTACGTAGTGATACCGTTACTATTCCACCAAAGGAAGCTTTAGCCACCATCCTTGAAGCCCCGTTAGGTGATGATGTCTACCGTGAAGACCCCACTGTTAATAAACTTGAAGCTATGGCTGCTGAAATATTTGAGAAAGAAGCTGCACTATTAGTTACTAGTGGTACTCAAGCAAATTTGATTTCAGTTATGGCTCATACTAAACGTGGTGATGAAGTTATTGTAGAATATGATTCCCATATATACAATTATGAAGTTGGAGGAATATCTTGGATTGCTGGTGTTCATCCAAGACCCATCAAGGGATTTAGAGGTTTTATGGATCCTGCAGCTATAGAATCTGCTATTAGACCTAAAGATATTCATTGCGGAGAAACCACTCTACTATGTGTTGAAAATACTCATAATAGGGCTGGTGGAACTGTTATAACTCCTAAACAAATGGAAGCTATGGCTGAAGTAGCTAGGAGACATGGTTTAAAGGTTTATGTTGATGGTGCAAGAATATTTAATGCAGCCGTCGCTTTAAATATTAAACCTTCAAAACTCGTGGAGAATGCTGATTCTCTAAGCTTCTGCCTCTCTAAAGGTTTAGCTGGTCCAGTTGGCTCTCTTATGGTTGGACCTAAAGAATTTATTGAACGTGCAAGGAAGATTCGAAAAGTTTTAGGTGGTGGTATGAGAAAGGCTGGCGTTATTGCTGCACCTGGAATTTGGGTTTTGGAAAATATGGTGGATCGTTTAAAGGAAGATCATGAAAATGCACGTAAACTTGCTTTAGGTTTATCGAAGATTCCAGAAATCTCTATTGATCTAGAATGTGTTCAAACGAATATTGTAATATTTGAATTGAAGAGCATTAGTGCTAGAGCCTTTGTTGAAGCATTATCTAGAAGAGGAGTTAAATGTGGCGCCATTGGTCCTAGGAGAATTCGTATGGTAACTCATTATGGAATAACATCTGAAGATATAGATTATACTTTGAAAATGGTGAAAATGGTTTTAGAAGATTTATTAGAGTAGATTCATTAAACTAATTTATTCAACCAATTATTTTTGTTTAATTTTTATTTAAATCCATTTTATAATGGTATTTTAATCATTTTCATGTATACATTTTTGTAAATGTTATAATGTTTTGCTGCATTTTCTTGTAGATGATATATTTAATTTTCAATTTAAAATGGTAACATTTAATTTATCCTTTACTACTTATGTTATGGTTGGTTGTTTGAGGTTAATTATATGTGGAGTATGCTTTATTTCCTTAGGAATAACCCTGAGAGAATTAGGATTTCTCAACGTGCTAGAGGTTTAGATGAATCTATTGTTGATAAAGCTTTAGAATTGGATTTAAAGTGGAGGAAGGTTTTAACTTATATTAATGAGTTGAGGCGTGAGCATAATAGGATTTCACGTGAAATTGCTAGTTTGAGTGGGGTGGAGAGGGAGAAGAAGCTTGAAGAAGCTCGTAAATTGGCTGAAAAGATCGAAATTGAAGAAAAAATTTTGAATGATTTGGAGGCTGAACGTACACGTATATTGCTTAGTATACCAAATATTGTCCATGAATCTGTTCCTATTGGTAGAAGTGAGGAAGATAATGTTCCAATAAGATTTTATGGTAAACCAAAAGTTTACTACGAGTTTGAAAATGAATTTTTAAAGCAAATTAAGGGGTTTAAAGTTGATTATGAAATTATTGATTGGAAACCTATGGGTCATGCTGATATGCTTGATTTCCTGGGGTTGGGTGATACTGTTAAAGCTGGTGAAGTTGCTACTTCAAGGTTTTATTATCTATTTGATGATCTTGTATGGCTTGATTTATCACTTCTCCTCTATGCTTTAGATTTCCTATCCAGTCAGGGGTTTAAAGTTGTTTTAACTCCTTACATGCTTAGAAGAGCTGCATATGAGGGTGTTACAACACTTAGTGATTTTGAAGAAGCTTTATATAAGATTGAAGGTGAAGATCTATATTTAATTGCTACAAGTGAGCATCCCATTGCTGCTTATCAAATGAATAATTTAATTGATGGAAAAGACTTGCCAATTCTATATGCTGGTATTAGTGCATGCTTTAGGAAGGAGGCTGGAGCTCATGGTAAGGATACTAAGGGTATATTTAGAGTTCATCAATTCAATAAAATTGAACAATTTGTTTTCTGTTTACCAGAGGATTCTTGGATTTGGATTGAAAGATTAATTGAAAATGCTGAGAAGCTTTGGTCTGGTTTAGATATACCATATAGAGTTGTTAATATATGTTCTGGTGAATTAAGTGCTGTAGTTTCTAAAAGGTATGATTTAGAGGCGTGGATGCCTGCTCAAGGTAAGTATAGGGAGATGGTTTCATGTAGTAATTGTCTTGATTGGCAGAGTTATAGGCTTAATATTAGATTTCAGAGGAAAGGTGAAAAAGGTTTAGAGAGAGGTTATGTACATACGTTAAATTCCACTGCTATAGCTTCAACAAGAGCTATAACTGCTATACTTGAAAATTATCAAGAAGCTGATGGTACAGTTATTATACCAAAGGTTTTAAGACCATACCTTGAAATGTTTAAGAAGGCTCCTAAAGAAGCTATATATCCAATTAAGAAAAGATAATTGTTTAGTTTATTTTTATCTTTAATTTTATTGAATGTACTGAACATGAAATGCATGGATCATAGTTTCTTATTATTTGTTCCACTATTAATTGAGCTTCTTCTATTGGTTTACTTATGATTAATGGTATTTGATTTATGATATCTTGTTCTATATGTGCTAAGTTTTGTGTTGTAGGAGCTATTATCCTAGCTTTTTCAACAAATCCTTCATCATTCAATTTATACGAATGATATAATACTCCTCTTGGAGCTTCCGTTGCTCCACATCCCCAACCTCCCTTCACTTTATATTCTACGTATGGTTTTTCCGGTTCTCTATATTCATCAATTAATCTCTCTATCTCCAAGGTTGCATGGAATATTTCTGCAAGTCTCGCTATTATACTTTGATATGTGTTCGTTAATGGTGCTTTATAACCATTGTCCTCTATTATATCTCTTACTTCCCCCCTTAAAGTATTGTAGTTATTGTTGTATCTAGCTATGGGTCCAGTTATATAGAATCCTCTTCTCCTTATTTTGCATCTTAGCGATGTAGAGTATGGTACTTGTATTTCTTCTATTTCCTTTTCAAAATCTTCTTCTACAATGTTTAAACCTTTATTGGATATTATTCTTCCACCTATTGTTGGATATTCATTATCTTGATCTTTTAGGGAGAGGTATTCATAATCACATTTTACCTCTGGTATCTTAAGTTTAAATGTCCATTTCAATAGTTCTTTTGCTATTTCTTGGTATTCTCTGCATTTATCCTTTATATCTTTTAGTTCTGTTTTCCTTATTACTCTATAGAATCCGCCTATTCTACATGAGATTGGATGTACAGGTCTTCCACCTAATTTTTCAATTATGTAGTTTCCGAAGGCTTTTAATCTCATTGCTTTTCTAATTGTTTCAGGTTCTATTTTAGCTAATTCTATAGCATCATTTAATCTTAGGAAGTCTGGAGCGTGAAGTAGAAATGCATGTAGAGTATGACTGCTTATCCATTCTCCAAATAGCATGATCTTCCTCAACTCTCTTATTTCTTTAGGTATTTCAATTTCAAAGATTTTCTCTATTGCTCTGCTGCTACTATAGATGTATGGTATTGGGCATATACCGCATATTCTTGCAACTAAATCTGGAACTTCACTGTATTTTCTACCTATCAAGAATGCTTCGAAGAATCTTGGAGCTTCAAATATATTTAACTCTAATTTCTCTATTTTTCCATTTGTTATTATTAATTCTACTCCTCCTTCTCCTTCAACTCTCGTTAATGGTTTAATTTTTAAATCTATTTTACTCATTTATTTATCACCTCTCTGAACTTTTGATTCCAATTTTCGAATTTCTTTAATAGTAATGATATGTCCATTTTACTTAACCCCTTATTTCTAAAGTGTTCCATTAATCTCTCTACTTCTGGTTTATCTGAGGGTCCATAGCATGCGTAGCATGGTCTTTGGAAGCTTGGGCATAGAGCTCCACATCCAACCATAACTATTGGTCCTAAGCATGGTTCACCTTTAGTTACAAGTACACATGTATACCCCTTTATTTTACATTGTATACATAAACTATGTGTGGGTAGGAATGGTTCTCTACCAAGCATTATTTGGCTTAATACCCATAATAATTGGCGTCTATTTATTGGGCATCCATTTATTTCAAAATCTACTTTTACATGTTCAGATATAGGTGTTGATTTCTCTAACGTTTTAATCCACTCTGGATTTGGATAAACGATCTTTTTATAATCATTGATTTGATTACTCCAATTTCTTAATGCTTGTATTCCACCTGATGTAGCACATGAACCTATTGCTATTACATATTTTGATTCATTCCTTACCCTTTTAATTTCTTCTTCTTGTTCTGGTGTTGATATACTTCCCTCAATTAATGCTATATCATAGGGTCCTTCACTAATTTTCTTTGAAGCTTCTATGAAGTATGCTACTTCAACTTTTTCCGCTATTTTTAAGAGTTCTTCCTCAAGATTTAATAGCTCTAATTGGCATCCACTACAACTTGCAAATTTGAATATTGCCAACTTCATATTTGCTCCACCTCAAAATAACCTTTTATTTTTGAAAATTGGAATACTGGTCCATCCTTACATACGAAGTATGGTCCCACTTGACAATGTCCGCATTGCCCTATTCCGCATCGCATCCTCCTCTCCATTGAAATATATATCCTCTCTTCCGGAATCTTCTTTTTAATTAAGTCTTTTACCGTGAATTTCATCATTATCTCTGGTCCACAAACCATTGCTATTGTATTTTTAGGGTCTACGTCTACTTTTGGTATTAATGTTGTAACAACACCTACAGCTCCAGCCCATTCCTCTTCCCCTCTATCAACGGTTACATGAAATTCGGTATTCCTTATCCTCTTATATCTTTCAAATTCTCTTCTATAAACTAAATCTCTTGGGGTTCTTGCACCATAAAGTATTATCATTCTACCATATCTATCCCTATTTCTCTCTACTTCCATTATTACTGGTCTTAGGGGTGCTATTCCTATTCCACCTGATACTATTAGTATATCAAATCCTTCAGCTTCCTTCACTGGCCATGTATTTCCATAAGGTCCTCTAAAACCAATGATATCATTCTCCTTAATCTTACTGATCATTCTTGTTACTGCACCTACAATTTTTATTGTATGCATTATCTTTCCATCTTCTAATCCACTTATTGAAATTGGTATTTCCCCTCCACCATATACGTATAATATATTGAATTGTCCTGGTGAACCCTTTACTTCACCTTCCATTGGCGTTACATAATACGTGTATACGTCTTGTGTTTCTTGAATAATTTTATTTATCAAACCCTTTTTGAATATGTATTCTTTATAGATCATTTTTCTCCACCGCCTAATACCCTTATTATACTTTCTCTAATGTCTATTCCCATGGGACACCACGTTATACATCTACCACATCCCACGCAACCTAATGTATCAAACTGCTTCTCCCAATATGAGAATTTATGTAGTAGCCATTGCCTATATCTAGCCCATAAATCAGGTCTAAAATTTCCACCAGCTACTTCTGCATATCTATAGGTGAAGCAGCTATCCCAATATCTAATTCTATCAACATATTCATCTAAATGTGATTCATCATATATGTCGAAGCAGAAGCAGGTGGGACATACCATTGTACAATTTCCACATCCAACACATTTTTCAGAGACTTTTCTCCATAAATCTTTACTCATAATTTTCTCTTCCAATTCCTTTGGTAAGTTTTCTATGTTAAATGGAGCTTTCGCCTTCTTTTCAGCTTCCTCCATGGTTTTTATTAAACTAGTGATGTCATCTACTGATGCCTCCCTTAGTTCATTTAAAGATTTCAGTATTTTCCCACCTTTTTCACTTCCAACTTCAAATAATACTTTACCATTTATTTTCGTGTATGCTATATCAAAATTTTCTTTAACTCTAGGTCCAGTACCCATTGTGGCACAAAAGCATGTTTTACCGGGATCTATACAATTTTCCACTATTATCGTTAGTTTTTCTCTTATGGTTTTATAGTATACATCTTCATTCCATGAAAAAGTTTTATCCATGATTTTTATCGCAGCAGAATCACATGGTTTTATTGCAAAAAATGTTATTTCCATATTCTGGTAATCGTATGGTTCTATCCTTAATCCTTTGTATACTCTGATAATTTTAAGTGTTGGTGGAAACAAGTATTTCTTTGGTGAATCAAATCCATGTCTAAAGAATTTCCCCTTAAATAATCTATAGTTTCCTGGTTCTTGCAAATCTTCAACATCCCTTGCTAATTCTTCATAATCATTTAATTCTTCATACACTATTGAATTTCCATCTACTGATATCCTTGGTCCTATCACCTTTGTCTTTTCCCTTAATATTTTAAAGAGTTTTTCCAGATCGCTCTCTAATCCACTTTTAATTTCTACTATCATAACATCACCGATAAGTCTCCCTCAACTCCTATTGGTATAACCTGCTTTTAAAGTAGTAATTAATTAAATTACTTATTTCTTTTCATCCGGACTTTTTATGATAAATGTTAAATTTCAATGTATGTAATATATGATTTATGATGAATAGTATTGAGTCATTTAAAGAGCAGAGGATACTCTTATTTGATTTTCGTAAATGTTCTGGTTGTTTTATTTGTATGTTGGTATGTTCATATACCCATTATGGTGGTTTTGATTTCAATAAATCTCATATACGTGTTTATGAGAATCCTAAAGCTCCTTTATCATTTATTAGTATGTATTGTACCCATTGTGATCATCCAATTTGTGAAGCTGCATGTCCAGCTAATCCTAAAGCTATAGTGAAATCTTCTGATACCGGTTTTGTTAAGATTGATAGGATGAAATGTATAGGATGTAGATCATGTATATATGCATGTCCAATATCTATTCCTCATTTTGATGAGGAATATGGTGTATGTTCTAAATGTGATGCTTGTGATGGAAAATTTTTATGTGCAGAATTTTGTAGCACTGGGGCTTTAATGGTTGTTCCGAGAAGTAAAGCTAAGTATTATCTTGAAAATATCATGGGTGTAAAATATGAGTAGTGATGAAAATTTATATCCATGGAGGAAGAGGGAGAATCCTTTAGCTTCATCAATTAGTAGCCCAATCCTTAGGCTTATTAGAATTGGGCATATTCATAGACTTCTACCCATCATGGAGAAGGAGAGGGAAAAGATGGGGTTGCAGAAACTTCCTCCATCCGCTTTTTCATCAAAGGATGCTGTATCTGAAGTTAATATTTTACTTCAATACAACTTGAGTGATAAAATTAAAAGGAGGATTAAATTGTAATGTTAAAATATTCTCTCTTTCTTGGCTGTTTTATACCTGCTATGCAACCCTTTGCTGAAGCAGCTTTTAGAAAGATTTCTTCTATTCTCGGTATTGAATTAATTGATATTAAGGGGGCTTCTTGCTGTCCAGTATCTGATGTTTTTGGAATTGTTAGTTATGATGCTTGGGTTAATATTGCTGCTAGAAATATGTCTTTGGCTGAAGAAATTAATGGAGATATCGTTGTTTTATGTAATGGTTGTTGGGATACATTTTCCAGTGTATTGAAGAAGTTAGTTGAAGATGATAATCTTCTAAATAAAGTAAATAATAATTTATCTCTTTTAGGTAGGAAGTTTACTGGTAAATTAAAGGTTAAACATTATCTTGAAGTCTTAGTTGAAGATATTGGTTTAGAGAAGGTTCAGGAGAATGTGAAAATTCCATTAAATTTGAATATTGCTATGCAGTATGGTTGTAAATTGTATAGGGATAATAGATTGTTAAAGTATTTTGATGAATTAATAGAGGTTATTGGTGCTAAAAAGGTTTTTTATGATGCTGAAAGATTATGTTGTGGTTATCCACTATCCCTATATTCACAAGATCTAGCTTTCTCTGAGAGAACTAAGAGGAAGATTGATTCAATAATTAAAGCTGAAGTTGATTGTATTGCTGTTGCATGCCCAGCATGTTTCTACTATTTAGAGGAGGGTGAATTGAATTTGATTAAGAGTGGATATAAATGTAATATTCCAATTCTACATTTATCTGAACTCATAGCTTTATCCTTTGGATTTAAACCTAGTGAAATTGGAGGATCCCTACATAAAATTGGATATATGAATATTCTTGGTGGTAGATGATATGATTGAGGTATTAAATTCTCTAAGGGATTTATTAGGAAGTGATCTATTTGATTTTTATCGTGATCGTTATGGTAGATATTATCTTTTAACTAAAGCTGAGAGGATATTGGATGTAGTTGGTTTAATTGTTAAATTTGATGGGAGATTTATAGCTTTATCCGCCAATGATCTTGGAAGTTTAGGTTTTGAATTAATTTATCATTTTGATTTTAGTGGTTTTGGAGAACCTCATGTAGTGTCAATTAAGGTTAGAGTATCTAGAGAGAATCCTGTTATAAAATCTATTGTTAATATTGTGGAAGCTGCTAATTGGGCTGAGAGGGAAATTATGGAATTGATGGGTGTTAAATTTGAGGGGCATCCTGATCCTAGAAGATTATTCTTACCATATGCATGGCCTAAGGAGGAAGTGGCATAATGGGTGAGAATAATTCTAAAGAAACTTCACTTAAAATTGGAGGGTTAAATTCATCTCAATTCATAGTTCCAATAGGACCTTTTCATCCAGCTCTTCTTGAAGGTGAATTCTTTAAGTTAAAGGTTGATGGTGAGAAGATAATTAGTGCAGATATTAAGCTTGGCTATAATTATAGGGGGATTATGAAACTCGCTGAGGAAAGAGATTATTGGAAGAATATTTACTTATTTGAAAGGATTTGTGGTATATGCAATTTTACACATACATTAGCATATGTTATGACGGTTGAAATGATCGGTGGAATAGATATACCTGATAGAGCTAGGTATATAAGAACTTTCTTAGCGGAATTGGAGAGAATTCATAGTCATATGTTATGGGCTGGCATAGCTGTAGAACTTCTTGGATTCAAGACCTTATTCATGTATATTTGGAGGGAGAGGGAGCATGCACTTGACATCTTTGAGATGATTACTGGTAATAGAAGGCATTCAGCTATGAATACTATTGGTGGTGTTAGGAGAGATATAAGTATTGACTTAATTAATAGGATTGAAGGTAAAATTAAGGTTTTGGGGAAGAAGGTTAAAGAAATTGAGAAAATGATATTGGAAGATCCTATACTAAAATCTCGTACTAAAGGTATTGGTGTTCTCGGTAAAGATAATGCTAAGAAGTTGGGTGTTGTTGGACCTGTGGCTAGAGCCAATGGATTGAAAGTTGATATTAGAAAGATGGATCCATATGCTGCCTATAAGGATGTTCCTTTTGATATTATTACCCGTGATGATGGTGATGTATATTCTTTAATTGAAGTTCGAATAGGTGAACTCTATGAATCTATAGGTATATGCTTGTATTGTTTAGATGTACTTAAGAGGATTGGAGGCCCTATAAAGGTTGATGTGAGTGAACTTCCACCTGGTGAAGCTATTGGAAGAACTGAAGCTCCTAGAGGTGAACTTTTCTATTATATTCTTTCTAATGGTACAAATATTCCTGAGAGAGTTAGAATTAGAACTCCATCATATATGAATGATTATGCAATTTTACATATACTACCAGGTTATACTTTAGCTGATGCTCCAATAATAATAGCTAGTGTTGATCCATGTATGACTTGTACTGATCGTTGTATATATGTTGAAGACGTTAGGATTGGCATAGTGAAAAAGACTACTCTAATGGATTTATCTAGAGAAGTTTGTGGTGGATCAATATGATTGATCCAAGTATAATGATCTTCTTGATATTTTCATCAGCAGTATTTTCATTGATTCATAGAATTCCAAGAATTATTAGGGATTTCATATTTGTTTCATCAACTCTTCTCACTCTGATAATCGTTATTATCAACTTATGTAATCCATATACTGGATTTATATTTCTAAATATGTTTAATTTGTCAATTAGAGTTAATGGTTTTACATTATTCCTCTCTTTAATTGTTTCATTTATTAGTTTTATGGTGTCAATATATTCAATTAAGTATATAGAGGATGAAGATAGGGGTATCTATAGTTTTTTAGTGTTAATTATTGTTGGATGTTTAATTGTAATGGCTTTTTCATGGAATCTCATGGTCTTATTCATATTTTCTGAAATATGTATTTTTGCATCATCACTTCTTGTAACCCATTATAAAACTTCTATTTCATATGAAGCTGCTTTAAAATACCTTGCGGTACAATTTATTTCTTCAATTTTAATATTGAGTGGAATTGGAATTTTATATGATGAAATTTTGAAGAAGGGGTTTTATGGGTTTCCAGTTTTTGATCTTGATTTCTTATCTCAATATTTAGAGGGTAATGTTGCTATTAAGATTGGTATAATTTTCATTTTAATTGGTTTTATGGCTAAATTACCATTATTTCCAATGCATATTTGGCTTCCAGATGCTTCAACTGTGTGTCCAGCTCCTATTAGTGTTCTATTGCATACTATGATGATAAAGGTTGCGGGTATTCCCAGCTTCCTTACATTATTTAAGCTTTCAAATATTTTCCATAATCCCATTATTCTCTGGTTTCTTCTATGTTGGTTGGGGATTATAACTATGTTTGTTAATACCGTAATGGCTTTTGCTCAAGATGATGTTAAAAGGCTTCTAGCTTTTGATAGTGTTGGTCAAATGGGTTATGTTGTGCTTGGGCTTGGTATTGGAGGTCTTGGATTTATGAAGTTTAATATTTATGGTGATGTTACTTGGCTTGAAGTTGCTATTATAGGTTTATCTTCTGGTTTATTTCACATGTTTAATCATACATTATTTAAATCAGTTTTATTCTTTTGTTCTGGTAATATAGAGCATGAAACTGGAATTAGGGATATCAATAGACTGGGAGGTTTATTTAATCATATGCCCTTTACAAGTATTTCAATGCTTATAGGTTCCTTAGCTATTTCTGGAATTCCATTTCTCAATGGTTTTGTTAGTAAGTGGATGATTTATAATGCATGTATTGGTGGAGGAGAATTCATTATGGCCTTTATCTCCATTTTTACTTGTGCTTTAACTTTTGCATTATTTATGAAGGTTATTGGATCTATGTGTCTGGGCTTATCCAGCTTTAATAAAGATGTTAAGGAGGCATCAAATATTATGATTTTCCCACCAATCCTATTATCCGTATTCTGTATAATTTTTGGAATATTTCCACATATAGTTTTGAGATATTTATTATATCCCGCTATTTACTCATTGACATCAATAGTTAGTTTTCCAGTAATTGATCCTTTTGAATCATTAATTAAATTATTATATGGATTTTTTGATGTATATTGGCTTTTTTCTCTGTTTATGTTGATATCTTTACTTATATACCTAATTATTCATAGATTTTCTCAAAAGAAGATTCCTATGGTTTCTAGGGATAAATATCTTCCATTTACTGGTGGAGTTTTTCAAGAACCTTACATGGTGATTAATGAGATTAAAGTTTCATCAACTCCATTTACATGGTTTATACTTAGATTTTTCAATTTATTTAGGATGTATCATGGTGGATTTATAAATTGGTATGTATTGGTGATTTTAACATTTATTGTCGTCATTTTTACGCTTACTATTTTTGGAGGTGTTTAAATGTTTTGGGATAAATTGTTAACATTCTTTGCATCTATATTTTTATCTTTTATTATTGGATGGTTTAATTTCTGGATTTTTAGGAAGTTGAGAGCTAAATTTCAATCTAGGGTTGGTCCTCCATGGTATCAGCCCTTTGCAGATATAATTAAACTTTTTGGAAAGGAATTCTTTATACCATCTCTTTCTCAAAGGTCAATTTATGTATTTTCTCCGATTTTATCTTTATCTTCAATTTTAATTTTAAGTTTCTTAATACCTCCGGGGATCCCCCATTGGATTGGGTCTTTCACTGGAGATTTAATAGTTATAATATATTTCTCAGTTATGTTTTCCTTATCGTTTATTTTAGCTGGTGTTTCTAGTGGAAATGTTTTTAGTTTTGTTGGATCTAGTAGGGAGACTATAATGGTTTTAATTGTAGAATTGCCTTTGGCTATATCATTAATTATTCCTTCAATAATTTTAAATAGTCTCTATGGATTTCCTTCACTTTCTCTCTCTATGATATTAGAATTTCAGTTTTCCACGTGGTTTTCAATATTTCCTAATTGGTTTATATTTCATGCACCATTTTCAGCTTTAGCTTTATTCATTTGTGTTCTTACTAAGTGTTCTTTAAAGCCCTTTGGAGATATACCTGAAGCTGAACAGGAAATAATTGCTGGTCCATTAACTGAATATGGTGGTCCTCTTCTAGGGCTTTTTGAAATTTCTAGATTACTTAGATTCTATGTCTTTCCAGCTTTATTTGTCAATTTATATTTGGGTGGTGGTGATACCTTCATATATCCATATAATATCATAATATTTTTAATAAAGATCTTCATAGTTGATGTAATTTTGGTAATTGTGGATTGTATATATCCAAGATTTAGGATTGATCAAGCTTTTAAATGGTATATGACCTTCTGTCTTGTTTTAACGTTAATTGATTTATTTAGATTTTCCTTGGGGGTTTTGGTATGGTGAAATTAAATATTTTGAGGGAATTATTGAAATCTTTTATGAGACCTTCTACAATAAAGTTTCCTAAAGGGTCTATAACTGAAGTTCCAGAGGGTTTTAGAGGTCTTCCACAATTTGATGAGAAGAAATGTATTGGTTGTAAAGCTTGTTTAAATGTTTGTTCATCTAAAGCCATTTTTGCATATGAGGATGGAGATCTTATGAAATTAAATATTTTCTATGCTAGATGTATATTTTGTGGTAGATGCGAAGAAGTTTGTCCTGAGGGTGCTATTAAACTTTCACGGAAATTTGATTTAACCAGTTATAGTAGGGATGATTGTATACTTGGTATTCAATTGAGTTTAACTGTTTGTAGGAATTGTGGTAGAATCTTTGCATGTACGAATCAATTGAATAGAGTTAAAGATCGTATTTTAGAGAATATTGATCCCTCAATTAAAAGTATAGTTTTGAAAGATTTAGAGTATTATATTTATCTATGTCCTGATTGTAGGAGGATTTTAAGTTATGAATTTAATTTTCATCCAGTTAAATTCTATGTTGTTTCAGGTGTATAGGTATGATTGAAATCATAATTAACATTATAATGGTTATTTTAGCTACGATTATGATAGAAGTAAGGAAATTACTTTTACTTCCAATTCTACTTGCTGCACAAGGACTTCTATTTACATGCTCTATTCTTCTTGAAGGATTTAGTGAACATGTCTTTCCAATTATTTTCTTTTCAATATTCTTTTCACCATTCATGGTTAATTATATTATTAGGAGGATTCATTTATCTGAATCAAATCCATTGCTTCCCCACATAATTTCGATTGCTTTACTCTTACTCTTAGTCTTTCTATGTATTTCAATTCAGTTCCTTATCTTTGGTATTGTAGATTTGAATTTAATAATCATTATTATTGGTGTTTATGGTATTATTGTGAAAACTGATTTAAGGAAGATTATTGCTTGTCTATCTATGATTTTTATGATATCACATGTATTCCTAGAATATCTCCCACTGGAATTATCTATTATCTTAACATTTCTCTCTATCTTCTTCTTATCCTTCTTCATATTCTTCACTTTAAAGTTTTATTTAGTTAGTGGAAAGATAAGTACAAGAGATTTAAAGGAGTTGAGATTTTAATGAAGATTTTAAAGTGGGCTAGGGAGAGATCTCCTTGGATTGCTTTATTTCATGCTGGTGGATGTAATAATTGTGATATTGAAGTCGTGGATTCTCTTACACCTAGGTTTGATATTGAACGTCTTGGAATACTATTAAAACAGAATCCGAGGCATGCGGATATACTTGTTGTAACTGGTTGTGTAACTAAGCATTCTAAGGTTTTCTTAAAGAGGATATATGATCAAATGCTATATCCAAATGTTGTTGTTGCCGTTGGAACTTGTGCTTGTACTGGAGGTGTCTTTGTGGATGGAGTAGGGGTTGAATTGAAGGAAACTCATGCAGTTATTGGTGGTGTTGATAAAGTTGTTCCAGTTGATGTTTATGTACCTGGATGTCCACCTAAACCTGAAGCAATTATACAAGGAGTAATTAAAGCTATAGGTAAACTTAAAGAGAAATAGGTTTACATGTAGGTATATTTATTATATTGATTTCCCCATATAATTTTGGGCAATGTTCCTTCGCGGTAAATATGGTGGTATATGTAAAATTTGTGGAATTGAAAGTAAGATAGTTTCAAGTGTTATTGGTGTTTGTGTAGATTGTTTAAGGAATAATTGGAGTGAAGCTAAGAAGATTATTTTAAATGTTCATGGTAAATCTAGAGCACGTTATGGTTTACCTCAATTTCCACCTAAAAGTATTGGTGGATTGAGGTGTGGTATTTGTGATTTAGATTGTATATTAAGTGTTGGTGATAGGGGGTTTTGTGGTTTAGTTGAAAATGTTAATGGTAAACTCGTTAGATATGCTGGTACTCCTATGGCTGGACTTGTTGAATGGTATTATGATCCTATACCAACGAATTGTGTTGGTGCTTGGTTTTGCCCTGCATCAACTGGGTTAGGTTATCCAAAATATGCTTTAACAATGAATGGGGAACATGGATATTATAATTTAGCTGTATTTTATGGTGGATGTAATTCTGATTGTCTTTTTTGTCAGAATTGGCAGCATAAGCAACTTGTTGTTAAAGGTAAACCTTTAATGTCTGCTGAAGATTTAGCTTCAAAAGTTAATTTTCGTACAACTTGCATATGCTTTTTTGGTGGAGATCCATCTCCTCATGTTGTTCATGCTCTTGCAGTTTCTGAATATGCTTTAAAGAAAGCTTCATCTGAAGGTCGCATTCTACGGATATGTTGGGAGACCAATGGTCATTTTAGTGAAGCTTTTATGAATAGAATTGTTGATGTTTCTCTTAAGAGTGGTGGAATTATTAAATTTGATTTAAAAGCTTGGTCTCCTGAAGTTTATTATACTTTAACTGGTATTGATATTGGACGTGTATATGAAAATGTTAAACTTATCCTTAAACATTGGAATGAGAGACCTGAAGTTCCACTTTTCATGGCTAGTACACTTCTCGTTCCAGGGTATGTAGATGTATATGAAGTGGAGGGGATCTCAAGATTTCTAGCTTCTTTTGATCGCAACATACCATATTCATTACTTGCTTTTCACCCAGATTATCTATTAATTGATCTTCCACCAACAAGTAAATCGCATGCTAAAATAGCTTTAGAAACTGCTAGAAATGCTGGTTTAAGGAATGTTAATTTAGGAAATATTTTCCTATTAGGAAACTATTATTGAATCCTAATAATCTTTATTTGTTTTAACATCGTAATAATTAACAACTCTTATATTCCTCATGGTGATGTTTATTGATAGCTGGTGCTGAAATTCTACTATTATTTGTTTTCACAGTTTTTCTAGGTTATTTAAGTGAATTATTTTATGATAAGACTAGAGTTCCAGATATTATTTGGCTAATTTTTTTCGGCATATTTCTAGGTCCAGTTCTACATTTATATGATCCTTCCCCATTTATTAGGGCTTCTCCAATTATGAGTATTATTGCATTGTGTATAATAGTTTTTGATGCTGGTATACATATGGATTTTAATGTTTTTCTAAAATCTTTTCCACGTAGCCTACCTTTAACCTTCCTATACTATTTTCTAACAATAATTATTGTGGGTATTACATCCTACATGTTTATGCATAACTACCTCAGTCTATTGGAATGTATTTTGCTTGGAGCTATGTTTAGTAATAATGCAGTAACTGTTTCTGCAGTTTTACGTAATCTAGAATCTTCTTCAAATGTTGATTTAAATAACATTAGGAATATTTTGTTATTGGAGTCAATATTATCTGATTCTATAGCTTTTATAACTGTAATAACTATTATTCGATTAATTATAACTCCATATATGTCTATTATTGAAGGTTTTGAGAATGTATTTCTATCTTTCATTTTCTCTCTTAGTTTTGGCTCTCTTGGTGGGATTCTTTGGAGTTTTATTTTAAATAAACTTAGTCATCGAAAATTTAATTATATTCTTACGATGGCTATGGTATTTTTTGTTTATGTTTTTTCAGAGGAACTTGTGGAAGGGTCAGGTGTTTTATCCCTTTTATTTTATGCTTTGCTAATTGTTAATAGTGATACTCTTTTTGAGAAATTTGGTTTAAAGGATCATTTCATAGTGGATTCTAAACATTTACGTGAATTTCATGAAGAAATGACCTTTCTTTTGAAATCATTTTTCTTTGTTTTTGTTGGTTTAATAATGCAATTTTCCTTTGAGCATGTTTTCTTTGGTCTTATAGTTTCGTTGGTAATGTTTGGTTCTAGAGTTTTATGCACCATCATTTATGATTTTATGTTTAAGCTTAATCATGTTGAGAAATTTGCGATTATGTATACTTTTACAAATGGTTTATCTACTCTTGTAATGTCTCGTCTCCCCTCGGTATATGATCCAAATAAATTGTTCTTTAGAAATTCTGAAATTTACACTAATATCTGTTTTATCACTGTTTTTGTAACTGTTCTATTAGGGATTTTTATAGTTCCATATATGATCTCAAGAAATATAAAATCTATAAATAAAGGTTAATTTTCATTTTACATATCTTCCATGGCTTCATTCATCATTTGATTCACTATTTTTGTAATGTTTATTAGTTTTGATTTTACTGTTTTGAGATTTATGGCTAATTCAACATCATATACCTTTATAAGTTCTCTCAAAGTTTTTATTTCAGTTTTTATCTCTCTAAGATGTCTTATCATCTTATTTTTATCATCTTTATTAAGGTCTTGTAGCATCATGCTTATTTTTTCAGTTCTCTTCATTAATGATCGTTTTAAATCCTCTATAAACACTTTACCACTTCTTGGATATATCAATTTTAATCTAGATGCACTTATAACTTTACCTCCATACATTATTATCTTTTTAATCAATATATTTGGTGAAATAATCCTACTTCCAATATATTCATCGTAGTTTATATAGGGGAATAAATATATCAAGCTTGAAGCTTTAAAACATGGTGCCCTATTAATCAATCTATATATGGTTCTATTTCCACTTATATCCTTTAAAGGTTCATATGCCACTAGAATTAAGCTTCCAAGATTATATATTCCATTTTCATAATCTATCTTTGCTTTTTCAACATTTCTACTAGTCTTTAATACTATTAAAGGTTCATTTTCACCCAGATTCTCATAGAACTCCTTATTTATCCTATTTGATATAAATAAATTCTTTTTCAATTTAAGCGGCATGGTTTTGGATTCTTCTACTATCCTATTCAAAATTGAATCATCATGTAGAATTATATAGAACGGCATTATTTTCAAAATGAACCTATTATATACCAAAATAAAAGTTTAATGTTAATCATATATGAAAATAATTATAAAAAATGAGGGAGTATTAAGATTTATTTAAGGTAATTTACTTCTTCTTCTTTGGTTTCTTCTCCTCAGGCTTCTTCTCGGCCATATTTTTCACCTCCTTCTACAAAAAAGAAAACCCCATATAGGGGTTTTCACCATTCTTCTTCCTCTTCTTCCTCTTCCTCCTCTTCCTCCCACTCTTCCTCTTCCCATTCTTCCTCTTCTTCCCACTCTTCTTCCTCTAACTCTTCCCATTCTTCCTCTTCTTCTTCCTCTTCCTCAACAACTTTTAAATTCCATCTACGACCCTTTTGCTCTATGGATAGTGAGACTCCACAGGATGGGCACTCGATTACATCTCCTACATGTGGCTTTTCCCCTAAGTCAATTGTTTCATCACATATTGGACATCTAGCTTTAGGCATTTCTATAACCATTTTCTATTTGAACTTATTATACTAAAAAGGTTTTTCACACATATACCTCTTCCTTATTTTTCCACATTTAACATTTTCATATATATTTTTACTTTATTTTCCATAATTCGTCCTAATAGTATCTTTTTATTTGTTTTTTGAATTTTATTTTATTTATTTCTCGATTTTTATCCTTATTAGTTTAAAATGTTTCTGTCAATTTTTTATATTCTCATTTATATTTTTAATGTATTCTTAAAAAAAGTATTTAAATTTATTAATTAGTTTATGTTGTAATTCTTACTTTTTCGAATTTTATTGATGGTGCAATTAATGAACCTCTTTGTTTTATGTCATCTCCTTGTTCGGTGTACTTCTCTAATAATTCTTTGAATGTTCCAGCGATCATGCATCCCTTCACTTGCCCTATTATTTCTCCCTTCTTTATTATGTAGGAGGGATTTGCAGTTATTGAGAAGGCTCCTGTCGCTATGTTTGTACTATGTGCACCCATTACCCCCTGAATTATTATACCTTCATTTACTTCTCTTATTAATTCTTCTAGCTTTACTTCTTCACCCTTTATTATTTGGTTCCTGGGTGCAATAGTTATTGGTGTTCTAAATTGTCTAAAGGCGTTACCTGTACTCTCCCTATTTTCTTTATGTGCTGTGTAACTATCATATATGTAGCTTTTCAATATTCCATTTTCTATTATTATGGTTTTTTGTGATGGTACTCCTTCCACATCTGTGGGCGTTGTTCTTAATCCACCTTTTAATGTTCCATCATCTATTATTGTTAATTTTTCTGAAGCTACTAATTCACCTATTTTCCCCGTTAGGTATGATTTTCCCTCTTGAACATTATATGCATCTATAGCTCTTACGAAGGCGAATTCCATTAGGGATTCAAGAGCTTCTGGACTAAATATAACAGTTTTTTCTCCAGATTCAATTCTATCTACTTTGAAACCTATTTTCACTTTTTCTATTGCTTCCTCCATGTATTTTCTCAAATTTATCTTATTTAATTCTCTACTAGCTTCCCCCTCCCATCCTAGACTTCTAATACCATTCTTTTCTCCAAGTATTGATACTCCTGCATTTACAATTGTCTCTCTAAAACTTACTTCTACTCCTAAACTATTATGTATGGCTCTTTCAGTTGATGTAAAGCTGATATTTGAACTTATGGTGTTGAAGTTTGGATCTGCATCTAATCCTTCACTTAATATCTTTCTTAATTCTTCAAAGGTTTCTTCTATTGGTGGTGTTAATATCTTTGGATCAAATATTCCCTCAACCTGTGTAGGCGTTTTTGGTGATGGTAGTGTTTTGAATTCTGGATCTGGATCTTTTATCTTTGCTAATTTTATTGCTGTTTTAACGGTTTCCTCAATGCTTTCTTCATCTAGTATCGTTGTGTGAGAATATGCTAAACTCTTTCCAACAATTACTCTTATACTTAATCCCTTTATTTCTTCACTTGATCCACTCCTACTCTTAATACCACTTTTCCTATCGTTAGAGGTTAATATGCTTATTCTATTGGATATTGTAGCATAGGCTTCTGCTTGTGTTGCATTATTCTTTAAAGCTTTTTCTACAGCTATTCTTACTGCTTCTATTAATTCCATTACATCCTCCCCCCAACCATCATATTCTCAATTCTCATATGAGGTCCACCACATGTATTTCTCATTGATTGACCCATTTTACCACAGAAGCTTGGATATATATCGAAATCCTTTGCTACTCCTGTTACATTTTTTAATGTTTCAAGTATAAATCCACTCATACTGAAATCCCTCAATCTATCGGTTATTTCACCATTCTTTATGATATATGCTTCTTGTGCTCCAAATTGGAATATTCCTTCAGCTGGACTTACCTGTCCTCCTCTACCACCTTTAGCATATATTCCATACTTTATATCTTCAATTAATTCTTCAAAATTCATGTCTCCAGGTTGGAAGAATGTATTTGTCATTCTAACTATTGGTTGAAATCTATAATCTTGTGCTCTAGCATTTCCAGTTAATGGTAAACCCATTTTACCTGCAGCTTCTCTATTAGTTAGATACCCCTTTAATATCCCTTTTTGAATTATAACCTTTCTTTGCGCTCTAATCCCTTCATCATCATATACATCTGTTCCAAATCTACCATTTATTGTAGCATCATCCATTAAAGTTACATGTTCAGAACCTATTTTCTCACCTAGTTTTCCACGTAATATGCTTGTTCCCCTTAATACTCCATCTGCTTCTGATGCGTGTCCAATAGCTTCATGAGCTAGTAATCCTGAAAGTACTCCATCTATTACAACTGTGAATTTTCCTCCTGGAGCTGGTTTAGCCTTTAATAATTCCATAGCTTTTTTGGCTGCTTCTCTAGATCTTTCTTCAGCATTCATTTTCTCAGTAACTTCAAATCCACCTAGCATTGCAAATCTATCTCTATATGATTGTATTAATCCAGCTTCTCTAGCATATGCCCACATACCCCAGTAAACCCATGAATTATTAATCTCTAATTGTGTACCATCACTTGTACATATAATCTTGTATTCAGAGTAATCATTGTAATTTGATGTTGTTTTTATATTTGGTGATATTTCCCTTGCAACATTATCTACATTTAATAGAAACTTTATTTTCTCTTCAATAGATACTTCTTCCAATGGTTCTTTCACATAGACTTTTACTTTATCCATTGTTATAGTACTTGGAGCTAATTTTACTGGTTCTGTATCTATACTTGATTGCTTAGCCATTTTTATTGCTGTCGTTAATGCTGATTGTAATGAATCTTTACTTATACTATTTGTTGTAGAGAAACCCCATCCACCCTTAAATAAGACTCTTATTGCAACACCTTGTTCTATTCCAGGTACTGCTGATATAACTTTTCCATCTCTAACCTCTATATCTGTACTATGGAATTTTTGATATCTTGCTTCTACATACTCTAATCCTTCATTCACACCTTTATTTACCAACCATATTAATAAATCCATCATGGCATTTTCAAAATAATATTTTTAAGATTATTTTTTATAATTTTCTAATCCAGAAATCAATCCAATACTCTAATGTTCTCTTTTTCATTTCTAATCTTAATGGTTGATAAAACTCTATTTTGCTTATGATATCCATAATTTCATTTTTACCTAATCCTTTTTCTGAGAGTTCTTTTACTTCCACTTTTACTTTCTCCATAAAGTTTAGATATTTTTCTACTTCCTCTTTTCCACATATTGGACCGTGACCTGGAATTATCTTTTTTATCTTCATTTCTAAAATCATTTTTAATGCTTTTATCCATTTATCTGGATCTGCTGTTGGGTCTCCTCCCCAAGGGAATGAATGGGAGAATATTATATCTCCAGAAAATAGTATTTCTTTATCTTTAATGTATATTATGGATGAATCTTCTGTATGTCCACCAACGTTAATGATCTCCATATCTTCTAAAGTATATTTATCATCAAATACTTCATTTGGAGGTATTATTTCATTTAATCCCTCATATAACCATACGCTTTCAGGTCTTTCTACTTTTACTCTTTCAATTAAATTCTTTAATTCCTCCTTTCTCCATATGGTTTTCATGTTTTCCTCCATTATTTCTCTAAGTTTTCTATGTGAAATTATCTTACATTCTTTAAATTCTTGACATCCAAAGGTATGATCTGCATGGTAGTGTGTTAATATTAGATGTGTTATAGGCTTACTTGTTAATTTCATTATTTCATTTTTAGCTTCTCTTGCAATGGCTGGGAATCCTGCGTCAATAAATATAACTTTATCTTCATAAATTATTGCTCCTATATTCCCTCCCTTTCCAAGTCTAGTATCCGCATATACATTCTCCAATACTTTCTCCAAGGTTTTCACCATTAAACATAATTCTATTATTTATATATGAAGTATTTTGTTTATGGGTTACTGCAATGTAAAATATATTTATTACCAAAGTTATGTTTTATTGGTTTATATGCTGCTTCCCTGTGAGATTGCTGTTAAATTTGTTTTACCTAGTGTGAGAGCTGCTATTGCAACTAGGCTTATTTCAAATTATGGTTTAAAGCAAATGGATGCAGCTAAACTTTTAGGTATTAGTCAACCTGCTATTAGCTTATATACTAGACGTCTTCGTGGTGGTAAGTTACATCTTGAGGATTATCCAGATTTGACTGATGCCATTGATAAATTAGCTGGTATGCTGGTTAACGGTTATTCTAATTTTAATTCCTTTGTTGAAGAATTTTGTAGGATATGTAGACTTATTAAGTCTAAAGGTTTATTATGCTCATTTCATAAATTATTGGATTCAAATATTGATGCCAGTAGATGTGATATTTGCAAATGTATTTAGGTGAAGCTTAATCTTAAAAATAGATAAATAATTGTTTATACTGTTTTTATTTTTACTTCAACATTTTCCTTTAATGTCCATAAAACTGGGCAATACTTTTCAGATAGTTCAACTGCTTTTATAAGTTCCTCTTTTGGTATTCCTTCCGCTTTTATTTCAACTTCTATGGTTTTATATCTCCTTGGAGTTTCCTCCATGGTTTCCCCTTTAACTACCACTTCAAATTTTTCTACATTCAATTTTTTGGCATTTAGTATTCTTAGGGTTACTGATGATAGGCATCCTCCAAGTGCTGCTAATACCAATTCCATTGCTGAGGGGCCGTATCTCCTGTTTGCCCCTACAGTTTCCTCTGTTCCACCCATGGTTATTGTGAATCCTGTTTCTGTTACAGCTATTAGTCCTATCCCCTTATGTAATGAAACTCTTACTTCAGGCACATGTACCCCCAAATGTTTATCTTAAATTTTTATTTAAGGTTTATTGGTTGATTTGGTAGATACCCTGTTAATTCTATGATTTTTATTATTTCTTCTTCTCTCTTCTTTGTGTATGTTAATTTTCTTTTTACATTGTCTATCCATGTAATATTGCTTCTCTTAGAATATTTTTCATAATATCCTTCTTCTTTGAGTTTTTCTATCATTATTTTTGCTGCTTCTATTAATTCATTGGAATCTGGTTCTCTATATTGGTTTATTGAGAGCATTATTTTGGTTGGTAATCTAGGTCTTATTGGCGGGTTTTCATCTGGATAACCAATGCATATTAGGAATAATGGTAGAACCCCATTTGGCAATTTTAATAGTTCAATTAACCTTTTGTTTGCTAAAGCTGTTCCAACGTAAACTGATGATAATCCAAGTGATTCTGCTGCTATCACTATGTTTTGTGCTGCTAGTGTTGCATCAATTATGGAGAATAATTTTACTTCGTATCCACATTCCATTTTTTGGTTATTGCATTCATCTATTGCATCTACTATTTTGAGTATTTTTCTTACGTCTGCACATACTACTAGTGTTATTGGGGCTTCAAGTATGAATGATTGTTTACCACATGCTTCATATACTTCTTTCCTTATTTTATCGTCTTTTACCCATATTATACTGTATGTTTGTAGTGAGCATGCTGTTGGAGCTCTTTGTCCTGCTTCAATTATCTTATAGACTATTTCTTCTGGTATTGGTGTGTTTTTAAATTTCCTTATTGTCCTTCTATTCATTATTACTTCTAGTGTTTTCATGTTTTTCACCTTTATCTTTTGATTTTAGATATTTATCAAACCATTCCATCATATACTTCAATCTTTTTACTCTGTTTTTAGGTCTTCCAGATCTACTGAATACATGGCTTCCCTCTGTGAAGAGTAATAGTTTTGCTTCTTTTCTAAGATATTTTAGTGCTGTATAGAAGAGTAGTGCCTGGTCTATGTAGCATCTATAGTCTTCCATGCTATGTATTATTAGTATTGGTGTTTGAACTTTATCTGCATGTGTTATTGGTGATTTATTTATCCATTCTTCTCTATTTGTCCACCAGTCTCCACCTATCTGGTCTGGTACAAAGTGGAATCCTATGTCTGTGGTTCCGAATTCTGCTAGCCAACAGCTTATTCCATTTAATGATACTGCTGCTTTAAATTTGTTTGTTTGTGTTATTATCCAGTTTGTCATATATCCTCCATAACTTATTCCTGTGATGCCTATTCTTTCTTCATCTATTGATGGATAGGTTTTTGTAATGTAGTCTACCATTTCCATGAAGTCTTGGTAGTCTCTTTCACCATATTTCCTTCTTATGTCTGCAAATTCTTCACTGTATCCTCCGCTTCCTCTAATGTTTGCGTATACTACTATGTAGCCATTTGATGCGAAGATTTGATGTTCAAACATTAATGAATATCCAAATGTGCTTTTTGGTCCTCCATGTATGAATATTATTGTGGGATATTTCTTCCCCTCCACATAGTTTACTGGTTTCATTAGCCATCCTTCAATTATTTCTCCATCTGATGCTTTAAATTGGAATTTCTCATGTGTTTGTAAGTATACTTCTTTTAGTATTTCATCGTTGAAGTTTGTTAATTTCCTTTCAATCCCATTTTCCATTACGTATATTTCTGCTGGTGTATTTTCTGTTATCTTTGTGTATACGATTTTTCCATTTTTTACTTGGAAGTTGTCTATTATGAAGTTTCCTACAACTACTCCCTCTATATCCTCTGTTTTTAGATTCATTTTGTATATATTGTGTGTTCCACCTTTTGTTAATGTGAAGTATAATTCTTCTCTTTCTATTATTGGTGGTTGTGGTGATTGGTAAGGTCCTCTAACATCATAGTATATACTTAGATTTGTTTGATATCCTGTTTTACCTGTTAAATTCCTTATTTCTCCTGTGCTTATGTTTATCATCCATATTCCTTCATGTGTTGGATAGCCCCTTTTGTAATCATTTCCTTTGAAGTATATTCTTTCATTGCAGGGGCACCATGTCATTGGCCCTATACCCATGTCTGGATGATCTAATCTTATTGTTTCTCCATTTTCTAAGTCTATTATATGTAGTTTTTGTTTTCTTGGTTCAAGATAGTTTGTTGTTGCTGCAAAAGCTATTTTCTTCCCATCATTAGAGTATTTTGCCTCTATTATATTCATTTCTCCATGGGTTAATTGATTTATTTCTCCAGAGTTTATTTCTAATTGGAATAGATGTATTTGTATGTGATGTGTAAATCCAATTCCATCAAACCATATTGGTATTCTGTCTATGAGTCTTGCTTCAGAATCTATTTCTCCACTTATCACCGGTGATCTGTATAGTATGTATCTCCCATTTGGACTCCATGATGGTTGTATTATTCCAGTTTTACTTTTAATTATTAGTCTTGGTTCTCCACCCTTTATTGGTAGTAGCCATAATTCATTTCCAGGTTCTCTCTCCTTTATTGTTCTCTTTGATAAGAAGAGTATATATTTTCCATTTGGGCTCCATCTAGGCCATGTATCTGTGAAGCCATTTGTTGATAATTCTATTTCCCCTGTTTCTGAGTTTATAATCCATATTTTTGAGTTGTATGTATTTCCTTCTTGATCTGGTTTTAGTGTTACGAAGGCTATGTATTTTCCATTTGGGGATATTTGTGGGTCGTTTACTGATGTAAATCTATTGTAATCTTCTATTTTTAGTGGTCTCATAATTTTCATTGTTAACTATATCATCTATTTTATTTAATCTATTTGATTTGTTATGATTGTGTTAATTCATCTATTAATTTATTGTATATTTCTATGGCTTCTTCTTCACTTTTTACTCCTTTTATTATCATTCTTCCATTCTTGAATATGCTTACATCCTTTTCATCATATTTTATTGCTATCATAATTTCCGTTGATATTTTTATTTGGTATCGTTTAGATAGTTTTTCTCTAATTTCCTTTATATCTATCTTCATTGTTTTTATTGGATTTACATTTATTGTGTTTCTTCCACATAGCCATGTTATTTTTGGTTGTGTTATTTCTATTTCGGTTTTTTGTTTGCATACTGGACAATTCTCTCTTTTGCTTATGTTTATTTTGTGGAATTCCATGGTTTTGAAATCACATACTAATAGTTTTCCCTTTAATCCATTTTCTATTCCTGCTATTAGTTTTATTGCTTCCATTGCTTCTATGGATCCAATTATTCCTGGTGTTGCCCCTATTACTCCTCTTGTTTCACATGTGGGTATTAGGTTGTCATCTATTTTTGGGAATATGCATTCTAGGCATGGTGTTTCTGGTGGATGTATTACTGTTATATTTCCTTCTAATCCTATTGCTCCTGCGAATATGTATGGAATATTCTTTTTAACGCTTACTCTATTTATTATATATCTTGTAGTCATATTGTCGAGTCCATCCACTATAACGTCTACACCATCTAAGAGCTCTTCTGCATTTAATTGGTTTAAGTGTTCTGGTATTGGTTCTACTTTTACTTGTGGATTCATTTTTGATAGTTTTCTTGCTGCTACTTCAACTTTTGGTTGACCAATTTCACTTGGATCGTATAGTATTTGTCTATGTAGATTGTGTTCTTCAATTATGTCGTGATCTATTATTCTTATATGTCCGATTCCTGCTAAGGTTAGGTATATTGATGCTATGCTTCCAAGTCCTCCAATTCCTACAATAGCCACTTTTGCTTTCATTAATTTTCTTTGTCCTTCAATTCCAAGTTCTCTTAATGCTATCTGCCTTGAATAATATTCACTTATCATTTCGGGTTAATTCTATATTTTAATTTTGATTTATATGTTTTCTTTCACCATACTTTATTTGTTGTTTTCCAAGTTACGTATGCATATGGTATTGTTAAGGTTAGTATACATAGTGCTGATGCTTTGTAACCAAATATTAATAGGATTATCATTGCGATTAATCCCATTATTGTTGTTATGCTTTCTATAATTCCAGATCTTCTGCTACTGCTTTTCTTTGCAATTTCTCCTTTTGGTGTGATATTCCATTTCTCTCTTTTACCGAATATTATTTTTATGTCTTGTAACAGTATGTGTATAGCTAGTGCTGTGGCTAGTGCTGTGCATCTACCCATTATGGTTATGCTTTTCCATGTTTTTAATCCAAGTTTTTTTGCTGTATGCATGTATGATGCTGCTTCTAATGCTGATAATACTATTGTTATTGGTATTAGGGGTGTTATTTGGGATATGATATCCATTCTTACTATTATTGATGATATTGCAAGTATTGCCATTGCAAAATTTGCTAGTACTGCTTGATATTGTAATAGATATAGTATTACATCTATCTTCCATATTAATGGTATTTTTGCATTAATTATTCTTGTGGCATTTTTCACTAGTGTTTGTACTGCTCCATATATCCATCTTGATTGTTGTTTTTTGAAATCTTCATAGTTTGATGGAACTTCAACTTTTACTTCTGTTTCATCTAGATATCCAATGCGTTTACCTTTTGTTACTAGTTTTACTGATAGATCTAAGTCTTCTGCTAGTGATTCTTCATTCCAACCCCCTAATTCCATTAGTACATCTCTTTTGAATATGCATCCACATCCAGGTATCATTATTGGCTTTCTTGATATTGCTCTTCCCCTAAGTATTATTGATGTTAGGAATTCCATGGAGATTGCTTGTGCTTCCGATAATGGTGAATCATTCATATTTAATGTAGACCATTTTGTTGCAATTGCATCTAATTTTTCTCCTTCCATGTATGCTATTGCCTTTTCTATTAGATCTTCCTTTGGAATTGCATCTGCATCAAATACTACTATATATTTTCCATTACTTCTCTTTAATGCGTAATTTAATGCTCCCGCTTTAAATCCTCTTCTTTCTTCTCTCCTATAGATTTTTATGTTTAAATTGTATTTAGATGATGCCTTCATAACTTCATTTTCAATGTTCATATACTTTTCCTTTGTATCATCGCTTACTATTATTATCTCCATTTTATCCTTTGGATATGATTGTTTTGATAATGCTTCTATCAACCTTAAAATTATATTTATTGATTCATTTACTGTTGGTATTATTACTGTTATTTCTGGTGCTTTCTCTAAGTCTAGATTGTACTTATTTATTTTGTATTCTCTTTTTCTTCCAATCCAGTAGTATATTGAATGGAATATTATTATTGTCCATACTAATGAATATATTGCAATTACTAGTATTGTTGCATGTATTGGTTGTATTGTTGGTGTCACTATTTGCAGCATTCTCATCAATCCCTAGAGTTTAATGTAACTATGCTTTAATTCTTAAATTACAAGAGTATATTATCTACATTTTAATGTTTTGGTTTTGGATAGGTATATATTGTTGTTTACATGTTGTTATAATGTGTTTTTATGAGGTTGACTGTGGATTTTGTTAAGTATCATGGATGTGGTAATGATTTTATAATTGTAGATGAATTGGATGGTGAAGTTGTTCCTGAAAAATTTAAAGGTTTATTTTCAATGAAGGTTTGTCGTAGAAGGTTTTCTATTGGTGCTGATGATGTTCTATTTATTGTTCCATCCACGTGTGGTGCTCATGGTTTTATGAGGGTTCTTGAGCCTGATGGTACTGAAGCTGAAATGTGTGGTAATGGTTTACGTTGTGTAGCCAGTTATTTATCTGATAAACTTAATTTAAATGAATTGAAAATTGAAACTAAAGCTGGAGTTTTAAATGTGTGGAAGGTTGAAGATGGATGGTTTAAAGTGAATATGGGTGTACTAAGGAAGACTTTTGGGGAATTGAAAAATTATGTTAATCTAAATTTTAGGGATGATGAAGAATTAATTGCTAAACGTTTAAAACTCCCATTACTGGGTGAAATTGAATTATCAATTGTTAATACCGGCGTCCCACATGTTGTAGTCTTTGTAGATGATGTAGATAAGATTGATTTAAACCTATATGCTGAAGCTATTTCAAAAAATAAAACATTATTTCCAGAAGGTATATGTGTGAATGTTGTTGAAGTTTTGAATGATCATTCCATTAAGGTTAGAACTTATGAAAGTGGCGTTTGGGATGAAACTTATGCTTGTGGAACTGGATCTACTGCTTCAGCTGCAGTAGCATATATGCTTGGAAAAATTAAAAGTAGAACTGTTGATGTACATGTTCGTGGAGGATTACTAAAAATTATTGTTGATGACCCGTTATATATGATTGGACCTGTAGAAAAAGTTTTTACAGGTAGAATAACTATTGAAATCTAAAAAATAAAAAGAAGTAAATTTATGGTTTATTTGCTTTTCTTCATGTAATCTAATGCTACTGCCACTACTAATGCTATTGCTGCTATTACACATACGTATGGAGCTGGGTATGTGAAGTATAGGAATCTTATTCTCCCAATGAATAATGAAATTCTACTCATAATTGTTAATCCGAAGCTTCCTCCAAATCCTGCTACAAGAGTGTATCTACCAATTTTAGCCACAGTGTTTAATGGTCCTTTAAATTCTGCTGTGAAGTAGAAGTAGAATAATGCTGTTAATACTCCTATTGCCACTAATACTCCATCCAATGGCTTTGGTAGTAGGACTGCTGTAGTTGTAGATTCACTTATTGTGGATCTAATTTGTTCAAGGAATTGCGTTTTTATGTATCTTGCCACTATCGTTCCAATGCTTGTTCCTAATACTATGGCTGTTGGATACCTGTATAGGTAGAAGTATTTTCTTGTGAAGAAGAAAATGTATAGTAATCCAATTGGTACTGTTAGCCACCACCACCATTGCCCTTTAGAAACATAATCATAGAGGTATACCCATGCTGTATCTACGCTGATTAGCGTTGTATATGCTGCTGCAGCACCCATGTATGCATGTTCTGCAATTCTGAAAAACCTATTTTCCTTGTAAAGCCAACTGAATAACATTAATGTTATTCCAGCGGCAACTATCGTTACTATAGTATCCATACTTAGGGACATTTACATCCTCCTCCTAGATAGGAAGTATCCTATATTCCCAATTATTATGAAGATTACCGTTACTAGATGTCCTAGGGATTGAGCATCCATTCCTGCTGCGCCTTCTCCAGGTCTTTTAACTAGGATCTCGTATTCTGCTGCACCTCTCAATCCATTACAGAATCCAATTATTTTGTCTGGGTAGTATGGGTACATTCTTGAGACTAGTACTGCTCCTACAGCTCCACCAACTTTTGTTCCATAGACATCTGTTAGTTGTCTAACAACCCAGTCTACTGAGCTGTTTCCGAAGTATATTGCTATTGCCCAATCTTTTGCTGTTCCTGTGGGTAGGTCTTGGAAGAATGGCATTGTCTTTAAATCATTGCCATACGCATCTTTACCTGTATAGAATACGTTTGCTGCTAATGCTGCTAATCCAACCTCATATTGTGGTATGTATCCTAAATTAACATACTTCTTTCCATAGTCTGGATGATCCTTTGAAGCTCCTAAAATTGTTTTCATGGTTGATTCTATATATGGTACAGCTTCTGTTCGTGCTGCAAAGAATAAAACCCTTAAACCTTTATTTACACAATGTTGGAAGATTGCAAGTTCTGATGGGTAGCATTCTGCTGCTGCAGCTGGGCTTTGATCATCTATAAGTACTACTATGCTTCCTGGTGGGAGTTTATCTAGGAAGTTGTATAATCCAAGTGTTTCTGCACTATATTTTCCAAGGGGGATTCCTATTGGCCTCAGTATTGGTACGCTTACTGCTATCCAAACTAATAGGTATATGTATCTTACATCTATATTTTGTATTTTCTCCCATATTGTTTCTGGTTTTTTACTCTCCACGACCCATCCACCCCCTCTCATATCCTAAGAGCATTCGTACATATAGTGCTAAAGTGGCCAGTAATCCTGATATTATTATAACTCTTGCTTCTGCTCTAACCCAAACGTTATTTACCCAATCTTTTAGTGGCACGAATCCAGGCCATATGAGTTCTCCTATTGGTGCATTTCCAAGCATTGCTATTATTCCAGCTAATAATAGTACTGTTGCTTCTACACTTCTAGCTCTAAAGGCTCTGTAGGCTGCTGAAGCTATGAAGAATACTAGTATAGAGTATATTGTCGAGTCTCCTGGTGCTACTATTGCATTAAATACTTGAGTTATGCTTGGTTCTACTGATGGTTTTATCCCTTGGAATGCATATCTAGCTAATCCCCATACTAATGGTACCCATAAGCATATGAGTAATACCCAGCTTTCAATTCTTTTCGGTTCTCTTTGGATCCTCCTTGCATGGATCCTGGTTAATAGTGTTACTGAAATTATTGCTGCAAAAGTTCCAATTATTGCCTGTGCCTTCCTAATATCTGCTGCCAGATTATTTATTGTTGGTTGTAGTACAAGTGTATCCATTGCTGTTATAAATGTTAAGATTACCATAATCATCCATGGTATATATCTCCTAATGACTATTGACATTTCATTCATCCCCCTATATATTTAATAGATCATAAAACCATCTATTTCCAAATGCCCAGAATATTAATCCAATTATTGTTAATGCTAATCCAATTAGCCTTATAATGTCTTGTCCAAATATTGTCCCTATTTGTTCTGGCGTTCCTGCAACATAAGCTCCTGCAGTTATTAATTCTTCACTTATCAATGTGTAATCGCATGTGGCTATGAAGAATGGTATTTGATAGCTATTTGTTGTTCCAGCTATTTGTATTGCTCCAGCTCTAAATCCTGCTTCAGCTAATATTAGTGATTCAGCTGCGAAGTATCCAAGTAATAGGTTTGCAGCAACTTTCTCTCTAAGTATTAATCCCATGGCTCCACTGGCATATGCAAATTGCCTATTGGAGAGCCATATAACATTTTCAGGTCTAAATTCATCTGGTTTTCCAGCCATTGTATATGCATTTTTAATTAAGTCTCTGGCAACTGGTTCTACTGTTGGATCTGCAAATGTAAATAGGAATCTAACACCATATTCTGCACACTTTCTAGCTACGTATTGGCATATACTTAATCCTGCAATTACCTGTGTATCTCCAACTCCACCTAGACCAACTGTGTAATGTACTGGTCTACCCATTTCAGTGGCTCTGCCTATTGCTTCATCTAGGGCATCCATCCCTGGAAGTTTTCTAATTTTTGGTTTAACTATCCCCTTCTTTGTGAAGTAGACCGCTAGGAATATTATGATTATTGAAGCAATGAACATCACTGTGGAACCAATATAGGTAGACCTAATACTTAAACTCATGTATGACTCTCTCCTTAAAACTTTTTCAAAAATATAGTTCTCGTATATTTTTCTCAACTAATAGCTATTTATATTTTTCCTAAATTTTTCAAATTTTTTTCAATGAAAAGTTTAAATGAGTAAATTCTAATCCTTCTTTAATTTAATAATTACATCTGGTTTATTACTTACAATTCCATCTATTCCACGATTCTTTAATTCTAATGCAGTTTCATAATCATCTATAGTCCATGCTGCAATCATAAGTTTCAATTTATGTGCAAATTCTATGGTTTTAGCTGTAGCTAAACGATAGTATGGTAGTACAATTTTTGCACCAATCTTTTTAGCGCCTAAAATTCCATCTACTGGTTTAATATATATTAGGCCGACATTAGCTTTACTGTTAAATTTTAAAACTTCAATTAAGTGTTCAATATAGAATGATGTGAAGAGAACTGAATCCCATAATTTTCTAGCATTTACCTCCATAATTGCTGGTTTAATAGCTTCATTGGTTTTCAACTCTAAAAATATTATGCATCTATCACCAATAAGGTCTAATGCTTCACTTAGTAAGGGTACTCTCTCATCCAATCCAATCTTAAGTTTGCTTACATAATCCCAATCAAGTTCAGCAATCTTACCACTACCATTGGTAGTTCTATCCACAGTTTCATCATGCATAATAACTGCTTTACCATCCCTCGTTACTCTAACATCCATTTCAATGGCATCAACACCAAAATCCAAAGCCAATTTAAAAGCACTCAAAGTATTCTCGGGTTTATAGGCACTTGCACCCCTATGCGCAACAACAAAAAACTTATTACGTAAATCATCAAACACAACCATAAACACAACCTCAAACAATAATCTACACACATACAAATTTCACTTTCGCTACGCAACCCAAACATTTTCGGGGGTTTGCTGGGGTTGGGGTGGCTCCGCAACCCGTCTTCTTCGGGTTGCGTCGCCGTTTATGCTAGGTTTAAATATTCCTCTTTATATTAAGGTTTGGATAAATTGGCTGGGGCTTTTAGGGTTAGGGTTGTTGGGATTGTTCAGGGGGTTGGCTTTAGACCATTCATATATAGGCTTGCCAAGAGGCTTGGTTTAAGGGGGTATGTGGTGAATCTTGGGGGTAGTGAAGTTGAGATTCACGTTGAAGGTGTTGATAGAGCTGGGCTGGAAAGATTTCTGGAGGCTATGGAGAGGGAGAAGCCTCCGAGAACGGTGATAGAGAGGATAATGGTAATAGAGGTAGACTCAGAGGGGTACATGGACTTTAAAATACTGGAGAGTAAGGGGGAGATTGCATCTAGAAGCATGATTCCACCAGACATATCCATATGCGATGACTGTGTAAAGGAGATTCTAAACCCAAACAATAACGGTAGATTCTATGGGTATCACTGGAATAGCTGCGCATGGTGTGGACCTAGATTCTCCATGATGTATAGAACACCATACGACCGTGAAAACACCTCCATGGGGAAATTCAAGCTTTGCAGTGAATGCGCTAAAAGCTACAGTGACCCCGAGGATCTAAGGAGGTTTCATGGGCAGGGGATAAGCTGCTTGAAATGTGGACCTAAAACCCATGTTTATGGTATGGATGGATTGAGGATTGAGGTTGAGGATCCAGTGGAATTCGCTGTAAAGGTGATTTTGGAGGGTGGATTCATAGCTTTAAAGGGTGTAGGTGGATTCCACATTGCATGTTTAGCTTCAAGGGATGATGTGGTGGCTGAATTGAGGAGGAGGAAGAAGAGGCCTCAGCAACCCTTTGCATTGATGGCTAGAGATTGGAGTGTGGTTTTAAGGCTTGTGGATCCACCTTTAGAGGCTAGAGGGCTTTTGGAGGGTTCACGGAAGCCTATACTAGTACTCCCCAAAAAATTGGGTGCACCAGTTTCAGAGCTTGTTGCACCTGGACTCTCCACCCTCGGGGTTATGCTCCCCTACACTGGATTCCAAACCCTACTTTTAAATGGGATTCCAGAAGGCTTCCTAATTATGACTAGTGGGAATAGGAGTGGGAGACCTATGTGCACAAGTCTTGGCGAAGCTCTTGTAGAGCTTCGTGGAATAGTGGATTACATTGTGGATCATGAGAGGGAGATCGTGCATAGAGTGGATGATAGCGTGTTAAGGTTTACTGATGGTAGACCAGTCTTCCTCAGGAGGGGGAGGGGTTATGCGCCTGAATGGGTGGAGGTAGGCTTCAGAATCGTGGAGGCAGCGGCTGTGGGAGGTGAACTTCAAAGTGTGGGTGGAGTTGGATTTGAGGATAAGATTGTTTTAACACAGTTCATTGGGGATGTGGATGAACCAGCCCAGCTATGGAGTTTAGAGCGTGAATTGAAATGGCTTATAGAGGTTTATGGGCTTAAACCTAGGATAATAGCTTTAGATATGCATCCACAATACTCCAATAGGCTGGTGGCGGAAAGGCTAGGTGAAACTTATGGTGCTAGGCTAATTGAAGTTCAACATCACCATGCCCATGCAGCCACTGTAATAGGCGAATTAAAGGCTGAATCAAGCGAGAGGTTTATGGCTATAACCATTGATGGAACCGGGTATGGTGAGGGAGGGGAAATCTGGGGTGGAGAAATCCTTTTAGCCTCCATGGAATCATATAAGCGGGTGGGAAGCATAAAACCCTTCACACTGCCAGGTGGAGATACAGCTGCAAGACACCCAGCAAAAACATTGGTAAGCCTATTAGCATCAAATGGATACAGTGAAGAGGAAACCATTGAAATCCTCCATAGACATGGAGTCATAGATGGATTCCCCCATGGAATAATAGAGGCGAAACTAACCCATAGATTAGCAGCCTCCAAAAAGGGATTTAAAACCTCAAGTCTAGGCAGGATTCTAGACGCCTTCTCCACACTCCTAGGAGCATGCAAAGAGAGAACCTATGAGGGGGAGCCAGCAATAAAACTTGAAGCCCTCGCAGACAATGTAAACCAGCCACCCATAGACCAAGAACCAAGAATAACCATGGGCGAAAACAGACTCCTAATAGATGTAAAACCCCTATTGGAATGGACACTGGAAAACCTCAACACCATAGAAAAGGGTAGAATAGCCTTAACCATACAATACAACCTCGGAAAAACACTGGCGAAAACAGTCCTAGAAGCCTTAAAGGGGAGGAGAAACATTAGAAGAGAAGTAATAGTAAGTGGAGGAGCAGCAGTAAACACCCACATAATCAAAGGAATAAAAAGTATACTGAGAAAAGAAGGACTAGAGGTGATCCTACCATCAAAAACACCACCAGGAGACGGAGGAATAGCCCTAGGACAAATACTAGTTGCATCTAGCGTAAACTTCAAATCCAAAATTTAAAATGTCAAAATCAAGATCTAGAGGGCCAATAGCACCAGTATTCTCAGAGCTAAACCGCCCGAAACTTTCAGAACCAGGCTGCCAGAAACAAACACTTTGAAAGAGAAACTCGCAATATTCACTTCCACGAGAAACACATTCAACCTCACACCCATACAAACTCTTCCCAAGAAACCTACTAAACCACCCCTCAAGAAAACCTAAAATGAAAGATGACCCCCTAAACCCCTTAAGACCCCTACAAACTCTACACTCAATGGAATCATAAACCCTAACCTGCAGAAAACCAAGCTCAAGATCCACCTTCACAAGCTCAAGAGAACCAAACCCCAACCCACTAAAAAACGTAGACCCCACACTAAAAACAAGGTTGAAACTCCCCTGACCCACAAAACTAAGACAATAATCATGAAACTTACAGCCCATCTCAAAACCTATACTATAGGAGACGGCAGGCGCAGTCACATTAAGAGTCTTAAACAAACCCTCAAACAAACTCTTAAACAAACCTCCAGTAAGAATCACATTCCTACCATCCAAAACCTCCCAATAATAATCTTCAAAATAAACCTTGAAAACACCCTCAAAACTCCTCTTCAACCTATCCCTAACCTCATCAACAAAACCATTCAAATCACCATTAAACCCATCAAAACTAAGCAAAACCCCAACATAACTAGAATCACCCACACGAAAAGAATTTAAACCCAAAACCCTAACACCCTTAGAAGAAAGAAACTGCAAAACACTGGAAACACCATTAAAATCACGAATCAAATCACCTGGAATCATCATCTTAACAATCTTAACACTACCATCAACCTGCATGTAAAACGCTATACAAAAACATTTAAGAAACTTATGAATGAGAAATCTAAAACCATGTTCAGAACAAAAATCTATACCAAAAATTCACAAACAATTTAAAACAAGCATAAAAATACATAAACGACCAACCATGAAAATAGGTAGAAATAAAAGGGGAATGATTGGAATAGAAGCAGCAATAATACTAATAGCCTTCGTAATAGTGGCATCAGCCTTCAGCTACATGGTAATCAGCATGGGGCTCGCATCCACACAAAGAGGAAAAGAAACCATAACCTCAAGCCTACAAGAAGTCTTAAGCCCACTAATCATAGACGGATCCATAACCATAAAAACCGAAAGCCAAAGGGTAACCGGCATAATAATCCCACTAAAAGTTTCAGGAGTATCATATGTACCCATGGGAGCCAATAGAACCGTAGTCACACTAAAAATCAAATACGCAGACACATCAAAAGAACCAGTATCATACCCAAACATATATGTAGGAGTAAACACAACCATTGACCCAGCAAAAACAGGTTTCACAGACATCCTTGATGGTCTCAATTTCACATACAATGGTATAAATGCAACCGCCCAACTATTCCTAGAGGAAAACAATAAGGATGACGCCTTCGACTTCTTTGAAAAGGGATACCTAGTAATAAAATTAGATCCCAACCTAGATTTAACCTCTAGATGCGAAGTATACATTGAAGTTAGACCTGAAAAAGGAGCCCCACTCACAATAAACTTCATAATACCAGCAAACCTACCCACAGGAAAACACTACATAACAGTAGTATAAACCACACCCTAAACCCTACACATTTTTTTAAACCTTAACAAACATTTATTATTTATGGGTGGGGGATGAAAATGGCGGGAAACGAGAAAGAAACCAGAGACAAAGAAATAGAAGAATTAAAGAAAACAGTGGAATCACTAAAGGAAGCCATAATGGACATTAGAACCACATTAAGCGAACTGGAAAACCCCTTCAACCTACTAAAATCCATAACTGATATAGCCCCAAACATAATAAAACAGGGGGGAGAAACAAGCCAACCAAACCCAGAACCAAAAGAGAATGAAATAGAAGAGAAACCTGAAACCAAGAAGATAGAGGAAAAACCAATAGAAAAACCTGCACCACCACAACAGCCCCCAACACCAATGAGCACAACCTTCGGCTTCAACCTACTCAAATGGGCATGGATACTAATGGATGCGGGAATGAGCAAAGAAGACATCATGTCCATAACAAAATACTGTGAACTAGTGGGATACCTACCAAAAAACTCAAGCACACTAATAGAATACGCCCTAGACCCCATGTACAAAGCAAGACTTGGAGGATTAAACTATGATGAATTCACCCTAATAATATATAATGCAGCCAGAGCAGCAGGAGTAAACATTAGAATAGAAAGCCTAGAGGAAATGGCCTTCAACCTACTAAGAAAAATACTCAAGAAGATAGAATATGAAGAGCATAGGTGAAATCCATGGGCTTTTCCACCACATACACTGAACTCATAATACTAATGGCATCCATAATACTAGCCACCACAGCCTCCACATACATCATATACATGTCAAACAACATCCAAACAAGCATAATGCAAATCACACAGGAAACAAGCAAATCACTAAACACGAGAATAGAAATAGTATACGCCACCATCATGAACGGCACAGAACAAGGATACAAAATCTATGCAAAAAACATAGGGCTAATAGCAATACACCAATACGAGGAAATAGACGTATACATAGGACCATATGGACAAGCAAAATACTATCGATACTCAAAAACCCCACAGGAAAACACCTTCACAATAATAGATGCAGATCAAGATGGAACATGGGAAATATGGGAAACCGCAGAAATAAAGGTATACACAACCCCCACAACCAATGGAACAATAGAAGTAAGAATAAAACCATTAAATGGGCCCACAGCCACCTACATATTCACACCCCCATAAGGGGGGAAATAAATGGGGATATCAACACCCATAACCACCATAATACTATCCACCATAATAATCCTCACCATAACCACCACCTATCACACCCTCCTCACACAATCCACCACCATCATACAAAACCAGTTAAACACCAACATAGAAAATAGAAACACAATACTAACAATAGAAAACGTACAAATACAAGAGAGAAGCATAACCCTAAAACTTAGAAACATAGCTGGAAACCCCATAATATTTGGAGGAGAAACATACAAATGGTGCAGCTTCATCATCTCATACAAAAACCAAAATGAATGGGTAACAACACTAATAGAAAACTACACCATAACGAAAATAGAAATCACAGGAACCAGCATAACCACAACAAACACAACACTAAACCCCGGGCAAGAAGCCACCATCACCATCAACATACCCCCCACCAACCCACCAATACCCCCAAACACCATAGTAACAATAGTATTCACAACAAACAATGGAGTAAAAACAACCTATGTAGGGGCGAGGTAAATGGCCACCACAAAACTAATCCCCCTCACCATACCAGAACTAAACAAAGCCTTTGGAGGTGGAATACCAATCCCCAGCCTAATATCCATAGAAGGAGACCATGGAAGCGGAAAAACAGTAATCTCACAACACATACTCTACAGCATGGTGAAAAACGGGATAGAAGCCATAGTAATAACAACAGAAACCACAACAAAGGAATATGTAAAAATGATGCAAACAATAAAACTAGACGTAACCAGGGAATACATAAAAGGCAAACTAAAAGTATACTCACTACACATAAAAGAAGGAGCCTGGAGCAAAGAACTAGCACCATACTTCCTACAAGCCCTAACAAGATTCCTAGAATCAAAAAACACATATGACAAATGCATACTAATAGACGACCTAAGCAACCTAGCACTAAACGTAGACAACATAAAACTATTAACCTTCATCACAAGAATAAGAAACCTAATCACCACAGGAAAAACAGTCATACTCACCTTCCACCCAAACTTCATAGACCAAGAAATAACAAGAGTAGTAAAAGCATCCAGCGAAATATACCTAACACTAGAAAGCAAAGTAGTAGGAGGACTCTCCATAAAAACCCTAAAAATAATAAAACTGTGGGGAAGCAAAGGGGAAAGAACACCCATAATAAACCTAGAAATAAACCCCACACTGGGATTAAGAGTCCTACCCATAGGAGAAGTATCCATATGAAGATAACCCAAATCATAAAAACCACAAGAAAAAGAGAACAAGAGAAAAACATAGAAGTAAAAACACCATTAGACACGAAAATACCAGAAAAAATGGAAGACGCCATAAGAGAAAACCCACACCTAGAAGAATACCTAAAAAAACTAGGATCAAAACCAATCTACACACTAAAAATAGACCCCATAAAAACCATGGATAAAGAGATAATCATACCACTACCACAAAGAATATTCATACACATAAACCCAGAGAAAAGAACCTACAAAATAATAGAACCAGAAAAACCATCACCAGAAATCATGGAGAAAATAGAGACAGCACTAGCCAGGATAATAGCGGAAAAAGACATACAAGTAACCACAGAAAACAAGATAAAAATAATAATGGAACTCTTCCCACAAGCCATAAGAAAAGCAAAAATAAAGGTAGACAAGAGAAGAGAAGAAGAACTATTATACCACATGCTAAGAGAAAAAGTTGGATACGGATTCCTAGACCCCTTCCTACTAGACGAAAACCTAGAAGATATAAGCATACCAGGAGCAGGAAACATCTTCGTATACCATAGAGCATATGGATACCTGGAATCAAACATACACGTAGAAAAAAGCGAGATAGATAGAGTACTAAGAAGCATGGCTGAAAGACATGGAAAAATAATAAGCCACGTAAACCCAATACTAGACATACACCTACCAGATGGAAGCCGACTAAACATAGTATTCGGAGAAGACATAAGCCTACATGGAAGCAACTTCACCATAAGAAAATTCGCAAAAGAACCACTATCCATCGCACAACTAGTAAGGGGAAACACACTCACAGCAGAAATGGCAGCATACATGTGGATGCTAATAGAAGTCGGAGTATCCATGTTCATATGCGGAGAAACAGCCTCTGGAAAAACCACAACCCTAAACGCACTACTATCCTTCATACCCTACTACAACAAAGTGGTAAGCATAGAAGAAACACCAGAAGTAAGACTACCACACAAAAACTGGGTTAGAGAAGTAACGAGACTACACACTGGAAGCCCAGTAACCATGTTCGACCTAGTAAAAGCAGCCCTAAGACAGAGACCAGACTACATAATAGTAGGAGAAATAAGAGGAGAAGAAGGGAGAATAGCCTTCCAAGCCATAAACACCGGACACCCCGTAGTCTCCACATTCCACGCAGGAACACTAACACAACTATTCCAAAGATTAACCTCAGACCCAATAAACGTACCAAAATCACAAATAGACGGATTAAACATAACCATATTCCAAGCAAGAATAGAGAGAAATGGGAAATTCATAAGGAGAGTAACCACAGTAAACGAAATACTGGGATACAATGTAAAAACCGGAAACCTCATGTACATCCCCACATACATATACGACCCAGACGCAGACAAGCTAAGCAGCACCGGAATAAGCTACCTACTAGAATCAAAAGTTCTACCAGCAAGAGGATGGAGCAGAGAACAACTACCAAAACTATACGAAGAACTATCAAAAAGAGCAGAAATAATAAGATGGCACAGCCAAAATGCGCCAAGATACCTAGACCTCTGGAAAACTGTAATCGAAGTAAACACCCTAGGCGTAGACCAAGTATATGAGAGAATCATGAGAGGCGAAAAACCATGGAGAGAAGACTAACCACAATCATACTAATAGCATCAATAACCCCAATCATAATACTAATACACTATGGAAACCAGCTACTCACAGTAATCTACACAATCATACCAGCATCTATAGCAACCATAACAATAATAAACAGAATGAGTAAAAACATTGGGAAAATGGATATAAAACTTGCACTAGCCATCACACACATGTACACACTATCACTAGGACAAACAGAACCAAGAACACTAATAGAATGCATATCACAATCAGATGAATACAAGGAATATAGGAAAATCTTCAACACCATACTAAACCTAGCAATAAACCTAGCACAAGGATTAACAAAAGCCATCTCACAAGTAGCAGAAATGGTGAAACCACCACTAAAGGATATATTGATAAGAATGGTGGAAGCCTTCTCCACCACAAAACCAAGAGACTACCTAGAACTGGAACACTCAACCATCATGGAAGAATACATGAGCTACCTAAACAGGACAATAGAAACCATAAGGCTACTTGGAGGAGTATATGGAACCTTCCAAAGCGTAGCCATCCTAATAATCTTAGTAACCATAACCATGAGCATATTCCTCATAGACCCACAAACCATAATCCTCTCCTACATAGTATCAGCAACATCCACAATAGTAATACTACTAGCAATAAAACTAGTAACACCAAGGGACATCATGGTATACGCAGGAAAAGACTCCCCACCACACCAAACAGTTAGATATACAGCCATAATACTAATTCCAACATCAATAATAATATTCATCACAATACAATTAACAATAAAAATATCGGCAATAGCCTTCACATCAAGTGGATTAACCATCGCCATAACCGGATACATAGCTAGAAAACTAGAAAAGAAAGTGGCAAAATACGATGAATACTATCCCACACTAATAAAAACAATAGGGGAAAACCTCTCAACAACACTAAACCCAAAAAGCGCATTAATATACTCAACACACGTACACCTAGGCCCACTAAAGAAACACGTTGAACACACCATAAGCTGGATAAACCTAGGATTAGACATAGAAAAATCCTTTAAACTCATGGCAGAAGAAACAGCCTCCCACACCATAAGAATAATGAATAAAATACTCATAGACAGCATAAGAGTAGGAGCACCACCAATACAAGTAACAAAAACCATAGCAGACACAACCATAAAAATCCTAGAAACAAGAAAGAGGAGAATAGCGACAGCAAGAGGAATGGAAGCCATAATACTAATGATGCACCCCATAACCATCCTAATACTAGCATCCATAACCAACATACTAGATAAATTCACAAGACTAATCCCACCCACACAATACATAACACTAAACCCAATACCCACAAACATGATCAACCTTGGAAACATAATACTAATCTACACACTATCCATAATCAACGCTGCAACCATGACCATAGTTAGAGGAGGCTACCAATGGAGGATAACCCTAAACATAGCCATACTACTAATAATAAGCGGAATAATGCTCATAGCCTCAGACATAATCACCAACCGCCTACTACCCCCAATAACAATACCAATCTAAAGGTGATGAAAAATGTTAAAAATAAAACTAAACATAAATATTAAAGAATGTGAAAAAGAGGCGCCTCCATAAACAACATATGGAGGCATTCAACATGTCCACAGACAGAATAAAAAACTTCATGAAAAGAAGAGATAGAATAACAATATACATAAGCATCCTAGAATCAATAATGGAATGCTCCTCAAAAAACGCAACTGGATACGCAAAATTCACACATGTAATGTATAGATCAAACCTATCCTCACAAAGACTAAAAGAAAGACTACAAGAACTCTCATACCTAGACCTAATAACATGGGACAACCTAGGAATAAAACTAACACACAAAGGAAAAAACTTCCTAGAAGAATACAAAAACCTAATGATAAAAATAGAGAAATACATAAAAATAAGAGATTAAATCAAACATACCACAACCCCCAAATCATATACACAATCAAATACTGAAAAACAAGTTAACCCCACAAAACACACCTAAAATTACACCACAAGAAATATATGTATTGAAAGAGATAGCAAAACCATGAAATACATGAATAAGAAAATAACGGTTCTATCCATATTCATAATAATATTTCTAACGGCGACAACAACCACAAACACATGGACAAAACCAAACGAACAACTATTAGTGATTGAATGGTCCCTGGAAAAAACAGATCAAACCACGGGCAACAGCATACCCCCAGAAGACAATTCCATGACCAACCCAAACTATAAACTATTAAACTTCTACTGGCATACAACACCAATAAAATACTATGTAAACCCCTCAA
>Ga0209394_1000221_pt1 | contig 52066 bp, 42 predicted proteins | sample JNZ201metaG_FD_184122 | JGI IMG/M metagenome (GOLD analysis project Ga0209394, IMG submission 184122) | Hot spring microbial communities from Jinze hot spring, China to study Microbial Dark Matter (Phase II) - JNZ 20120812A (SPAdes) (version 3) ...
CTCCACCCCTCGCCTGTATCAATATTAGATACTATTTCTAGAGGAGGTGGCTAACTAAACACATGGCCTCTATTTTGCTTTGACAAAACCAGAGGTCAAAGAAGCTTTTAAACACTTTTAAATACTCTTTAACCATACTGTCTCGATGCCTTTTACGAGTTTAAAGTGTTCATCATCTGTAACTACAACTCCATGGGCGTGAATTAAGGCTGTTGCAGCAATTATAGCGTCAGCTAATGGAATTTTCGGGGTTCTTAAGGTGATTTCCCCGGCAATATGGGCTATATCCTCGGTTATAGGGATGAATAGTATATTTGAAGCTTTACTAGAAGCGATCCTCAACTTCACAGCATCCATTCCAACCAACCTTCCCATAGTACCATAAAGCTCAGCAATCGTAATCACAGATGAAGCTACCTTAAGTTCTCCCTTCAATATACCCTGAACAATACTTCTGGTCCAACTAGCAACTTCTCCATTCTCTGGATTGTAATATGAGAAGTAGAACCTTGTATCCAAGACCGCTCTCAACGCCACTCTTCACGCATCCGGTCAAGCAATTTCTTCAGCTCTTTAACATCATACTTCCCAGCGTCAATCCCAGCCTGCTCCTCTAAGCTAGGAACTGGTTTAAGCAAGAGGCCATTACCAATATCTTCTATCAACACCTTAACCCCCTCTCTAATCCTATACTTCCTCCTGTATTCTACTGGGATAGTCACTTGACCCTTCCTTGTCACTAATATCTCCTTCATTTAACCTCTAGTAGTACTAGAGGTTAAAGTAGTATTTAATTATTTTTGTTCTACCTCTTCTAAGAAAAAGCCCTCAGTAAATATTTAAAGTAATCTCAGCATAAGTGCAATTATGCATCGCTATGCTTAGGAGGGCTTCAGGTTTCAACCAGCAGGTCTGACCATGGATTTCCCTTCCTTTAAACTCACATTTAAGCCCATCGTAAACATTCATATGCAAGCAATCCACTTGTAGAAAAAACGGTTCAACATTAAAAACGATGAACTTCTGTTATAGATAGGCTTACTTCTTCCAAGAAAAGATTGAGAGAGAAAAAGGAGTTTGCGAGGTCTTCACCACAAGAGGTTGCAAAAAGCTTACTCTATACTTCATGCGGCAATGCTTTAAATGGATGAGAAAAGGTTAATTGGAGGAAGAGCTTAATATATCTTGGTGCCCGTCATGTCTGAGTTTTGGGATGAGTTTTGGGATAGATGGTTTAGGAGACGTATGTGGCCCTTTTCAAGCTTCTTTAGAGAAATGGATGAAATGCTCAGGGAGATGGAGCGAGCCTTCGAGAGAGAATTCGAAGAATTATCCAAGAGTATTCCTAAGGATTTGACGCGTGAAAGGGTTCTACCGGACGGTACGAGGGTACGTGAGTGGGGGCCGTTCGTATACGGGTATAGTATAACAATAGGGCCGGATAATAAGCCTAGGATTAGAGAGTTCGGTAATATAAAGCCTAGTGTCCGTGGCTTCGGTAGACCGTCAATATCTGTCAGCGAGGAGAGGGAGCCGCTGGTTGAAGTTATCAGTACGGATGGTGAAATAAACGTTATAGCCGAATTGCCAGGTGTTGAAAAAGAAGATATAAAACTTCAGGCAACGGAAACAACGTTGGTAATAAGCGCTGAATCGAAGCAACGCAAGTACTATAAGGAAGTTGAACTGCCTGAGAAGGTGGATCCAAAAGAGGCTAAATCTACCTACAAGAATGGTGTATTAGAGGTTAGACTTCCAAAGAAGAAGAGCAGAGAATTTAAAGGTGAGCCGATAAAAGTAGAGTGACAATGCCCCTTCACCATAGGTAGATTCTAAAATGTACATTTTATTTTGAGGCCCCATACATTTGAATTCTCAGCTTATACATTATTTTCCAACCGTGTGGAGGGTCTACAGATTTTAGAGAGTTAACCTGCATAGAATACGCTCTTCTATTGAAGAGTAAATCGTATGAAGTCTATCTAGTAAACTTCGGAGTGAAAAAGACATATTAGGAAACGTCTCTATTTTAGTTGGCGTATGTCGTAGGGTTTCTAGCGGTGTTGAATTTGGTCGAGCTATTTCTAGCTGGTAATGCCCACATAGACCCGGTGTGGCTTTGGAGGTGGTTTGAAGGCTTTTGGACTGTGAGGTATACCGTTAGACGTGTTGTCGAGCTTATGAAGAAGAATCCGTCGCTAACCTTCGTATTTTCATCAGCTATAATGTACGAGTGGCTTGAGGAGTGTGAACCTCAACTTTTCGAAGAAGTTAAGAGGCTTGTTAGAGAGGGTAGGTGGATTCCAGTCGGGGGATGGATTGTTGAACCAGACTGCAATATTCCATGCGGTGAATCCTATGTTCGCCATGCAATCTACGGTAAATCCTACTTTAAAGAGAAGCTGGGCTTCGATGTTACGATCGGATATAACATAGATAGCTTTGGACATAATGCATCACTACCTCAAATACTCAGAAAAACCGGATACAAGTACTACATATTCATGAGACCCGGCGGTCATGAGAAGAATCTTCCATCGCTGATCTTCTGGTGGGAGTCTCCAGACGGCAGTAGGATACTAGCATATAGACATCCAGTCAGCTACACAGTATCCAACGGAGAACTCTACAGAGTGTTAAAGAATAGCGTAGCAAACCCGCCTATACCCGCCCTGCTAATATTATTCGGCGCTGGAGACCATGGAGGGGGACCTACTGAGAACGATATCGAAGCAGTACGTAAAGCCTCTGAAGAAGTGGGAGATGGCAGGGTTGCGTTTGCAAACCCGGAGGAATTCTTCAAACGTATTTTAGAACTCTACCAGAATATCCCAGTAGTTAGAGATGAACTTCAACACCATGCAAGCGGATGCTACTCAGTCCTATCTGAAGTTAAAGCTCTGAACAGGAGAGCCGAAAACATGGTTATGGCTGCTGAAAGAATGTCTGTACTCGCATACGTGACCAGCGGGTTGGAGTATCCAAGGGAGAGGCTTAGACGCGGCTGGAAACTCATCCTCTTATGCCAGTTTCACGATATTCTAGCTGGAACTTGTATACCTGAGGCATACTGGGACGTTAGAAACATCTACGGTGAATCTCTAAACATAGCGTACGAAGTCTTAAATTTAGCCGTTCAACGGGTTTCCTCTCAAATCGATACTAGTAGCGGTAGATCTTTGGTTGTCTTCAACCCGACTGGCGTTCGAGCGGTCTTCCCAGTGGAAGTTGAGCCTTGGCCTACGGATTATTCCCTTGTAGATGGAGGTGGGAAGCCTATTCCAGTTCAAACAGTTCACCCTTCTTCAACCGCGGGTCTTAAGAGAGGACTATTCGTAGCCGACGTGCCAAGTTTAGGGTATAAAACCTATAGATTGGTTGAAGGTGATAAGCCTCCGCAGGAATTTGAAGGTGTTTTAAGGGCTTCCCATGGGAGGATTGAAAACGACTACCTCATAGTTGAATTAGACCAGGAGAATGGAGCTATTAAAATGCTCTACGATAAACGGCTTGGCATCAACGTCTTCAACGACTATGGTGCTTCACCCGTAGTACTGAAGGATGAGGGTGATACTTGGGGCCATGGCATCTCCAAATTCAGGTTTGAAGAGGGAAGATTTGGAGGTGCTGAAGTCTCCCTGGTTGAATCTGGCCCTGTTAGAGCTACTGTTAGAGTTAAAACGAACTATCGCAATTCAACCATATGGCAGTACTTTTCACTCTACAGGGGGCTAGATTTTCTAGATGTTAGAGTTAGAGTTGATTGGAGGGAGAAGCATAGAATGCTTAAACTATCGTTCCCAGTAAACCTCGAAGAATCCACCGCGACTTATGAGATACCTTACGGTGTTATCGTTAGACCAGCCAATGGGGAGGAGGAGCCGGGTCAAAGATGGGTTGATGTATCGGGTAAGTATCATACGTTAAACCGTGAATTGGAGTACGGGCTAACAGTTATAAACGACTCCAAATACGGATTCGACGTGTACGGCTCAGAAATCCGTATGAGCGTACTCAGAAGCCCACCATATGCTCAACACGACCCGCATAAAGTCGACCCTAGGTTTGAAGACTACCCGTACATAGACCAGGGGGAGCAGAACTTCAGATACATTCTACTACCCCATTTAAACAGTTGGATGGAAAACTTCCATAGAATATTTGAACTCTCAGAAATATTGAACAGTGGCTTCTTCTACGTCTTTGAAGAACAGCATAGTGGACCTATGCCAGGAGAACTCTCCCTAGTTGAGGTAGACCCTTCTGATGTTGCACTCTCTGTCGTTAAGCTGGCTGAAGACTCTGATGACGTCGTCGTTAGAATTGTGGAGTATACTGGGAGAAGCCGTACGGCTAGAGTTAAATCTACAGTCCTCGGCAGAGATTTAAACGTCCATCTAAAACCCTTCGAAATAAAAACTCTTAGAATACCTCTAAATAGAGAGAAACCCATTGTAGAATGTGACCTTATCGAGAAATCACTCATCTGAAAACCCTTCTCTAGAGCTATTACATTAGACGCCAATTACGGTGTAAAATGGATAAATTCAACCCTTAAATGTTCTCTACGCATTTAAAGTTACTTCTCATGCACCACGTGATGTTATTAGAACGATCGGACTAGTGTTGGGTGGAGAGATTCTTGGACGTATAAGATAAAATATCACTTTTATGTGATACATTTCAATTGAGGGTGTTTTAATGCGTATTGCTTTAGGTGGTATAGGTCATGAGTCTAATACGTTTAGTCCCCTACCTACCAGTATAGAGGATTTTAACGTCATCAAAGGTGATGAGCTTCTTAAAGATGGTGTCGCTAGATTTCTCATAGGTGAGGGGGTTGAAGTTACTCCAACCATCCATGCTTGGGCTCTTCCCTCCGGTGTCGTTTCTAGAAGTACTTTCCTACATTTGGAGGGTGAAATGCTTAAAGCTCTTGAAGATGCTGGTAAAATCGATGGTGTATGTCTCCTCCTCCATGGTGCTATGGAGGTTGAGGGAGTTGGAAGCGGAGAGACACATCTTCTTAAATGCGTTAGAGAAATCGTAGGCTGGAAGACTGTAGTATCTATTGCTTTAGACCTTCATGGCAATTTAAACCCTGAAATCGTCGAATACGCAGACATATTGACAGCCTATAGGACAGCTCCACATGTAGATGCCTACGAAACTGCGTTGAAAGCCGCCAAGCTTCTCCTACGCTCTATAAAAACCGGTATTAAACCGACCACCATTATCGTTAAACCTCCAGTTCTACTACCAGGGGAGTACGTTGTTACGTCGATTGAACCCGCCGCCAGCATATACCGGAGCCTTGAGGAAATAGATCGGAAAACAGGTGTAGTAGATTCATCTATGCTTGTCGGTATGGCTTGGGCTGATACGCCTCAGGCAAGCGCTAGTGCCATAGTCGTCTCAGATAGAAAACGCGAAAGCGAAGCTTATGAAGCGGCTTGCAGACTTGCAAAAGCCTACTGGGATAAGAGGAGAGAGTTTAGACTTGAAGTTGAAGCTGGCGAAATAGATGAGGTAATAGGGATCGCTAAAGCCTCAACTAAGAAACCAGTGTTTATATCCGATTCTGGGGATAACGTTACAGCAGGAGCCCCTGGGGATGTGCCAATCTTCATAGAACATCTATTAGACTTGAAAGTTGAAGATGCTGTTGTTGCTGGAATATACGACCCTGATGCTGTACGCTCATGCAGAGAAGCCGGTTTAGGAGGCGATGTGAAAACTTCCATAGGCGGTAAAATCGATAAAATCAATGGATACCCAGTTGAAGTTAAAGGTAGGGTTGTAAATTTGACAGATGATGGAGCTGTCCTTAGAGTAGATGGAGTCGATATTCTACTGACTGGTCGAAGACGGGGCTGGACTTCCATAGACGATTTTAAAGAGTTTAAAGTAAACCCTGCTGAGAAGAAGATTGTCGTTGTAAAGCTTGGATATTTAACGCCGGATTTTAGAAGAATAGCCAAGTTAGCCTTAATGGCACTATCCCCAGGATGTACAAACTTAATCATAGAGAAGCTCAGATACGAAAGAGTGAGAAGACCTCTCTATCCTCTGGACAAAGACTTCTCTTGGAGCCCACTTTAACATCCATGGCTGGATGTGATTACTCATAGGACGTCGACCGCTACGATTTCTAATCCATCTATACTTCACGTTTCTAGCCTATTCCTCCATGTTTTTCCTAGTGGATTTGAAGGTTTACATTTCGACGTCACATAAGATGTTTATCGTAAACTCATCCCCTCTGGATTTTCCATCATATTTTCATGAAGAATTTCCATGCCTATACCCTCCAAATCATTGAAAATTTTCATAACAGCTTTATTAAACTTCTAACAGCCTCTTTTAGAGACCCGTCTTAGGATGAAGATTGGGCTTTGCAAGGTAAAGCATAGATTCAGGTCCTCTCAAACATAGATGAATCCTGTTCAGCAAAATTCGACCTACTATTGTCCCTAAATCTCCAGCTCTTGGCAGGTGACTTTTAACTTTAAACCACCTTTTACCGATTTGTACATTTAAGACGTACACATCGCACGGTATGCCTATTCCAGCGGCATCAAGCTCTTCAAACCCCTCAGGTTCAACATGTTTGGAAATGTAATATCCAAGAGGGCGGGAAAGAATTAAAGCTCCATCAAATCCAGTATCTACTAGAGCATCGACTGATATAACCTTCTCCAATTCACGTCTATACAGATATATTGGAATCACTGGATATGGCTCTAAACCGCCTTATTTAAGATAGTTATATCCATCTGCAAGTCTAAGCGTACATTTCACATGAGAACCTCCACCTCATCGTCGTTCGGAGGTGTTACATCAACTATCTTAAAGCTCTCCCCCACTCTAATCTTAGGTACCGTTAGAAGCTTCGGTCTATAGGGTTGACGGCTCATGAATAAGCTCTCCCCCCTAGTCTTTATTTCGACTAGTACGCCTATACGCTGTAGGCTTTTAAGATACCTCTGGCAGGTCTTCCATCCTACACCAAGCTCTTCTGAAAGCTCCTTAATAGACTTCGGACGTTCAGCTAAAGACCTCACAATCATTTCCAAAATCTCAACTTTCACAAAACTCACCGTAAAAGTTAAAGGATTCTAACTTTTAAATATTTTTAAATGCTCGTTGTCTGAAGTCTACGGGTATTCTTTATGGCTGAGTTCAAGCAAGGATTACTGATGATGGCCTCTTAAAGAATATCTTAAATGTGTATGCGGTAAAAGCGTCTAATTTAAGAAGAACGATGCATAGGTAGAGATAACGTAAAGTTAGATGATGACTGATCCTTTTTCCAATGAAGCTTTCTGTCTCCGATGGAATCCCTGGATGAAAGTGGTTAATAAGTCTGCTTGAGCATAGAGAAGTGGTTTTACTAAAACTGGATGCCGTCTTATCGACGCCCGATAGACAGAGTTTACCTCATTTAAAGCCTTCTTTAATGTCATTAAAACTATGTTGAAAGCCTAATTCTAAGATTGTTAAGTCTTCAATTTTACTGCTTAGAGAATACGTCGTTACTTTAATTGAACACACTCTCAGCACATATAATGGTTTTAGGAAAGATGTGAAAGTAAGGCTTATGCAATAGCTTGTAGACTTACAAATGTCTCCTAGAATAGGAGAAGAGAGTTTAGAATGAATCCAATTGAGGGGAAAATAGTCGCAATAAAGCTTGGATATTTGACACCGGATTTTAGAAAGATGTCTAGACTAACCTTAATGGCACTATCCCTAGATGTATAACTTAAACATAAAAAACTTAGGTATGAGAATGTTAAGAGACTACTTTACCCTCTTGGCAAAGACTTCTCTCGGAAACTGTAGAACGTTTACAGACGCATTATTTTACTCCAAGCTTCTCCTTAATGATGTTCACGTAAGCCACGTAGTTTTTAAAGGGTACATCTGCTGATACTGCGTGATCCACACTCACTATATATCCACCCTCCTCAGTCAACTTGACCTTTCTCTCAACTTCTTTCCTCAACGTTTGTCCCCCAGCCGCTATCGCCCGTTTATCTATGTTGCCTATGAGGAGCAACCTCTCACCATACTTTTCCCTGAGTTTTACTACATCCATGCCGGCGGCAACTTCAAGGGGATATAGACAGTTTACTCCTCCATCCAAGAATAAGTCATTTATTGCCTCATGGTTTCCATCCGTATCTACCATGATTATCTCTACACCTTTACTCCTCAAAAACCCCGTTAGCCTTTTGTAGTTTGGAAGCATAAACTCTTCAAAAAGCTTCGGCGATATTAATGGTCCCCTATTATAGCACATATCCTCCCATATACTCACATAGTCTAGCCTGACACTTTCAACGACGCCCCTGCTAGCCTCTATTAAGAAGTCTGCCCAGAAATCCATTATTTCATGTATTAAACCCGGGTCTCTATAGAAGGAGAGTAGAAGCCTCTCCAAGCCCATTAAGTATCTGGCTTCTCCGAAGAAGCCAGGCATTGAAAGCCCTATGACCCTATCTGTCTCCTCATAATACTCTATAAGCTCCCGACTCCACGTCTTCGGATATCTCCTCAAATCTCTTGGATCATATCTCTCCTTCATCTTCTCCCAGTCGCTTCGACTTTTCACTGGAAAGTCTAAAAATGTAGGCATAGATGTAGATATCTTAAGGACCTTCATCTTAATGCCCATATCGTTGACTTCGATTCTATACTTATGGTTTTCCTTTAAAGTCTTGGGTACAAACCTCGGTATCGGCCCATAATCTATAGGGACCATCTCACGTTTATCGAAGTCAAAGTAATCGTAAACGTCAACCCCAGATGGAAGCCCTTCGCCCCTCCATCTATTCACGGTCTCCGTCCAGAAGCCCAAAAACTCATAAAACGGAGGTCTATCCACGTCTTTGAAAGACATGTACCTCCTAAAGCGCTCCCTATAGTTCAGCATTCTTGACGCCCCTCGATACCTAATTTAACCGATCTATAAAAAATTTAACCGTCAAACTCAACTTTCAATCAATTTTCGGAGAACATTAAATCGTACCATCCATCGGTTTAGAGGGGTTTAGAGTGGTTAATTACCGCAACCTCACCCACGCACAACCTCCACCAGATGTTGCCTTTTCTGTTTTATAGTAATTAAACAAAACTTATGAGTCTTCTTACCATTAACCAAGTATGCATGGTTGTGAGTGTAGGGATCGTAGGTTCTGGATGGGCTGCGGGTATGCATGTAAGGTGTCTCTTGGAAAATCCAAATGCTGAATTGGTTGCTTTAGCTGACGTTTCTAAGGCTGAAGGTATGGTTTTCGCTAAGAGGTACAGAATTCCGAAGTTTTATGAAAACCCTGAGAAACTTTTTGAAGATCCTGATGTTGAAGCCGTTTACATAACATCCCCTCCCAAGTTCCACGCTTCTCAAGCGATAGCCGCCTTACAGCATGGAAAACACGTTTTTTCTGAAAAGCCTCCCGCAATAAGTTTGGAGGAGATGGAGAAGTTAACTGAGATTGTCGAAAAGACTGGACTAATATATCAGATTGGATTCAATAGGAGGTTCTGGCCAGTCTATAAGAAACTCAAAAGCTTGGTTGAAACTGGGAAACTTAAACCATACGTAGTTGATATTAAAATGGTTAGGGGTGAGATGGAGAGACCTCCATGGACTAAATTAATCGAGGTTTCTGGAGGCTTCCTATATGACAGTATGATCCACGTGCTGGATTTATCCAAATGGATCTTAGGTATGCCTGAAACCATTAGGTGTGTAGCTAGAAGGAACATATATCCCCACTTTGACGGGTTCATAATATTAATTGAATTCTCCAACGAGGAGAAGACCATAGAATCTATAACTTCTGTCGGACACGCATCATGGGCTTATCCATTCGAACGGATTGAAATTTATGGCGACCATTCTTCAGCTATAACTGAGGAAAGCTTTAAACTCACGTTTTCACATGGAAGGGGGGACGTTCCCAATATTGAAGTCTATCAGTTTACTAAGCTTCCAGAGCATGTAGCCTGGGGGTTTAAAGAGGAGGGAGACTTATTCATAGAAGCTATAGTTAAAGGATTAAAACCAGCCGTTACGGTTTTAGACGCCTACGATTCCGTTAAACTAGTCGAATCTTGCTATCAATCGCTAAAGCATAACGGTAGAGTAATTACATTCACTTAGGAAGTCCCAATTGCTCATATTTATTTTCAACCCATAAAATACATCTTAAATACTCCTCACCAGGTATCTGTTTTTGGTGAGGAACTGTTGAGAGCTCTTCTACTTGAAGCTGACTGGTCTCCAAGAGGAGATTATAAACCCACTTATAAAGAAGAGGAGACACATAAAACACCTATGGGTAGCCGTGTGTGGCGTAACCCTAAACTAAAGCTCGTAGAGAAGTCTAAGCCTAAACCAAAAGGGAAGCAGCTTCTAATCAAAGTTAAAGCTTCAGGTATATGCGGTTCCGATGTCCACATGTATGAGTTTGATAATGAAGGATATATGTTGTATCCTGGGTTGACAAAACTGCCAGTTGTAATAGGCCACGAATTCTCGGGGGTTGTTGAAGAAGTTGGAGGTGAAGTCTCCATGTTTAAACCCGGAGACCCAGTTACTGCTGAGGAAATGTGGTGGTGCGGTGAATGCCTATACTGCAGAGCTGGTATGCCTAACCACTGTGAAAACCTAGAGGAGATGGGGTTTAGCGTTGACGGTTCACACGCCGACTATATCCTTGTACCTGAAAAATACGTATGGAATATAAGTCCTATCTTAGACTACGCTAAGAGTGAAGATAAGATGTACGTGTTAGGTGCTACAGTTGAACCCGTAGGGGTATCCTACAACGCCATGTTTGTTAGAGCTGGTGGTTTTCAACCCGGTTCATATGTGGTCGTCTATGGAGCTGGACCAATAGGATTAGCGGCTATTGCACTAGCTAAAGCAGCAGGGGCTTCTTTAACAGTAGTTTTCGATTTGGTTGAAAATAGACTTAAAGTAGCTAGAGAAATGGGTGTAGATTATGCTTTCAATATTAAAAAGCTGTATGAGGAGGGCGTAAGACCTAGTGATAAGGTTTTGGAATTAACTGACGGCTACGGTGCGGATATGCAGGTTGAAGCAGCAGGTAATCCCTCTGCAACGCTACCTGAGATGGAGAGGAGCCTAGCCGTAGGCGGTAAAATTGCATGGATAGGTAGAGCCGATAAGACAGCTCCGATATTTATTGAAAGATTTCAAACACGTAGGGCGCAGATTTACGGAAGCCAGGGCCATAGTGGTCATATGATATTTTATAATGTTATAAGGCTTATGGCCTCTGGTAAACTGGATACTAGTAAAATGGTGACTGCCAGATTTCCACTAGATAGGTATGAAGAAGCATTCAATCTCTTGATAAAAGAGAAAGGTCATGCTAAGATTCAGTTTAAGTTGTAATTAAAGCGAATAATTTGACGGAAGGTGGTCGTTTGAGTTTAAGTGAAAGATGGTGTAAGCCCGTCTTAAACAAGTATGGTGGGAAGATATATCTAGACCAGATGACTGTAAACGAGCTGAAAAAGAGGATTGAGGAAAATGATATAATACTCGTTCCAGTAGGCTCTATGGAGAATCACGGTCCTCCTTCGCCCTTAGGCGAAGATACGTTAATAGGAGTTAGCATAGCTGAGAGAGTAGCATATGAAACAGGTGTAACGGTTGCCCCTCCAATATTCTATGGTAGCCACCCGAGCCACCACTATGGAATGTTTGGAACAATACCGATATCAAAAGATGCATTCATAGGATACGTGTTAAGCGTTGTTAAATGGTTAAGCCACTCTGGTTTTAAAAAGGTAATTCTTTGGAATAGTCATGGACAGGAGTACGTTCTACCGATTGTCAAGGATAAAGCTATAATTGAAGAGGGTGTTCACGCCCTTATAATGGTTACCAGTTGGTGGAGTTGGGTTCAAGACCTCTTACGTAAAGCCGGGACGGGTGAGGAACTGGCTCCCGATATTAGGCTTGAAACTCCATTTATCCATGCTGACGAGGTTGAGACAAGTTGCATATGGTATGTAGCTCCAGACCTTGTAGACGTTGAGGCTCTGAAAACGGCTAAAGTTGAGAAAATGGTTAGGTTTATAGATGTTAAATGGGTAAATTCCGCTGGTAATGTTTTCACGGATAAACCGTTCAACTGGTATGACGTAAGTAGTGCCCCCGAAGTATACTACTATGGTTTAGGTGTTGTAGGAGACGCTTCTAAGGCGGATATGAGGAAAGGTAAAGTGCTCATAGATACAACTGTTAAGAGGTTTATAGAGTTTCTAAACTGGCTTAAATCTGAATACCCGCCTGGGATATTACCTAAAACTTGGATTGATTCTAAGGATTTGCGATATGATAAGCCTTAGGCACGTATGAAGGGTTTACAGTGAAGCTTTCATTCGTCTATATGCTTCCTGTTAAAACCGAGTTTAAGTATGCGATTAAAGACGATCTACATGAAGCATTGAATCTTGCCGCTGAATTTGGGTTTAGAGGTATCGAATACAATATATCAAACCCGTTTGAAGTAGATTTTAAACGTCTTCTGAGGCTAACGGAAGACTACGGGCTTAGAATATCAGCCATATCGACTGGTTCAGCCTATTTAGAATACGGTTTGACGATTACACATCCCGATTTATCTATTAGAGGGAAGGCTCTCAAGTTTATGGAGAAATACATTGAATATGCCTCAGCTCACAATTCCGGGGTGGTGATAGGGCTTATAAGGGGAAGAAGAGGGGATAGAACTGTTGAGGAATTCGCTGAATCATTAGTAGGCTCTATCAAGATGTTGGAAGGCCTTTGTTTGAACTATAACGTCTCCCTCCTAATTGAACCGTTGAATAGGTATGAGACTGACTACATCAACAATGTTGAAGAAGCTTTACAGATAGTTGAACAGACTGGCGACCATGTCAAACTCCTACTGGATACATTCCACATGAACATAGAGGAGAGAAGCATGTGTAACGCCATACTTAGAGCAGGCCGCAGTATAGGACACGTACACATAGCTGAAAACAATAGACTTCCCCCTGGATTAGGTAGTATCAATTGGAAGGAGATAATTTCCCACCTTTTTAAAGTGGGGTTTAAAGGGTATTTGAGCCTCGAAGCCTTACCTAAGCCTGGCTTTAAAGTGGCTTTAAGACAGACGGCTGAAACAATTAACCCTCTGTTAAAGGAATTTAAAAATAAGGTGTGAGAGAAACGCAATGCATAGTATGTTAGACCGGATTCAAAGTCTTAGCTCACATCCTTGATGTGGATGAACGAGAAGTTTTAATTCTAGCTATGGCTATTAATGCGACGCCGAGACATGCGACTCCTAAACCTAAGATTGGCTCAGCTTTCTTCTCAAAAACCATTATCTTCCTGTCTGTGTTGAATGCTGCGATAGCCCATCCTCTCCATTGATACCACCAGAGTTCAAGCCTATGTTTACCAGCGCTAACTTCCACTACTTTAGATCCAGATCCGACTTCTTGAAGGTCCCACCTTGTCTCCCATATATCTATTATAAGCTCGCCATCTATGTATAGCCTAGCGCCGTCACCACTCATTATCTCAAATTTGATATATCCATCTACTGGCACCTCCATATCAGCTCTTGCAATGAATCCAAAAGTGCTATAGAGCCATTCTCCAAATAAACCCCCAATACCTAAATCCACTTCAAACACTGGCGGAAATGTCGAATTCTCTAAAAAAGAACCTGTGAAACCATCTTTAGTAGGCTCAATGGGAATGTAATACCATGATACAGTCCAGTCGGATATTTGAGCCGTGTACTCACTCGTGACCATTTCTTCCTTAAAAGGAACTACGGCTATGATAACTCCTATGATAAGGATGATCGTACCAACTATGAAGACTGTTTTAAAGATGCTCAAGAACTGGTCAATTATAAATTGACAATCATAGTATAAAATTTTTCGTCATAGAGTTTAACATTGGTCTGAGGTTAACCCATTATATACCAACCTTAAACGAAAGATTTACTCGATTGTATGCAACCTGCTGCGAAGCTTTTACCAACATCTTCTCTCACTTCGTCGTAAGTATTTCCAAAAACCCTAGCAATAAGCTACAACCTTACTTCCCTAATGACCATGCTTCAGACAGCTGAATTATAACTCTTCTTTCAATAAAATTAGCAAAATTTTTGATGTAGGCACACGAACATTTAAGTAAACATTTAGATGTAAAGATCTATACTTTAACAAATATCTTTAAAAGATTGTAGGAAAACTGAAAATGAGGGGAATAACATGATCGGGCTTATACAGAATGTAGGGTTAATTGTAGTTGGATACCTTCTTGGGATGGCATTCGCCGGAAGCTTCATAGGTAGGAAGTACATGGGGACCGTCGATATAATGCTTCATAGACTTTTCAGGAGGAGAATAACGTTAGCTCAATACTTATACTGGAGGTATTTCTGCGGTATAGAAAAGCCGCCTAAACCCGAAGAAATCAAAAGAGTAGATGAGGCTATACGTTTACTCAATTCATTAACGGAGCAGGCGGAGAGAATTATTGGAAGAATCCATAAGTAGTCGTATGCTTAAATGCTGAAGTAAAACCTCTAAACTTTAAATGAAACACTTAGAATGGGGTAAGTTTACACATACCATGATTATTCCGCTATGAACAAGTGTACACAGTAGCTTCTCAGCAGTTATAACAGTTTATAGCCTCCTGAAAATACAATAATCTCAGTGAACTGGTGTGCCTGAATTCCTCGACTTATACATGCAGGACCTTGCGGTTAAGAAAGTGTGGATAGATGAAGCTTATTCTAAACCAACTTCATCCACTCTCGCAATTCACCTTAGAGGGGAGTTTGAAAAATATTGGAGGTTTAAAGAACTCCCAAAATCTTCATCCGATGAATTTAGAGTTCTTGCAGTAGACGGTAGCCTACAGTACACCGTTATGTCTAACGGCGGCATTTTCTACGTCGTAAGAGCTCTCGCTCTGTCGAATACCAATGTCAAATTCAGAAGTGTACATACGGGTTTCGACTACAGCTCCGATGAAAATTACAGAGCGGTTGTTGGTAAAATGATGGAGTGGTTGGAGCATAGAGTCGTTTTAGAAGCGCTTAAAGAGGGTTTTGAAGGCTATATTCTCATAGATGGCTCCATCTATGGGCGTTTAGCACACATTCCTCTCGAAGTAGACTCAGCGTACAGTAGGGATTTCATGGTAAGGTACTTTGAAACACTGATCAAACTTTTCCAAACTGCGAAAGAAAGAAGAGCCCCTATAATTGGGTTGAGTAAGGAGAGTAGATCTTCATTCCTCAGAGAGTTTTTAATGAGGAGTATAATCTTTAGACTGGCTGAGGAGTTTAATTTAAACGTATTGGAAGTTGAAAAATATCTAAGCATGGCTTTAGATAGGAAGAGGCTTAGTAGCATATTGGGTAGAATTCCTATGCCCATTAGAGAGTTTATAATAGAGTATGCTACTCTCAAGCCGGATTTCCTAATTATAATGAGCTATGGTAGAAAACCTGGACACAGTATGCCTTTAATTTTAAGCCCTCCCTCTGGGGCTAGAAAAGCCTATAGATTAATCGATACAGACCCTGTGAAATACCTACAGTTGACCCATCCAATATCTTCGGAGGATGCTGATTTCATCAAATGGGCGTCGCACGTTATTGAACAACTACCGAAACTACCAGCGGTTGTTTCATTCTACGTTCTTCCGTCAAGTTTTGACACGCCCATGAGGGTGGATGCTCCAGCATGGGTTTTTGGAATAGAGAAGAATACCTCTGAAGTCGATTTTAGTGAAGCTATTGACGTAGATATAGATGATGTTTTGAGATTAATATCAGCAGGTTACGGTGGCTTAGAAGACTACAACATATGGTTGACAGCCGTCCACAGAAGAGTAAAGCTCGGAAGAAAGACTTTCGAACGTATATACCTCCCCAAGTTTGAAGAAATAGTCGGTAGAACTGCTACTCCAAGGGGGTATAGACGTGTCAGATTCCCATGAGCAGTTGGAGCGTTTAGGCTATGTGATTGGAGAGGCAAGTCCATCCCAATTCTACTTCATAGCGGATGAGGATAAACATCCACCTAGATGGGAGTACGTAGTTGTAAAATCTAGGGAGGTTGTCGATGGGTTTGAATTCGAAGTTCCGATAATAGCGCAAATATACGAGATAACGTCGTTAAGCTTAGCCTTAGACCTTGAAAACAAACCCAATCTTGAGGCTGCTGAGAGGCTGATAAAAGCTCAACTCGTAGATAGGAGGCTTATAGCTAAAGCGAGAGTCCTCGGGTTTGCATTGAAAGGAGAGGTTTTACAGCCTAGGAGGGCGATTCACCCAGGTAATGTAGTATATAGAGCCCCTTCAAACCTTTTAAGCGAATTCTACTCTTACCCGCCTGAGGAAGGACTACATATAGGCTACTTGATAACTAGGTCCGATGTCCCCGTAAGTATCTCAATAAGGGGCTTTAGAAGACATTTAGCCATACTTGCACAGACTGGAGCTGGTAAAAGCTACGCAGCTGGTGTTTTACTTGAAGAGCTGCTTAAAAAAGGTGCGACGATTATAGTCTTAGATCCACATGCAGATTACGTATTCATATCCCGTAAGAGAGCAGGGGGAATATTCTCCAGTAGAATCACAGTGTTTAGAACACGTGAAAGCATAGGAAGGTATGGTGAGGAGCAGATAGGTAGAGTAGAGACTTATGAGGTAAAGTTTTCAGACCTATCAATAGATGAAATTACAACGGTTTGCGGAATAAGCGAGTCGTGGACCAATATAGTTAACGCCATCGGGAAAGTGCTCGGCAAACTCAAGGAAGAGGGAGACTATAGACTAGACGACCTCATAAATAGACTTGAGAAGGCTGGAGATCAACATTCTCTAGCCGCTTTAAAGTACGTGAGAAGACTACAGAGGATAAGAGTTTTCGGAGATGTTACTACCGACATCTATAGACTGCTTAAGCCTCAACATATATCGGTGGTTGACCTTTCAGGCCTTGATGACGAAGTCGCAGATTACATGGCGTTTAGAATCCTCAACGATGCTTTCGAAGTGGTAAGAGCTCAAAAGTACAGCTACCCAGTTTTCCTCTTCATCGAGGAAGCACATAGATTCATACCCAACAGAGAGAAAACCTTATCGAAGAACGTCATAAAGAAGGTCGCAGCTGAAGGTAGGAAGTTTGGCCTCTTTCTAACGGTGATCACTCAAAGACCGCATAAGATAGACCCCGACGTTTTAAGCCAGTGCAACAGTCAGATAATTCTCAGGATGACAAATCCGGAAGATCAAGACGCAGTTAGAAAAAGCTCCGAAAGGATGAGTGAAGACCTTTTGAAAGACCTCCCAGGGCTCAACGTAGGAGAGGCCATCGTAGTGGGTGAAGTCACTAAGGCACCTGTCATGGTGAGGGTTAGAACTAGAGAAACAGTGGAAGGTGGTGCCGACATCGATATAATCGGTAGGCTTAAGATGGCTGTTAAGGAGGCTGAAAATGAAAGTACCTCCCTAGTTGAAAAAGTGAATAGGGAGAGGAGGCTGATAAAAAGTATCGTTGAGGGTGTTTGATTTTGAGGATTGCACATGTATCAGATACACATCTTGGAAGAAGACAGTACAACTTAGATGAAAGGGAAAACGACATATACGACGTGTTTAACGAGGTAGTTGAGAGAATTCTTGAGGAGCGTGTTGACGTTCTCATACACTCTGGAGACCTCTTCGACTCCCCCACTCCCCCGATAAAAGCTTTAAAAAACTTCAAGGAGAATTTAAGGAAGCTCCAGGGTAGAGTGAAGCTCATAACGGTTCTCGGAGACCATGATTTCCCAAAGAGGCGTGGACTACCTCCGCACAGTCTATTTGAAGAAGTTAAAGTTTTAGGAGTAGGGGAATTAGAGTGGTTAGAAGTAGATGGAGTATTAATCGCAGGGATTTCCAATCTCCGTGGGAGAAGCGTAGAACTGCTTAAAACGGAGCTCCAGAAATTCGACCAAGTGGCTGACAGCTACTCTAAGAGTATACTCGTAGCACATCAGGGAGTGGATAAATACCTACCCTTCGAAGGAGCATATGAGCTTAAAGAGGCCGATCTACCTAAGAAAGCATCCTACTATGCCTTCGGACACATACATTCAAGGGCTTTGGCGAAGTTTGAGAGGGGATACTTTGCATACGCAGGTGCGATAGAGATTATGAGGAGGGATGAGGTAAAATCGTGGGTTAAAGACGGAAGAGGATTCTACATAGTAGATTTTGATGGAGAAGACCCGAGGGTACATAAGATAGACCTCGATGTTAGACCTCAGTATGAAGTCGAGTTGGATTTAGCCAGGGAGAGCCTTCAAGAATCCCTGTTTAAGTACTTAAATCTGGCTCGGGGGAAGATGCCCATACTTCACATATACGTGAGCGGTAGAAATATAAACACTAGGCAGATTCTAAACAGCCTCAATGCTCTACTTAAAAATAGAACGTTGAAGTACAATGTATTCTTTAAAGACTTAACAACCGTTCAGCAAGTACAAATGGTAAGACTTCACGAAGAAGACACCACAGATTTAAGGAGGAGGCTTATAGGCGAATATTTACACGCTCAGAAGTTAGACGATGGTAAGTACGTGGATCTGGCGTGGAAACTCTACGAGTATTTATCGAAAGATGAAGTAGACCAAGCTAAGAAAATAGTTGAAGAATCCATAGAGGGTGTGGAAGCATGATCGTATTAAAAAGGCTCAAACTGAAAAATTTCCTATCCCATGAAAACACTGAGTTAGACTTTCCCCTAGGTGTAACTGCCATAGTGGGACCTAATGGAGCTGGAAAAACGGCAATCATGGATGCTGTGATACACGCATTTCTCGGATTTGAAAAAGACGTAAAAACCAGGGGGGAGAACGTTGACGACTTGATAAGAAGAGGAGCGAATGAAGCTGAGATCGCCCTTGTCTTTGAAGCCAACAATAGAGAGTACTTAGTGCAGTGGACTAGGACGAGGGGTGGACGTGTAGATGCCTCGCTTAGAAGAAGCGATTTAGGCTATATCGCCCGTTCAGCAAAACAAGTAAGACAGGAGGTTTTAAAGTTGCTTGAACTGGATAGTAAGACGCTGTTAAACTCGATATTCATCCGTCAGGGTGAAATTACAAGCCTTGTTGAAGCCATGCCGGCTGAAAGGAAGAAACTAATAGGTAGGATGATCGGTATCGATGCTTTTGAAAGAGCATGGGAAAATATGCGTGAAATAATCAACCATGTGGAGAAGTTGAAGAGCGACATTGAGAAAGAGGTTCGTGATAGGAGCGCGCGGTTGGAGGAGAAGAAGCGTAACTACGACGAGTGCGTTAAAACCGTGGAAGAGTTGAAGAGAGAGATAGGTGTTTTAAAGGAGGGGGTTGAAAAACTCGAGAAAGAATACGAATTAATCAGCGGGGAAAAACAATCCTTAGATGAGAAAGAGCAGATCTACAACAACCTGAAGAAGGAGTACGATATTGTTCACCGAGATTTAAGTAATGTAGAGGAAAGACTTGTAGAAATCGTAAAAGAACTCGAAGAATGTAAGAAAGCTAGAGAGGAGGTTGAAAAACTAGAACCTGAAATTGGAAATGTTAACCTTTTAGAGGGCTATGTAAAAGTCGTTAGAGACCTCCAGGAGTATGGTAGAGAAGAAGGCGACCTAAGGGATAAATTGATACTGATGGATGAGGCTGAAGGCTGGATAAAAGAGAGCCTTAGAAAAATCACGGAATTCAACTACGCATCTAAAACTGGAACAGATTTAGCGAGTGTTGATCTGCCAGATGACCCTATAGCTCTAAATAGTAGAGCGGCTAAAGCCGTTTCAGATGTTGAAAATTTAGCTACAGAATTGAAAGCGAAAGAGGATGAGTTATCTAATCTATTGAAGAAAGCTGGAAGACTTCTACCTAAGCCGTCTAAGCAGGTATTAAATGAAAAGCTGGCGGAATTTGAGGAGAAAAATAGGAAGATTGAAGAGTCTATTAAAGAGAAAGATGGTGAAATCGGTTGGATCGATGGTAGAATCAATAAGTTGACTCAAGACTTCAATAGTCTAGATAAGTTTGACATATGCCCCCTCTGTAGGACCAGATTGACCCCTCAGCATAGGGAGCAGGCTAAACGGGAAATACTCGAAGAATTGGATTCTTTAAAGAGTAGACGTACTTACGCTGTAGAGGAGAGGAGGAAACTGGAAATCTTAAGAGAAGATGTTAGGAGAAGTATAGATGCCCTACTCAAACTGTCTGCAGACGTAGATAACATTGAGAAGCTATCTAGAGAATTGGAAACAGGTAGAAGGAGCTTAGCGGAGAAGACCCGTGAAGTAAACGTTATCCTTAGGAAGATTGATAAACTGCGTGGAGAAATTGGAGAAAGGCTTTCCAAGGTGGAGGAGGCTTTAGTTCAAATTCAAAGAGAAGCTGATGCGCTTATTAGAGGTCTCGGCTATAAACCGAGGGACCCTGAGGGGGAGCTAAAGGCTCTTCGAAGCAAGAAGGAGAGGTTTGATAGGCTTAAACCGATAGCCGATAAATACGAGGAGAAAGCCAAGACCTTCGAGGAAAACGTCAGTAGGAAGCTCAAGCTTGAAGAGGAGGGGAAGAGGCTTGAAGAGTCTATTAACAACCTAGGTTATGATTCTAAGAGGCATGAAGAAGTTAAGAGAGTATTCGATTCTCTCCAGAAGGAGCTGGTAAAATGCAGAGCGAAGCTTGAAAACTTAGAGGCACAACTCAATGATGAGGAGAGAAAACGGGCTAGTTTTGAGGTTGAGATTAAACGGCTTGAGAGTGAAATATCTTATCTTAAAGCTAAATGCGATAAAATCGAAGGCTTTAAATCCAAACTCGAGAAGATTAGAGGAGCATTTTCAAAAGACGGTGTTCAGAGGATGCTGAGGCAGAGGCTTACCCCCTACATATCTGAACTCGCAACTAGATACGTTGAACGTTTCAACCTCGACGTAACAGGGATAACAGTCGATGAGGATTTAGAGGTTACCGTTATGAGAGGTGGTGAAACTACGCCTCTCTCATTACTCAGCGGCGGTGAGAAGGTTGCCATCGCAATAGCTTTAAGATTGGCTATAGCTAAAGCTCTTGCAGGAATGCTTTCAACGATCATAATGGATGAGCCTACGATACATTTAGATGAGGAGAGGAGGAGGGAGCTTGTGGAAGTTGTTAAAAGCTTCTTCAGAGAAGGGGCGGTAGTGCCTCAAATGGTTATAATTACACACGATAGAGAGCTGGAGGAAGTAGCAGACACACTTTATCAAGTGGATAAGATAAATGGGGTATCTAAAATCGTAGAGTAGAAAGTCATTCAACGTATGGAGCTATGTAAACTGTTACATTAACGGGTTCCATAGCGGTTATACGCATAGGTTTATTCTCCGCAAACTCTACTTTAACTATTCTAGCTACGTTTCTAATATGCTTGAATACGTCTAGGAGGTAGCTTATACTATAACTACCTTCAGCACGACCACTTTTATCCAGCAACCCTTGGGAATCTAATACTCCTTCACCGTTTCTCCCCTTAAACCACACGGAATCGTCGACGGATATCTTTATGGTGTATTCATCGGCAAGACTCGACATTATCCTGTAGATTTCATTTGCAGGCGCCGTGAAGGACGCTGCAAAATCCACTTTTAACGGAGGCAATTCATCCAATTGGATGTCAGGTTGCTCAAACTTCCTGGCTACGTTACCACATGATATTTTGACGCGTTCCAATCTACCAGCGGTAAGCGTCAACTTGTCCCCCTTCCTAGGTTTAAAGCTTTTCAACACTTCTTCAATATTCAAGGTGATGTTAAACTCATCCGTCAGCTCATACTTATCCATAATCTGCATAGATATCGTTGCATCGATGAGCATTACGTGAGATGGATTCATCATTCTAACGCTTAAACCACTATACGTTGCTTTGAAGACAACTTCATCGCCAAACTCATTTACAAGCTTTAGAAAATCCATGAAGAGTTTGGCGTCGATTTCCATCTTAAGCACTGGAAACGGCGGATTTTCAATAACCAAACGATGTATGTTATTCTCACGTATAATGTACTCAATGGCTTCCTGCTCTGAAACCTCTACAAGCTCTCCATGCTCTCTTAAGAAAATCTTAGAACCTTCTCTAAAGCCCTTCTCAGTCTTAAGCTTCTCCAACAACTCCTTAGCATTTTCGTATTTCTCTCTCTTACACTCGTCAAGATGCTTATTGAACTCAGAGTCTGTCAAATATAAAACCTTGTGACAGGACGGACATTTCAAATAGTGTTTCTCCTCAACTTTAATCTGTTCAACGACTGCCGATTCCTTAAATGCTTGAGTTTCTTGAACAGCCTGCTCTGAAGCTGGGGAAACATCATAACCCTCTTCATGGAGTTTTACTTCGACGATTAAGCCCTCTCTTAGAAAACCCTTAAACCGTTTACAGAAAAGCCTCCCACGGTTGTCAAGCCTACCCTCGTAAACATCCTCACCAATTCTCACCTTTACAAGACCAGACTCACGTCTAATCTCCTTAGGGATTTGAAGCCACCCCAACTTAGCCATCCATTTACTTACGCGTACTTTAGTAACATCATCGCCAACATATGCCATTGACATATTCATCTGTCTTTATGAATTTACCACGTATTTATATCTAATTATTAAAGGTGTGTAAATCTATCGGCAAACATTGAAGAGTAGCTACGGTTGAAAACCCTCCGTAGAAGAAATTCAGGTCATGGGATAAATTCTAAGTTCATGTTCAGCCAGCATCTATCCCTATGCTTCTTAAACCTATCTTTTCATAGACACGTTTTGCAGAAGTATTGTCGCTACGTACTCCTAGCCCTACATATTCTACGTTGTAACGTTTAAAGGCGTTCTCCACGGTTTTTGAAACTACAGACGTGGCAAAACCCTTACCCCGATACTTTTGACTTGTGAAGACCGTTTCTATTTTGAATATTTACTCTTTGAAGTGGTATGTAAAGGTAGTATCTTTTGACGGTTTGAAGCGAATCCTTGAAGACACCTTTCTCAGAGAAGTAATCTTGCACGATTCTCATAAGTTCAGAGAAGATAAGAAACTTCACTTCGTCTTTCTCAATCGTCATTCCATGCTTTGCCATTAGAGTAGTATCAAGAAACTCAGATATTTCATTTAGACACTTCTCGAAAACTATTAACGTTGTTTGCTTAAGTATATCAGCATACTTACTTATCCTCTTATAGATCTCTTCTCTTTCGTCTGTAAAATATGGCACTATGTCTATATCATAGTATTTTTCACGTTTATACTTCTTCTCTGAAACTTCAACTTCTTTAATTACCATTGCTTCCTTTAACTTATTGATATGGTCTAAAACAGTACTCTGAGCCAGCTCTAATTCATCGGCTATCTGCTTAGCCGTCAACGGTCCCTTTAAACAAAGTAGCACAGTTATAGCAAGCCTCGTTTCATCAGATAACACCGTATAAGGATTAGGTCTTCCGGGGATATCTCCAAACTCACCAGATCCCCACATCCCATACCTACTTAAACCAGCATATTCTCTGACCTTATTCCTAGACATTTTAGTCACCTTCAATTAGTTAATTAGGAAACTAGCTAATAAGCTTTTCGACTAATTTTAAAGCGGTTTATTTCAAAGTTTTATAGCATGGAAAATAGAGCAACAGTTTCACGCGGTTATCAGATGACAGTTAACAATTTAAACAAATATAGCGCAATGATTTAACGACCCTAAATGTCTGAGCAGGAGGAGCAAAAGGTTGAAATTGTGAAGGACCCGAACTACCGCACTATCATTGTAAATGGAGTGATTGGTGGACATAGACCCGGGTTCTTCGAAGCTATCATATACAGTGAAGAAATGATTTCAGAAGATGCATTAGCAACGCTTAGACCAGAGCCCTCTAAGATCCGTGTACGTCGGGTACTTCAATGTAGATTGATTATAGACCCTGTTCAAGCTAAAAGCCTTGCCAAGTGGCTGACTCAACACGTATCAGAATATGAGAAAGTTTTCGGAAGAATCATCACACCGGATGAGGCAAAACCACCGCCTACAAGAGGACTATCCGTTTAGCAACAATATTGGAATAGACTGTTCCACTGTATTTAGAAAACCATGATCAACATCGTCTACTGGTAGAGCTTACGTTGAATAGTTTTAAGAGGATGATTAATGGACATATTTCATATGAGTATGTCAAGTCTATCCGGTAAGAATGTTAAAGTACTCGTCACAATACCGCGGAGCTTGTACAAACAGGTTTCCAGAGTTGAAGATGAGCTGAAGCTTAAGGGCTTTGCCGACGTCTTATTCAACCCTTATGATAGGAATTTGACTGAAGATGAGCTTGTCGAGCTCGTGAAAAGTGTGGATGGATGTATAACCTGTTGGGGTTCTCCAAGGTTCACGGAGAGGGTTTTAGCGAACGCTGATAGGCTTAAGATAATAGGACATGCCGCTGGAAGTGTAAAACCGTATGTAACTGAGGAGGTTTTCAGAAGGGGGATTGTTGTCGTAAACGCGGCTTCCACGATAGCATTATCCGTGGCTGAGTTTACACTTGCAATGATGCTTAATTGCCTTAGAGCCATACCATACTACATTGATGCTATGCGTACGAAAAACTGGAGGCTGGAGGCTAAGCGTAAAACCTACGACCTTAGAGGTAGAACGGTGGGTTTAATAGGTTTTGGAGCTGTAGCCCGTGAACTCGTTAAACTTCTTAAACCCTTCAACGTGAGAATACTCGTATACGACCCCTATGTTTCAGATGAAGATTTAGAGAAGTATGGGGTTGAAAGATCCAGCCTAGAAGGGCTACTATCGTCTTCAGACATAGTGAGTCTACATGCCGCTTCAACACCTGAAACACATCGTATGCTGGGTGAGAAGCAGCTTAGAATTATGAAGCCAACGGCCTTCCTAATAAACACCGCTGGTCCTCTAATCGATGAAAACGCTTTAGCTAAAGCTTTAAAGGAGAAGTGGATAGCTGGAGCAGCCTTAGATAGGTTTGAGGAGGAACCCTTACCGTCGAGTAGCCCTCTGTACGAGCTTGACAGCGTCTTCCTCACGCCGCATATAGCAGGTCCTTCCGATGAGAGGAAGAGTATGCTCTTCGGTACGATAGTAGAAGATTTTAAGAGGTTCTTCTCAGGTGAAAAGCCGTTAAACGTAGTGGAATATGAAAAACTACGGTTCCTAGCTTAAACTGAATAGCGAAGTTAAAGTATCAGCTGCCTACAGTAGCGCGGGAAAGCATATGACGCCTAGGGAGAGAATCCTAGCAACGTTTGAACATGAGCCTACCGATAAGGTACCAATACATCACATAGGCTTCTCTGGGGATGCTGCTTCAAAAATCCTAGGGCGTGAAGCCTACGTTGGAGGTGGAATACAGCAGTGGAGAGAGTCTAAAGCATTATGGGATGGTGAAGAGGCGCATCGAGAATTCTTAAAAAGGTCGATTGAAGACGCTTTTGAAGTAGCCAAAGCAACAGACCAAGACATAATACGTTTCCACTACTGGAGGCTACCATTGAAGCCTACGAGAAAGATAGACGAATATACTTTCCTATACGGCAATCCTGAGGGGGAGTGGCATATTAGACGTTTCACACCAAGCTCTGAACTATTCAATATAGTCGAAGAATATCCTCCCAAGCATAGGCTTCCCATAAGCATCCGTTTTAAGCAAATCGAAAAGTACTTGTCTGAAATGGAGGAGTGGCTTGAGAATTACAATCCTAAGCTGGAGGACTTCAATGAAATAAGCTATTTGATGGAAAAATACGGTAGGGAATATGCTATTCGAGTAAACGGAGGAAACATAGGTATAGGTCTTACTGAGGACCCGGTGTGGCTTATGGCTATGGTGTCGAGGCCAAACCTAGCTGCTCAATATTTGGACATGCAAGTAGAAGTTGCCATAAGACAGATAAGGTGTTTTGCTAAAGCCGGGGTAAAATTGCTCTTCGGCGGGGGAGATTTTGCCTCAAATAGGGGTGTCTGCTACTCCCCTAGGCTTTTCCGCGAGCTCGTACTACCTAGGCTACAGATGGTTACTGAAGAGTGCCATAAACATGGTATTTACTACCTTTTCGGCAGTGATGGAAATCTGTGGCCTGTGGCTGACGACCTCTTCGGTAGGTCGGGGGTTGACGGCTACTATGAGATAGATCGGAGGGCTGGAATGGATCTACGTAGGCTTAGGGAGCGTTTTCCACAGCTCGTGCTTATTGGAAATATAAGCTCATACACTCTACACTTTGGAACGGTGGAAGAAGTAGTCTTTGAAACACTCTCATGTCTAAGAGAGGCGAAGAGGAGTAGGGGGATAATAGTAGGTGTTTCAAACTACATAGTCCCCGGCACGCCTAGGGAGAATATAACCGCGATGATTGAAACGATTAGAGGAAACAGGTAGCGCCGTCGGCTAAACCTAAAGAAGCAGGATTACGTATTTAAGCTAATCCACTATCTAATAGATATTGTGTAGAGTTATGGATTCCTTCGACGTGTGGGTTCAAGATTCTCTCACCAAGGTCTTCAAAGACTCTGCTAAACCTGAAGATGCCGCTAGAGTGGTCTCTATAGATGCTGTTCGCAACGAGTATGAAGCGGCTCAAATCGTAGTAAGACCATTTGAAGATGTTGATACGTTCAGAGTATATGTTACTAGTCTTAGACATGAGTCTAACGAGTACGTGATAACGAAAGTCTATTCAAGGTTTGTAGGATATGTACCTGTGAAGCGTAATACTCCTAATACGCCTCCTGAAGAACTCGTCCGTAAAGCCCCAGACCTGTTTCCAGACCCACTACTCGAAGAAGAAGCCGTTAAACTCAGGATGGGTGAAAATCAACCGATTTGGCTGACGGTACACGTACCTAAGGATGCTCCTCCTGGAAACTACCACGGCGAAATGTTGCTTAAGGGATTCCACGAAGAGGCTGTGAAGATCGATTTAAAAGTACATGATATCACCCTTCCAGATAGGAGGACGCTAAAGCTCTCAAACTTTCTAAGCCCATACAATATAAGTAAGTTCTACAACGTGAGGCTTTGGAGTGAAGAGCACTGGAGCCTACTGAAAGCATACGCAAAGAATATGGCTGAACACAGACAGAGCAGTATAATAACTCCGATTCTAGAGTTGACTCGAATCTATAAAGGTGATGACGGACTAGAATTTGACTTCCAACTTCTAGACCGCTGGATTAACCTATTCAAAGAGGCGGGCGTTATAGGAATCGTAGAAGGCGGCTATTTAGCGGGTAGACCCCCTAGAACGGTTGAAGGATGGTGGACTGTTCCAGAATTCCTCTCAGCATCCTACCGCGTATTGAATAGGGATGGTAGTCTTGCATACGTGCAGGAGCCTGTTAAAGTATCGAACCCAATTTTTGAGAGATTCATATCTCAGTTTATGCCAGCTCTTCAAAACCACCTAGAGGACATAGGGCTATTGGATAACTACCTTCAACACATAGCAGATGAGCCTATAGACCGTAATGCTGAAAGCTATAAGCTTATTGTAAGCCTAGTTAGAAAATACGCCCCCAGGATAAGGACGATAGAAGCCTCAACCTGTAAACAGCTTGTAGATTACATCAACGTAGTCGTCCCACTACTAGACGACTACGATAGAAACATGAGCTTCTACGAAGAGCGTAAAAAGAAGGGTAATGAAGTTTGGTTTTACACATGCTTAGCTCCAACTGGAAGATACCCCAATAGACTTATAGATTACTCCCTCGTAAAAGTTAGAATACTTCACTGGATAAACTTCAAGTATGGGCTTGAAGGATATCTACACTGGGGCTACAACTATTGGACTGAGAAGCCCTTTGAAGATGTTGAAAATGAACCCCATCATCCGTTTCCACTGCCCCCAGGAGACGCTTTCATAGTTTACCCGGGTAAGTCAGGTCCTCTAGACTCGATAAGGTTTGAAGCTTTAAGAGACGGTGTTGAAGACTACGAAATGCTAAAACTACTCGCAGAGAAGAGGGGATTAAATGAAGCCGTTGGACTATGCAACCTAGCGGTTAGAAGCATCACAGAATACGTTAGAACTTCTAGGGAACTCCTCTCCATAAGATTGAAGCTTATAAACGAGCTTGAATCCGTAGGCTAAAATTCCCCTCCGCCAAACACTATGCAACTTTTAAACAGGTAGAGTAGATGCTAACTCCTCTTTATCCATTTTAACGATTCTAATGCTCTATCGAGCTCAGTTGTGAAGAAACCTATTGCGTAATCGCTTACACCTCCAACCCATATGAGGATTTCCCTGTAAATCGCTAAACCGTTTCCAAATATTACCAGTGGTCTATCGCCATACTCTTCATTTAAACCCTTTGGAGCCAGTATGTAGTCGCTTACAGCCAGCAACTCCCCCTCTCGATCAACCAACGCCAACCCATTCCTATACGAGTAGTCTTCCTTATGGATGCCATGCCATCCAATTAAATACTCGTTTGAAGATATTTTAACAACGTTCGTCGACCAGCCTACCTTCCACTCCCAATCTTCGAAGGGTATTACAGGCTCCATAGTTTCCTCGTAGATTACTGCCTCCCGTATGTTTGCTCTACACCTCCAGCAGATTTCAACGTCTCCCACAAGCGGTCTAGTCAACATAACTGCTTCATCTGCCTCCATGTCTATGAATGCCGAGTCTTTATTCGCCTTCGGCAGGAAGACATCACCTTCAAGTGTTCCGATTTTAAAGAAGTTTCTCACAGTGCAATTGTAATAGTCATCAAATCTGCCGTATGCTTGAACTATCGTCGTATTAAGCCTACCGTTTTCATGTAAATACCCATAGCCAGTATACAGCAGTATCAAACAGCCATCTTCCCTTTTAAATGTACGTGCATCTTCACAGCCTCTAAACTCCCATAGCATTTTAGGCCATAGTATGATGTTCGCGTGAACAGGGAGGTCTACCTCCCCATTTATTAAATCGTCTACATTTAGCTTGAAAAGCCCGATACTAGATGTATACGTGTAGTAGTCAAAGATAAGCCTCGGAAAGACAGTCAATGTTTTATCCTCCAGTAGTACTCCAGGGTTAAACGCCATTTTAGGGTGCTTCCTCAGATAGTTTTCCACGAGAATATCTTGCTCCGATACTATGTAAAGCCTTCTATCGAATATATCGTCCACCCTGTTTCTTCTAACACCATGGAAGGATTTCATAAAACCCGTAGCCTTTGAATAAAGCCTCCCTTCAACGTTCAAAAACCCCACCACCACAGTATTGCCTGAAGCGGTTTAAACATATCTACCTGCAGTAATCCATACATCTGAGTTTCTCTAAGTATTAGAGAGTTTTAAGGTCAAAACTTAATTAGTTGAATCACTCAATAGGTTATATGACGGTTTTATGACGAGCCCCGTTGTGCTTAAGCCTAAGAAGAGGCTCGGTAGAATGAAGAGAGGTATTAAGTTAGGGCGAATAGTTCCTATGAAGGGTGGAGCCGTTGCCAGTGAGAGTGAATGTGAGGATAAAAAACGTGGTGAAGGATATCGTACTAACAGCTCCAGCTCTACTTAACACAGGCTTTACTACAGAAAGCTTAGATATACATCTGCCATGTAAAGTAGCTGAGACTTTAGAGTTATGGCCACCACCAGTCGACGCCGTTTTAGAGACTCTAGATACTCCTGGTGGAGAAGTTTTAAGCTATTTTATCCCCAGTGCTTTGGATTTAAACGTCGTTGAAGTAGATAGGTTGTCAAAGACTATCCGTTGCAATGCTATAATCTCAACGTATGAGCAGGAGATACTTTTATCGGATGCTGTTATAGAGGAGCTTGAAATAGAGATACTATCACCTAGAATCGGTCTCTGGAGGTTTAGAGGAGAACACAAGATTAGGACCAGCGTTAAAGGTTAGACATTGTAAATAGCCCATGTAGGGTTAAGTTAACATTGAGTCCTGAAAACATACAATGGTAAGTTTTCTCCCATTTCGATTATCACACTAATTGCCCCACAAATTTAATGTGTATCTACAGTAAGAAAATAAAAGATTCTGAATAGGTGGTTAAAACTCTTGGAGAATACAGTGCGGCTTCTCTGAAAAATAAGCTTTTATATGGATAGTGTAGACATAATTGATGTATTCCGGTGAATAATTATGGCTAGGTGGCATTTAATTGGACATGCTCATATAGACGCTGAGTGGCTTTGGACATTTAAAGAGACGTTGGAAGTCTGTAGGGAGACATTTAATTCTGTATTAAACCTTATGAGAGAATATCCGATGTTTACATTCTGCCAGAGCAGTGCATGTTATTATGAGATTATGGAGAAGCTCTACCCCGAAATCTTCGGAGAAATCAAGAGGAGGATTGAAGAAGGCCGTTGGGAGGTTGTAGGCGGCTCATGGGTTGAATTTGACGCTAACATGCCTTCAGGCGAGTCTCTAGCGAGGCAGTTCCTCTATGGGCAGAGGTATTTTAAGGAGAGGTTTGGATCTTATGTTGAAGTCGGCTGGTTACCTGATAGCTTCGGGTTTGCTTGGACTCTACCTCAGATAATGGCTAAATCGGGCATAAAGTACTTTTTAACACAGAAGTTGTCTTGGAACGATATGGTCTACTATCCGTTTAACGTATTCTTCTGGGAGTCGCCGGATGGAACGAGGATACTTTCACATCAAACCTTGGGAAGCTATAGTGAAGAGATTAGGGATGAGAATATCGGACGGTTCAACCGTCAGGCTTCAATGCTTAAGCACCTTCACGGTATTGAGGACCTGCTGATACTGTACGGTGTTGGAGATCACGGTGGAGGACCTAGGAAGAGCGACTTGGAAACATTGTCTAAGTGGGTTGAAAGTTCGAATCTACCGGCTAAAGTATGTAGTACTAGGGCTATCGACTACTTTAGAACGCTTGAACAGTATTCGGGTAAGGCTAATATTCCAGTCGTCTCCGACGAATTGTACCTTCAATACCACAGGGGAGTTTACACTACACAATCTAGGTTTAAACAGATCAATAGAAGGTCTGAGGTTTTAATCGATGAAGTTGAAAGGTTTTCACTAATCGCAAGCATCGTGGGTGGAGAATATCCGGAAGATGAATTGCGAGAGTTTTGGAAGAAGATAATGTTGCATCAATTCCACGATACTATATCTGGCTCCGGTATACGGGAGATATATGGAGATTGTGAGAGAGATTTTAAAGAGCTTCTAGAATTCTCATCGAAGGCTCTCGATAAGGCTTTAAAAACCATAGCCTCTAAAGTGGATACGCAATTAGAGGGGCAACCGTTGCTCATATTCAACCCACTGTCCTGGGGTAGGAGAGACGTAGTAGAAGTCGAATTAGCCGACGTTGAAAAGCCTTTTGAAGTATTAGACCCAGCTGGTGTAAGTATTCCACTACAACTGGTAGATGATGGGAGGAAGATGCTCATCATAGCTGAAGCACCGTCGCTAGGATACACAGTGTATAGGCTTAAACCCGTAGACGCCTGGAGGAACTATCAAACAGACGTTAGAGTATTCAGGCTGGATGGGAAGATAATCCTTGAAAACTCCAAGGTTAAATTATCCATCAGCAGTAAGACCGGCGTAATAGAGGAGCTCTACGATAAAGAGCTCGGGTTAAACCTCATAGGCGGTGGAGGTGTTAGGATTCAGGTTTTCGAAGACTATCCATATCCAGGTAGAAGAACACTCTTCTACGATTTCGACGCCGCTATTTTCGACGCTTGGGAAGTCTACATCTACACTCAACCAGGCGGTGTAAAGTACGTCGATCTTAGGGAGGCTGAAGAAGTCAAAGTCTTAGAGAGAGGCCCTGTAAGAGCTACTGTACTGGTTAAGTATAGGTTTAAACAGGACGGTAGAAAGGACTCAACATTCAACGTGTACATTAGATTGTACTCCGGCCTACCGACGATACGCATGGACTTTGAAGTCGACTGGCATGCGGCTCATAGAATGGCTAAGTTAACTGTGCCATTCAGCTTCCACAGCGATTATACGACTTGTGAAATACCGTATGGCTACATCAAGCGTAGAAGTCCTCTATCTCCAGATGCAACACTCTACGAGAAAGCTAAGTATGAAGCCCCATGTCAAAAATGGGTGGATTATACTTCTGAAGATGGGAAATTTGGCTTATCCATACTGAACGACTCTAAATATGGCTATGATCAGGCTGGCGACGCGGTTAGAATGTCTCTACTCAGAAGTCCAAGGTATCCTCCTAGATGGGGTGGATCTGAAGAAGCATTCCTACGTGAGGAGAATATAGCCGATCAGGGTATGCATAGGTTCAGCTTCGCACTATATCCACATAAGGGAGACTGGAGGGAGTCTCAAACAGTGAGGAAAGCATACGAGTTCAACTATCCGCTGATTAGCAGATTTGAAGACAGACACGCTGGAAACCTACCTAGAAGCTTCTCATTCCTCGAAGCTAAACCGGAAAACATAGTGGTAACAGCTCTTAAAAAAGCGGAAGACTGTGGAAATGCAATAGTAATCAGGTTTTACGAGACACATGGGAATAACGTCGATGCTGAAGTATCAACTCCTTATAAGCCGAGAGAAATATATGAGACGGATATACTTGAAAGGGAAATACGTAAAATTGAAAGCTTATCTAAAATACTAGTTTCACATAACGAAATAAAAACGTTGAAACTCAAACTTTAGATACCATAAAAAACACGTCGTTAAGAAGGAATCGAATCGCATTTTGAGGTTTATCATAGTATTTTCTCTCTCCATTATCAAAATTGGCTTAATTCACGGTGAAGTGAAGATAGAGTTCAATGTTAGACGCTCCTACAAGGCTTTTATCTATTGAAATAGTAAGTAAGATTGTAGTTTGACATGTCTTACTCCATTCCTAGGAAGAATGCTTATGTGAATGTTGCGAGGTACGGTGAGTCTTGGGTTAAACCTAGGGAGCTTGGTGTTTTATGGAGTGACCCTAGGGACGTTTATGCTGTAGTTGTACGTTTTAAATCTCCACCTAGTGATTTAAAAGGGGAAGATGTTAGACTTCAGTATTGGCAGTGTCATTGGCCTAGGTTTAGGGAGGCTGTTGGTGCTGGATTCTCAGGCTGGAGTCCTATAGACGACTTCTATAATGGCCAATGGAGGGATGCTGAATTTTACCTAGATACCAATGGGCCTGTTTGGACGTTTAAATTTAAACCCGTCAGCGTAGAGTTTCCAGAGGTTAAAGATTACGATGTCGAATACCGTAGGACTTTGAAAATTAGACTAGTATCTTCTAAGGACTTACCTGAAGTTGAAAGTTTTGAAGTATACACGGATTCCACTTGGAAGATTATGGATGTCTCTATTGAGTGGGGTTGTGGAGGCGATTGTGAAAGGACTTGGGATGGCTTTATTGAAGTATTTAATGGCGAGTTAGCGGGTCTGAAGCCCCTGTCCAATAGTAGGGTTGAGGTTGTATCAGAGAATTCTTGGAGGTCGAAGGTTGAACGCGATGAGACAGGTGGAGTTGAAGCTAGAATCTGGTATACGCATAGTAATAAAGCGGATAGCTTCGACGAGACGATTGTTACAGTTAGGTCTAAAGCGTTCAGCTTCTCCTTCTCAATGAGAGACTTGGAAAGAGAGGAGGCGATATTCATAGGAGACTATGACGTCCTTATCTCAAAGACGTCTAAGAAGCTTAAACTTGAAGCCTATAAGCGTGAGCTTTCCGAGAAGGGTTTAGCATCGATATACGATTTAATCGGGAAGATGCCTGAGCAGACGCTTGAGAGAGCTTGGAGGGAGATGCCTAAAAAGAAGAAGAGTATACACTTCATAGTCGGATGTAAGGGGCGTAGGCAGAAGTTTGGAGTAGATACTAAAGGCGTAGTGTTCATTCCAAAGCTTTGGAACGTTAGAGTGAAAGGTAGATACTCCGATAGGTTTCTATGGGAAGGCGATACCGTAGCGTATGGCTTTGGACTTCCAGACTCCGAGCCTGAAGAGAGGACTTTGGAGGAGGGTTTTCTACCGATTGTACGTGCAAAATGGGTTGAAGACGGCATAGTTTATGAACAGGAGGTTTTCGCTACTCTCCTATTTAAGGACGCTCTCGACGACCTTAAGGGGGAGGAGTTTATAGATGGAGACGACCCAATCGTATGCATGGTGAGGCTGACGTTTACATCTCAAGCCTTATCACGTAAAAGCTTAAGCTTGAAGTTTACATCGACGTGTAAAAGTTACTGGCGTGATGTTAAAGGGGTAGAAGAGCAACTGATTTACGAAGATGGGTTTATCTACGCTCTGTATCCAGAGAAGGCTCCGAGTCGGAGACTTAGATACATGCTTGATTTGAGGGGGCGTGGAGACGTTAAAAGTCTAGATGGTAGTCTTATATACACAGTTGACATAAACCCGGGTGAATCTCACAATATTTACGTGAAGATTCCATCTATTACGCTACTTGAAAGCTTCGAATTTGAGAAGTTGAAAAGCTTAGACTATGAAGCGGAGAAAGCGAAGATTGTCAAATACTGGAGGAGTTTGCTCGGTAGAGGTATGCAGATCCACGTTCCAGATAGGTGGTTGAACGACTTCTACAAGGCTTATTTAAGCCACGTCTACATAACGGATGATAAGGAGCCCAATTCTCAAAGATACATGTGCAGGGTAAGCTCTTTCAACTACGGGGTTTTTGCAAATGAAAGCGCTATGGTAATAAGTGAATTGGATAGAAGAGGTTTACATGACGAAGCCGAGCGGAGGCTTGAAGTCTTTACGCATTACCAGGGTACTGCCGTCATGGCTGGTAGATACTCTACTTCCAAAGGCGTCTTCTACGGCGCCGGGGGATATGAATGTGGAGAGTATGGTCAGCATCACGGTTGGGTTTTATGGGCTTTTGCAGAACACTACAGATACACTGGAGATAAGGAGTGGCTTAAAAGAGTGGCTTCCAACCTGGTTGAAGCCTGCAACTGGATAATAGAAGAACGCAAAGCTACGATGAAGACTGATGCCAATGGAAAGCGAGTTATCGAGTACGGATTTCTACCTCCAGGCTCTCTTGAAGATGTGACTGAGTTCTGGTGTTGGATTGCGACAAATGCTCATGCATATAGGGGTTTAAAATCCGCAGCGGAAGTCTTAAGTGAGATAGACCATCCTGAAGCATCTAGGCTTAAACGTGAAGCTGAAGCATACGGAAGAGACATACTGAACGGGGTAATGGAGGCTATGATCAGAAGCCCCGTGGTTAAACTCAGAGATGGAACTTGGATTCCACACATACCTTCAAGACCTGAAAGACGTGGTCGAGACTCCGGGTGGATACGTGAAACGTTGGAGGGAGCTATGCATCTGATAATATGTAGTCTAGTGGATCCAAACTCTAAGACGGCGGAGTGGATATTGAAGGATTATGAAGACAACCGGTATATTTCAGATAAATATGGCTATACTGTTCCAGATCTCGACCGACACTGGTTCAGCAGAGGCGGCTTCTCAATGCAGCCTAATCTCTACGGCTTTCAAATCCCATACCTCTTGAGGATGGATGTGAAGAGGTTTTTGAGGGCTTTCTTCAACTCCTTCGCCGTAGCATTCTACCCGGATGTGCTAATGCTGACTGAACATCCGCTACCGACGATGGCTGATTGGGCTGGAGACCACTTTAAGACTTCAGATGAATCCATAGCTTGCCAATGTTTAAGGCTTATGTTGATCTACGAGAAGGGGGATACTCTCATCTTAATGCCGGCTGTCCCACGTAAGTGGCTTGAAGACGGTAAGCAAATATCTGTAAGAGACGCCGCCACCTACTTCGGACCAATATCTTTCGAAGTTGAATCAAAACCCTCAGATGGCTTCATAAGGATGAAGCTAAACCCACCTACGAGGAAAACGCCGAAATCAATACAGGTATACTTTAGACATCCTATCGAAAAAGTGGAGTTAGACGGCAGAGAGTGGACTGACTACAGTGGGGAAGAAGGTTTAGTAAATATTAGCACGGTAGAGAGACCAGTAGAATTAGTAGTCTACGTCAGCCACTCCGCTCGGTAGACCAATTTTTCCGTCCATAGCATAAACTATGGGATAGGGTTTAAATTAAAAGTTGAACATATTTAGTGGTTAGAATGTCGATTAAGCGGAAGCTTGGAAGCAAGGGACAGGTAGTAATTCCAAAGGTCGTTAGAGACTTCTTAGGTATTGGCCAAGAGGCGAAGTTGTAATGGAGTTTATAAGAGAAGGTGTATTGATTAGACCCAGGGAAAATCCATCTAAATTTGTTGAAGACTACTAGCGGGAAATTGAAAAAGGAAATAGACCTGAAGAAGTTAATCGAAGAAGAGGTTGAGGAACGGTTTGTTCTACATTGATTCAAACATCTTCCTATATCCGGTTATTTACGATGAATCTTCGTGGCTGAGGCTAAGATAGGGGACCTGAAGAAGTTAATCGAAGAAGAGGTTGAGGAACGGTTTGTTCTACACTGATTCAAACATCTTCCTATATCCGGTTATTTACGATGAATCTTCGTGGCTGAGGCTAAGATAGGGATTTCCTCTTAAAAGTAGCATTTGGAAAGATTGACGCCTATACTTCCACACTTACATGGGATGAAGTTACCTAGGTCGTTAGAAGAATCTTCTGAGTAGACTTTTCAATATTAGAGGAGGACTTCTCAGCTTTCCAAACTTAAAGTTTCTCAGAATAAAAAGACGACGATTTTTAAAGCACAAGAAATAATGGAGAAGTATAAACTTCGACCTAGGGATGCTATTCATGTGTCAGTAGCTTTAGAAAATAAGATAAGCACTTTGGTAAGTTTCAATAGAGGCTTCGATTCAGTTAGCGAAATAAGAAGAGTAGAACCGTGAATTTAAAATCTCCAGTAGAACTTTTAATCAAGCTTTAATAGACGTATATGAACGGGGGCTTGAGTTTGGTCAATAGGTTTGAATGCGTACTTGCTACGGTGTTGCATGAAGAGCCGCCTGTAACACCTCAGATCATTGATTTTACGAATGAAATAGCTAGGGCTAAATTCTCACCCATTATTGAAGAAGGCGTTAGAATGGCGGGAGAAGCTGAGAAAACAGCCTATGGATTAGTAGCTGTGGAATACTCAAGCTTAGATAGAGTACTTAGAGAGGCTGATTTTATGGATAATTTCATCGTAGGCGTTGGCAGTGGAGGTTTTAGAGTTAAAAGGGTTGTTGAATCCAGTGATGAAACCTATACTGTAGAGTGGGAGACTGGGGCTTTATGGCGTATGGGTACTGCTAGGAGGATTTGGGCTAGAGAGTATGTAAAGTATCCCGTTGAATGTGAGGATGATCTAGAGGAGCTTGAGCTCCCAGACCCAGACGACTCTGAGAGGTATGAGGGTCTTGAGAAGAAAATAAGATACGTTGTAGATAGAGGCTTCTTCCCAATGTGCAGTATAAACGGCTTCTTCTCAGGTGTTTGGTATTTCCTTAGAGGCCCCTTAGAAGTGACGCTCAAAGACATCTACATTAGACGTGAATTCTACAGGAGGCTCTTGGCTAAAATAGGGGAATTCAACCTTAAAGCTGAAAAGAACCTCTTAGAGCGGGGAGCTTTAATGATAGGCTGGGTTGAAGATTTAGGCTACAATAAAGGTATGTTCATACAGCCTAAGCTCTACGAAGAACTGATATATCCATGGCATAGGAAAGCCATAGAATTGGCACACAAGTATGGAGCCTTCGTAAATATGCACAGCCATGGAAACATAAACGCTATAGTACCACTACTAGTAAACGCCCACTTGGATGTTTTAAACCCAATCGGCCCCTCTGACAACATGGATCTGAAGAGGTTGAAGGAGAATTATGGAGATAAGCTATGCCTTCAGGGAGGCTTAAGCAAACACATAGGGCTTATGAATCTAGAGGAACTTAAAGAACACATACTCGACCGGCTTAGAATAGGTAGTCCAGGCGGAGGATTCATACTGAGCTCTGAAGGAGATATACCGTATGAAATGAGCATAGAAAACTTTAGGGAATTCTTGAAGATGAGTAGAAAATATAGAGTGAATAGGTTGTTAAATTAGCAGGATTATTTCTCAGCCTATGAAGGAATCTAGGTCGCTCTAGCATTAGGAGAGGTCTCCAACGGTTCTTCAATATCTATGTACGAGTCCTATCCTTAACGTACTCATCTCATATGAGAAACATTTAAATCTACAGTCGTATTTTCAATTTGAACGTGTTTCCTAGGAAGTTTACAGACGAAGAGCTAATAAGACTTTACAATGAAGGCTTAAGCGACCATGCTATTGCTAGAATTCTGAACGTTTACCAGTCTACTGTTAGACGTAGGAGGGTTCAGCTTGGACTCCCACCGCATACACAGTACTGTAGGTATAAGAAGCTCAGCAGTGAACAGATTGCACTTATAAAAGCCATGTGGGTAGACCATTCAACAGTTGAAATAGCTAAATCGCTAGGCATACATAGGCACACGGTTTCAAGCTGGGCTAGAAAACTCGGTCTTAATATGAAGAGTAGAGGTAGACCTAGTTCAGCTGACCCAGAGACCATTAAGAAGCTTAGACTTGAGGGTCTTACATACAGAGAGATAGCTGAGAAACTTAAAATATCGTTTGAATCCGTAAAATATCACTGTAGGAAGATAGGTCTTAAACGTCCAGACCCTGTGAACGTAGACGTTGAAGAATTCAAAAAACTATACTTTGAAAACCTCACATACAAGGAGATTTCCAATAAACTCCAAATACCTCTGAATACAGTGATCTCGCTTAGAAATAGGCTTGGACTGCCCAAGCGTAAACGAGGAAGACGCAAACGCAAGGTAAATGCTTTAGCATAATGGCTGGTGTGTCCTAGAGGAGTCATTTAAATAAAAGTACACGGAGGAATAACACTAAAACATTGTTTAAATAGAGAGCTGTAATTTCGTATCAACGTTCGAATATTACACACCTTACAGAGAATGGTTTTACTTCAACTTTTATCTTTCCAGACCCTCTTTCCACAGGATCCCCAAGTAGATCTTCAACCTTAGAGAATTCTGTCTCTTCTTCCAAAATGCCTATGTGAGGTTTGGAGGTCATATTTATGAGAAAGCGTATTTCGTCATCTTTGTAAGTGCGTCTACGTATAGCTAGTCCATTGCACATCTCAGGTAGAATATTCTCCAACTTCAATAGGTGGACTAGGAAGTCTCTAGTAGACTGGTCTTTGAATGCTGCATATCCATGTCCTATTAATGTTCCAATTAAGTAAGCCCTACCATCACCATAACAATTAACAGTACCTGCAATCTTATCATCACATGTCAGAATAGGCTTAGCCGTTTTACACTTGAAAGTCTCTACATAAAGATTAGCGAGTACACTACGGCCTTTAAAGAGTCCAGTACCTTCAAATCTAGTAGATGACCTTATTTCACCATAGCTTCTCTCTACTGGTGTCCACCTGGGTGGTTTAACGGGTTCATGGCACAGTTGAAGCGACTCATGCTCAACGCCGAAAAGCTCCTCAGCACCTTCGATTAATTCATCTGCTCTTGCGAACCCAAATCTGTCATATCGTCCTGGACAGGGTTCTGAGATTAATATACCGCCTGAGGATACGTATTTTTCAAGTTTTCGGAAGACTTCTTCGCTCATGGATAATGGAAATGGGAATATTATAGCCTTATACTTTTCAAGCTCTTCAAAAGAAGCTAAACTCGCCTCTACAAAATCCACCCATACAGCTGATTCCCACAGCATTTTATATATTCCACGTATTGTAAATGAGAGATGCATTGAAGCGTCTCCAGTAGCCTGCGTAAAATGCCACAGGTCTTCATCTACAATTATAGCGACCTGCGATTGCTCCACCCTGCTCAGACGGAATAATTCTGGATGTTTATTCAAGGCTTTAGCTAGTTGACCTGCTTCTTCAGCCCTAGGTGTGGACTCTCCCTTAGAATCTAATAGTCCAAAGCCGTAGGCTTCAAGCCAGAATATTTCAGCCCTATGATTCCAGAAGGATAGAGCCTGAACACCTGAGGACAGTGCTGTTAAAACCCATCTCCGAATATCCTCTGGCGATGGTGTTCTACCGAGGTGTAAGTATGTTGCTATTGGCCCTCCCTGAAACTCGGCGGCCCATAGTACTCCACCAGGCTTTAAACTGCTTCTCACGTAGTCGTAAACCATTGCTATGTTTTCAACCTCTTGAACAACCGCTAGCTCATATGGTACGGATTCCCCACGCTGCGGACAGCCATAATCCCAAGCGTGGAATGGAGACCAAGCCGGATAACACGAGCTCCCAAACTCTTCAACCTCAGCTGCATAGCGCCAAGTGCTTCCACTCCCTATAGTTGGAGAAGCTACGTGGCACATAACTGGTCTATGCTTGGGGTCGTTTCTTCTAAATGCTTCAGCCTTCCACCTTATGACTTTCGATAAGTAAACGTCGTCCATGAAGTATCTCCAATCTATCCAAGATGGGACGGCTGGGAATATACGTGGAGGTTCCACCTCCTCCCACTCGCCGTAGCCTGTACGCCAAGCTTTATTTAGTTCGTTTAAATCTCCATACTTCTCCATAAGCCACTTCCTAAATTCAGCCAGCGTATACGGACAGTAGCAGAATCCTAGACTACCGGGTATGTTACGCATAGGCCAGAAGCCCACCTCCTGCCAAACGTTCCAGACCAGTATATTGTCGTACTTTCCAAGCCGTCTGGCTACTTCAGCTATAAATTTTAAGGCTGATTCTCTAGCGCCAGGGTGGTCCCAGCAGAAGCCGGGTTTGCCGTCAGCTGGAAGTAGGTACTGCGTAGGGTCTTCATGCTTCTCCCCAGTGCTATATACCATTCTACAGTCTGAGTATTTACGCCAAAGCCAAGCTGGAGCCTGCTCCATAGTTACGCCGAAGTATATGTAAAGCCCAAGCTTCTCAGCCTCTTCAATTAAAGCTTCCACTCTGCTTAAATCTACTTCACCTTCTCTCTTCTCATCTATACACCAAGACTCTTGAAGCTTAACTGTGTTAAACCCTAGGCGTTTGATAATACGCATATCGCGTAGAAGCTCATCCAAGGGTCTTGAAGGTTCACGGTAGAAGTGAGTACTAAATGGGAAAATGGTGGTTCGACTCCGTCTATCAGTTTGTTTTTCGATTTTAAAATTCATCAGAATCGTTTAACGTAGAATTAATATAAACATTTACCCTTAGCCGTTGTCAGGGTATATTTAACAGTCTTTCAGCATTCTTAAACACTATGGCTTCGAAAGTCTTATCGTTTAACCCTAGCGATTTAAGTAGGTTTAGGTGAAGCCCATCAGCTCCAAATTGCCACCCATGTGGGTCGATACATGGGAAATCCGTTCCGAAAATGACCTTTGACCTATGTTTTTCAAGAAACTCTCTAGCATAGTTTCTATCCCTCTGTAAAGCGTTAAATCCAGATGTAGCTGAAATATCCGCGTATACGTTTTCAAATTCGCTTAGAATTCTATCCACCAGTCCGCCAGGTTTTACAGGACCTGTTGGATATGTTTCTCTCGACGGTTCCGCCGATATATGACGCCACCATCCAGGTCCGTGCATTATGAAAACCGTCTCATTGTATTCGTAAGCTATCCTCTGAAATGCCTCTTCGAACATGTAATTGTGAGAATCGTCAACATGTATTAAAACTGGTATTTTGAGTTTTCCACAGATTTCATAAATCTCCAGGGAAGACTTGTGATCTATCGGGAGTTTTACCTTATGCTCACCATATCCTCTAGCTCCTCTAGAAACATACTCTTCTATGACGTTTGACTTCCTAGGCTCCGCTAAATCTACACAGCAGAATGGTATTAACTCTTGATGGAATCTGCAGATTCTAAGCACATTCTCAGGAGACTGAATGTACTCGCCCAGTTCAACGTCGAATCCTAATGCAGGCAGTAATACGGCTCGTTGTATGTTAAACTCAGCCATATAGCTTAAAAGGTCGTTCTCCGTTATGAAGATCAAACCCTTCAGGTTTCTATGGTATGATTTAACACCTCCAATATGGGTGTGGAAATCCACGATCATGGAAGCCAGACCCCAGGATTACTAGAAACTTTTACCGCCTTTCTGAATACTCTTAAGTATTAGTGTTACATTTGTTCTGCTTAGAGGGGAACTATTAACGAAGTAAGTGACTGTATACTCTTCCTTGACTTCTCCAGCTTCCCGTGAAACCCATAAAAATCCCTCGGATACCATTGATATGTAGCTCTCCCCGATTTTAAACTCATCTACAACGGTATAATGGATTTTTGCGCAGAAGTACGTCTCCCCATTCTTCGCCTCTACGTATTGGAAATCTTCGACTTTATAGCTTGCGTTAATTTTCCCATATGCTTTACCACCATTAAGATACATAGTGTAGTTACTTTCACGAATCCAAGTTTTTCCTCTGGTAAGTGGATATGGTGGAGCTGCTATAGGTGTATCATAGACTATCTCAATTCCATCAGATTCCACTCTGATTAACGACCCTTTCTCATCATAGTAGTAGTGTGTTGTTTCACCTGGTTTTTCAACTAAAACCTCGACTTCACTCAACTTCGCCCATTTAACTACATGTTCTTCACCGTCAATCCGCTCTATGAATTCTTTGACGGTCCCAACTGGCAACTCGGGCTCAGTTATTTCTTCAACAGCCTTTTCAACAACTTCTTTAACGGTAGGCTTCACTTCAGCCTTCAGTATAAGGTCGACTATATTTAGGATGAGCTTGTAGTTATCTTCAACGTAACAGTATGGCTCTGTAAGAAACGTTTGATCGCTAAATGCTAACACGGTGCCGTTCATCTTAACAATCGCTATAACCGCGTATTCACCTGTCTTCTCTGCCGTTGAAGAATAGGTGTTTTCTGAAGACCAGGCAACCCCTCTATTCGACGGATATATGTGTGTAGCTGTAAAGAACACTAGAGATTTTAAGTCTCTCGTCACATTACTATCCTTGAAACGGTTTACATATATGTTGCGGTAGAAACCGTAGTAATTAATCTCGTTGTACAAGTATCCCTTGGCGAAGAAGAAGCCGAATCTAGTCGCTATGGAGTTTATAGGGTCGAACAGTTCAAACATGCTTAAGTATTCGTACGCGGGGTCGAAGAAGAGTAATAGAATACCACCTCTACCTACGAAATCTTCAACGATGTTGCATTCTTCAGGGGAGTATACTATAGTTGGAGATGCTATGATTAGGCATGATGCATTGCCTAACATGGATGCTAGATTGCTCCAATTGGAGGAAAACTGTACAGTTATATTTCTACTTGTCAGTTCAGCTATCAGTATGTCTAAATCCCAAGTTGATACTTTATTTCCGTGCGATTTATCTATTAATACGAGCCCTTTTCCATGCTCGTTAAAAACACTAGTTCCTACAGTTGTAGACTCCACATTTGACAGTACGGTGAAGCTTGATTCAGATGGTAGGTACAAGTACCATATTGACGGGGGCGGTTGAAGACTGTTGAGCACTTCAACCGTTAGGTTTCTCCAGTTTAAAGTTAAATTAGAGCTTAGCGAACCCCAGGAATAAGCAACTTCTTTAAAGGCTTCGTTTAAATCAATAACATCATATTCTACAAGTCCAGCTTCTTCAGCGGCTTTGCTTATGGCTTTTTGAAGGGCGCCTATTTCATCTATTAATCCGAGTTTTACGGCTTCACTTCCCAAGTATATTGTTCCTCTTCTAAGCTCCACTGGAGAGATTTTCAGCCTATTTCCTCTACCTGTTTCAACAGCTGAGGCGAAGTTATCTAACGCATGGCTTAAGTTGAACGGAAAGAGAAGCTTAGAGAAGCCCGTAGCCTTATAGACGCCCGTTTCAATGACGATTTCTGATGGGATTAACGTTGGAGGCATGACACCTATAACCCCTATGTTTCCGACGAAGGATGTTGGAGCAGCATATATGTAGTCTGCGGCGACTGCTATGTAGTAGCCTCCCGAAAGAGCCATTGTCACCGAAGCTACTACGGGTTTAACCTTCTTCAACTCCAGAATATCCAAGTATATTTCCTCTATTAGGTCGGCGTAGCCGCCTGGAGAGTCTATTCGTAACACTACGGCTTTAATACTGCTGTTTTTTAGAGCATGGCCTATGATTTTATCGTAAGTATCCACTTGCTCAGATAGTAGGATGGCACCGCTTATAGATATTATTCCGACCATGTTCTTCTTTTTCTCCAAGGCGAAGAAGCCACTGTAGTATAAGTATCCTACTACACTGAAGGCTATCAGCAGTATTATTGCCGCTGTAACGGCTACTGTTTTGAATTCGCATTTAAAGTTTGGAATCTTCAAGTTAAACATCCGTAGAATATCTGTTTTAACACGCTTAAATGCTTTTATAGAATTCGACCTTTCACGCTATACTGAATAGGTTTACTTGGAAAAGTTTAAAGGCTGCTGAGGAGATATAGGAGTGGTGTATCCATATGGGGAAGATACCGATAGCTTTACAATTATATTCTGTCCGTGATGATTGTGCTCGTGATTTACGTAAAACGTTGGAAGAAGTAGCGAGTATGGGCTATGAAGGTGTAGAATTTGCGGGCTACTATGGTAGGAGCGCTGGAGAACTGAGAGATATGCTTAAAGATTTAGGTTTGAAGGTTGCAGGAACCCACATAGGCATAGATACTCTACTCGGCGAGAAGTTGAAGCAGACTATCGAATTCAATAAGACGCTTGGAAACCGATTCCTCATAGTGCCTTGGATACCTGACGACATGAGAAGTTCTAAGGAGGCTTGGCTTAAAACGGCTAAGCTTTTCAACGAGATAGCCGGGAAACTGAAGCCTGAGGGGATGTATGTAGGCTACCATAACCACCATATCGAGTTCGAACCTATGAATGGTGAAATCCCATGGGATATATTCTTCAGTTCTACAGTACCTGAAGTTGTAATGCAATTGGACACTGGTAATGCTATGCATGGCGGAGTTAGCGCGGATGGAATACTTGAGATAATTAAACGTTATCCTAAACGCGCCCTCACGGTGCACATTAAAGAGTATTCTTCGAGAAATCCACTAGCTCTAATAGGTGAAGGCGATATGAAGTGGAGGGAGTTCTTCCAATTATGTGAAAAAGTCGGCGGAACACAGTGGTACATAGTGGAACAGGAAAGCTACGCATATAAGCCCTTAGAATGTGTAAGACGATGCTTAGAGAATCTGAGGAAGATGGGGCTGTAATAGCCCTTAATTTTTCCATGTTTCAAAATGTTCAGTATTCTCTGATACTTGGAGTTTCAACTTTAAAAGTTCGAACGACCCATTTCCATAAAATGGAGACGTTTAGAATACTGTACCCTATTTAAATTTAAGTCGAGTAATTTTTCCATTGTATCATTATGGAGAATTCCCAAGTCCTTCTACGAAGTAGAGGCTTTTTAACGAATAGGTCAATACCGACGGGTCTTTAGTGGCTAGTAGTCTTAATAGTGGAATACTGTCTAGTAGACGTGTGTAAGAATTGTTTTAAAGCTTGAACCTGTAATTATTGTAAGGGGTGTGAAATTTTGGTTTGGGATGTTAGTGTAGCCTACTATGGATGCCCTTATCCCAGCCATGTTGAGGATGATTTAAAGGAGATTTATGAGGCTGGTTTTACCTCAATAACGCTTTGTGTTAACGAGTATGAGTGGCCTAGCATGGTCAACGCTAAAAAGACAGTAGTCGATAGAGCGCACCGCATCGGTTTGAAAGTGTTTGTGGATGTACATGGTTTCGGGTTTTTCGTACCAGGACATTTTAGCATAGCGGTGCCGAGTAACCCTGATTGGTGTGAAGTAGATAGCAACGGGCATATTTACCCAATCAGGGGATGCCCAAATAATCCAGAATACAGGGCTTGGCTTAAGAATAGCGTCAGAGAAATAGTCAATAGACTCAAACCTGACGGCATATTCTGGGATGAGCCTTCCCTAGTAGTGCCCAAGGGTTGGCCTGAGGTTTGGACTTGTAGATGCTCGATTTGCAGAAGAACTTTCCACGAAGAGTACGGGTATGATATGCCTGGCAGTTTAACCGATGATGTTAAAAAGTTTAGGCAGAATTCATTGTTCAACCTTTTAAATGAACTTACATTTGAAGTCAAAAAGCTTGATGGAAGGCTTTTAAACATACTGTGCCTTATGCCTGAACATACAGGTATGCACGGAATATACTCTTGGAACCCTGTTTTAAACCTTAAAAATCTAGACGTATTTTCAACAGATCCATATTGGATTTGGGGCAATAGATCCTTTGAATGGTTTACGGAGTGGGTTAACAGGGCTTTAGAGGTATCTAGAAAGGCCAATTTGAAGAGCCAAATATGGGTGGAGCTTATAAAGATTCCAAAAGGACGCGAGTTAGACGTTTACAAGAGTGTTATTAAAGCAGTAGAGCTTGGAGCAGATGCCATAGCTACTTGGAGTTTTAGAGCAGAAGAAGGGTCTGAACTCTCATGTGAAGACCCTGGAAGTGCTTGGAAGGCTATGGTTGAAGCCGTCAAGAAGATAAGAGGGATATGAAGAGTTTAAACGATTTCCAAAAAAAAGCAGTTATAACCTCATTGGAGGACCTCGGTCAGTTATTATATGTCTAGTCATCGACACTTTGATTGCCCTCCAAATCATTCTCCACCACCTCTTTCTATTCTCATTTTCAATTTTCTACAATATGAGAAGGGGTTTATAAACTTTTCTCATTATAAGAAATATTAAAAATGAGAAAAGTTTATAAGAGAACCTGCGAGGTTTTAGGGTTAGTTTATTCAACAGTGGTGTCTGAAGAATGTCCAACGTTAAGTATTCAGTTGAAGTTAAACCTGAGAATAGGCTAGTAGAGGTTAGGTTTGCTTCAAATGTAAACCTGAACTCCATAGAGTATGTTTTAAACCAGTTGCGAAGCTACATAGCAGAAGGCTATCGTGTTGAGCTAATCGGCTATGTGAATAGGGAGAGTAATTACATTAAGGCTTTTACCCTTGCATTATCATTATTCGGCAATGACGGTAGGGTGGTCTTTAAAAATAAATCTAGGTTTAGCAAAGCTGAGAGAAGGAAATACAGAAAACTGGTTCAAGAGCTTAAAGATAAAGGATACGATGTGAGGCGGATTTCAGAGGAGTTTAACATACCTTTAAAGACGGTCTACAGGTGGTTAAAAAGCTAATACTCTATTTAAACTGCAAAAAGACCGTTTCAATAGACAACCAATGGTTTTTTATAAAGACTCCTCCATTTGCTGGTTTGAAATTAGTCTCGACATCTAAGCACGTATACTGCTGGCTGGTGTAACGCCTTCCTGTTAATGTCAGCTACTGAAAGAGTCGTCAAATTGAAGCCTGAACAACAACCTTGGTAGACCTATAGACCTGTGATGTTCTCCCATAGGTCTACTTGAGTTTTAGGTTTAAAGGGCTTACCAACTATAGAAGGTTTACCAGTATTCCCTACATCCGCCACCTTAGCCTCATGAGTACCAGTGCCTTCGTCTACTACGAAGCATTCCCTGAAGAAGCCTCCACCGTCATTTAAATACACTAGAAGCCTTGGATTTGGATTTCTTCCAAGGTGCATTTCACCTACGAATATGTCTATATGGCTATCTCCGTCGAAGTCTGCTACAGCTAGACTGTGTGGGTGGAAAAGGCTTTCATTTAAAATGTGTATCTTGTAGTCTGGACCTTCAAACCAAGCCAGTCTACCGATGTCGCTTTCAGCTTCACTCATAACGATATCTAAGATACCGTCTTCATTTATATCGGCAACTTGAACTCTAGTCTCAGAGAATACTATCCCACCGTAGGTTCTAGCGTGGAATTCCCTCAGTATTCTCCTAGACCACTTGCCTTTCAAACCTGGCTGAGGTTTAAATACGTTGGGTCCGGCAACAACTTCATTTAAACCGTCATCATCTAAATCAGCTATTGCAAGACCTTCAACGCAAATATCATCGCATATTAGATGCCTGTATTCCTCCGGCCAAGGTGAAACTGTTGGATCAGGAGGAATATCGTAGTAGACTAGAACCCTGCTAATCTGCGAGGCGACGAGTATTTCATCTTCACCATCACCATCCACATCTCCAACGGCTTGATCATGGTACTTCTGAAAACTATTATCTATTACACGTCTAATCCAGTTGTCCGTAGGATCCGGGGGATTCTCAAACCAGTATAATTCACGCCCATAGTACGGTTGACCAGCTACAATATCTACACATCCATCATGATTAACATCAACTAACACCCCACCCGCCTCTAAATTCGCTCTAGCCACTATATGTCTCTTCCATCCCGGGTACTCATACCAGACTAAGTAGCCTTCTTCAGATGGAGATTCAGTGAAATTGCCTATTACAACGTCTACGAAACCATCGCCGTTAATATCCCCTACTAAACATATGGAGTTGCATGTTCCAATAGTTTTAGGGTCTACGAGGGAATGGCGGAATTTAACTCTCACTCCTAGTCACCATGATATTTTGAATAAAACGTAGCTTCAATATTAATGTTTAAACTCAAAATGCTGATAGCGATTCTAAAATTAAGATAAAGCCGAACAGTATGAATACTATAGACGTGCCTATTTTCAAGTAACTACCCTTTACAAGCCTTAAGATTCTACTGCCGAGTAAAACGCCGATGCCAGTTATAAGGCTGAAGGCTAACATAATACCTGTTAGAACCATAAGTGGATTTTCAAATTGAGCTGCTAAGAGTATTGAAGCCATTTGGGTTTTATCTCCAAGCTCCATAAGCGAAACAAAGGAGAAGGTTTTAAAGAACGATGTTTCGGCTTTATCGAAAACCTCCTCCCCCTCTTTACGGAGAAGAGAGAGTAAACCGAACAGTATAAAGATTAAACCAGCGGCTAAACCGACTATACTTCTAGGCAGGAGGCGAAGTAGCTCACCGCCCAATAATGCGCTTAAACCATCAACTACGAAGAAGGCAGTCATAGCACCAGAGAAAACTGAGACTGCTGAAGACCTTGAAGACAGCATAATCGTACATATTTGAGTTTTATGGTTAAATCGAACTCCATATATACCCTTTAAGAATCAAACCGCAGATATATAAGTTAAGGAATTAAAATGGAGCTAAATTTAAAAAGAGGAAGAGCCATTTATAATTAATGGAGCGGGGGTAGCCAAGCATGGCCTAAGGCGCAGCGCTGAGGAGGAAAAATATTATCCTCAGAGCCGCTGTGGGGTAGCCCTTCGTGGGTTCAAATCCCACCCCCCGCATCATAGTTTTGCTCATTTTGGGCTTATTTTTAGGCTGTTTTTGAGTGAGAAATGGGCTTGATTCTTGCTTTGTTTTTGCATTGGTTTTTTATTTTTCTTTTCGGTTTGAACTCACACGGGTTTTTGCCACATTTTTAATTGAATCTAACCCTGCACCAACACTCAATCCTATTGACTTAGGTATTTTTAGTCGCTTCAAAGTTTCATTAAGGGCACTTATGGTGAGTGTAAGCGACGTCTCCATGGAGTGCTTACAGATTTTTTAGAAGGAAGAAGCTCGCCACATATAACATCATAGAGCACCCTGAGGGTAAATGCTCAGTTAGAATCTACGCCAAAGAGCCTGTAAATGCCCCAACCCCACTAACCCATCTCTCTTCTTTCTCTGTCTTCTTCTGTTCTTCTCTCAGCTTTTTAATATTAAAATCTTAAAATCAAATTAATATTGTAAAGAGTAGAGATGAGTTGGCTGATATCCTTGCTGGTGAGCCAACTCATCTTGAAGATAGAAAACCTTTATATTCAGCTGTTGAGGACCTTTTGATGCGCTCATCGACGTAGCCTTCATAAACGCTGACTTTAGTAAGGTTGACAAAGAAGGCTATATGGATCCCCGGCATATATGTTTAAGAAACTACCGTCATTGAAGTCGCTTACGAATCTTCCTATAATGAGGAATACCATGCAGTCTTATTTATCGATTATAGCCAGAGCGACTGGAACACTATGGCTGATAAACTCTTAAAGAGCCTTGGGATAGACGATTTTAAGGAACTGAAAGAAAAACCTGGACATCTTCTCTAGTTCTCCACATGGTTCATGTTGTGTATCGATATTATGTAAATTGACGCCATCTAGCGTATGTGTTTTCGTCTAAAATTGAGTTTGATGAAGCTTCGTATGGTTTGTATGTAAGGCTTATATGCGCAGGTGTATTCATAGTTTATGAGGTGCTTCTATTGTGAGCCCTAGGGTATGGAAAGGGCTAGTACTATTGTTGGCTGGACTTACAATCTTCAGTGTGTATACGTCTTACGTTCTGCTCTCTGAGAATAGACAGCTTAGGATGGAGCTTCAGCAGTTGGAGATACTACATGAAACTCTATACGGTCGGCTGAAGGAATTGGAGACAACCGTTGAAGCGCTTAACGCGAGCTATCATAGAGTTCTTGAGGCGAATAGAGAGCTGGAGGCAGCGTTGATGTATTTGAACGGTAAACTCGTAGTTCTCGGAAACTTCACGCTGATGGAGAAGGAGGAGTTTGCGGAGAAATACTACTTCGCCTACGATAGAGAGATGGTTGAATTTATGATGGACGCTACTGGAGGGTGGGATGGAACTGAAGAGGACTTTAAGTCAGACCTCTACAGGATATATAGGGCTTGGAGAGATGCCTTCGCCATAGATGAAGAGGCGTCAACTCCATTAATACCACTACTATCCATCAACATAGGTGGAGGTGATTATTTTACAACTGAGGTGGGTGATAGCTATTTCGATTTAGCGGAGCATCTCTTTTATTCAAATGGACCGTTTATAAAGATTTATGAGTGGTCGGTTGTACTGAGCTTCAGACAGCGTAGAGGTCTCTGCTGGAGCTACGCCGTCGTTTTAACCGCTTTATATTACATCTATTCCGATATAACCGGTAGGAGGCTCCCAGTAGCCTACCTATCGACGACGGTGGGGGGAGGACACGGCTGCGTCCTACTGGGTGGTGGCGGCGACCTAGTGGCTATAGTCGATTGGGATCCCATAACGGTTGAGGGGGATAAGATAAAGTTTATTCCAGTAGATGAAGCTAGATATCTTCACAGTAGGTACTGGTGGGGGCAGGAGGTCGATTACTCCGGCGTCTGGATGAGACCGAATACCTCGAAGATATTCAGCTCATTCGAGGAGTTTAAAAAGTGGCTACTAGAAGAGTTCAATAAAGTTTAGAATGGAATAGTTTGCTTATTTACAACACGTATTAGGTAGCTTTATACGGCTTTTTATGTAGGCTAATCGCTATCAGTTATCTTCGATCGAAATCTCATTTTGACAATAGGATTTCCGCTATAACCTTTCTAGCTAGTTCTATAGGAAACTTAAATCTAAAAGTCTCATACGGTCTCTAGGAAATTTTACTGGTGAATTTGAGTTTTCTCTTCACGTAGAGAAAAGAGAATAGTAAAGCCGACTGATATGTTACTTGGTCTTCTGCTTTAGCTCTCTCTAATGTCAAAGTATGAGTAGATGATTGTATAAACTGAAACCGATAGTGTTGAAGCAAGGATTAGAATTAACGCATATTCTCAGATGAAAACTCCTAGAATACCTATTACACCAGTGGTTTTGAATAGTTTACCGCCAAGTTTATGCGTTGTCTCCCATACTCTATCGCTACTTAAAGTCCAATGCGTTCTTATCCCAATAAACCAATTCTTCTTAGCATTTTCACATAGGATACCAGTATAGAAGAGTAAGAGTCCAATACCTATTGGGATTGGTATCAAAGGACTTATTTGGATTCCTAAATTCCATAGGATAACTTCTGAGTATATGGAGAAGAATAGGGAGAATATGACCGTGAATCCATCGTAGTATCTCCTAAAACTCTCAATATTATCCTTTAGGTATTGCTATAAACAGTAGAGCGATTCCGGTGAAAATAAATGGAAGTATGAAAAGAGGCCAGAATTTAGGAA
>Ga0209394_1000222_pt1 | contig 51918 bp, 52 predicted proteins | sample JNZ201metaG_FD_184122 | JGI IMG/M metagenome (GOLD analysis project Ga0209394, IMG submission 184122) | Hot spring microbial communities from Jinze hot spring, China to study Microbial Dark Matter (Phase II) - JNZ 20120812A (SPAdes) (version 3) ...
ACCTACCAAAACATCCAGAAACCCATAACCAAATAATACTCCAACTCCTCAAACTAGACATCCGAATATGGAAGCTAGCAGAATCTTAACATCCAACGGAACCTTACTATCTCAAAAACTCCAAGATACTACAAACCCCCAATACCAACATAAAAAGTAACAACAAAACTTATACAACCTCTTAAGTTGCCACATCCTCTAGTTGTATCAATAGGTTTATTTATCCCTAATTGTTTTAAATTAGTGGTGATGTATTGCCTCAAATGATAGATTTTACATTGATTTTCACAGTAATATTTATAATACTTATTATTCTATGGATTTTAGCATCTTCAATTAGGGTTGTTAAAGAATATGAGAGAGCCATAGTGTTTAGATTAGGAAGGCTTGTTGGAGCTAAGGGTCCAGGATTAATTTTCAGAATACCTATTGTTGATAGCTTAAGAATAATTGATCTCAGAACAGTAACATTTGATGTTCCTCGCCAACGTATAATTACAAGGGATAATATAACAATAGAAGTTGATGCTGTTGCATACTATAGAGTAGCTGATCCAGTAAGGGCTGTTGTTACAATCAAAGACTATATAATGGCAACAAATTTACTTGGGCAAAGTATGCTTAGAGATCTTCTTGGACAGTTTGAGCTTGATGAAATTTTAGCTAGAAGAGAAGAACTTGGGAAAAAACTTACTGAACTGCTTGATATAGCCACAGATCCTTGGGGTATTAAAGTAATGAGTGTAACAATAAAAGATATTGTACTACCAGAGGTTATGTTGAGAGCAATAGCAAAACAAGCTGAAGCTGAACGTGAAAGAAGATCCAGAATTATTCTTGCTGAAGGAGAACTGCAAGCAGCTAAAAAAATGGCTGAAGCTGCAGAAATGTATGCTGAAACTCCAATAGCTTTAAGACTTAGAGAGTTACAAACCCTTGCTGAGATAGCGCGTGAAAAAAACCTTATAGTTGTAACACCAACGATAACACATGGAGAACTTATAGCGCTTGCAAAAGCAACTCAAACTAAACCTGAAGGCTAGTAGAAACATGAAGAAAATATTGATAATTACATTACTAATTATTTTTTTACCAGTTATTACCTTAGCTATCAATAGCTCTTCAAAAAACGTTTTAATTGTTAGAGTTGATGGCATAATCAATATAGCTACTGAAGAGTTAATTAGTGAAGCTGTAAATTTTGCAGCTACTTCAAATATTGAGGCCATAGTCATTCTTATCGATACTCCTGGAGGAATGATGGATTCGACATTCAAAATAGTTAGCATTATTGAAAACTCAAAGATTCCAATTATTGGTTATGTTTATCCAGTTGGAGGGAAAGCATGGTCTGCTGGAACAGTAATTTTAATGTCATGCCATATTGCAGCTATGTCTCCAAGCTCTGTTATAGGATCATGCCAGCCAGTATCGTTTAATCCTCTTGGAGGATCAATACCTGTAAACGATACTAAGACTATTAATGCTTTAACTACGTACCTCATTGAAAGAGCAAAGATGCATAATAGAAATGAAACAGCTGCGAGACTATTTGTTGAGAGGAACCTAAATCTAGGAGCTGAAGATGCCTTGAAAAATGGAGTTATAGAATTTTTAGCTTTAAGTATAGATGAATTGCTTAAAATGATTAATGGAGTTCAAGTACGTACTATAAGTGGTAACGTAAAGCTGAATACTGAAAACGCTCAAATAATCAACTTCACACCAGGACTAAGAGTTAATATACTTAAAATTATATGTGAACCAACTATAGCATACCTATTTCTTCTCTTGGGACTTTATGCTTTAATATTTGGATTTGCTACTCCAGGATATGGAGGAGAAGCGATAGGGGCAATACTTATAATACTTGGACTAATAGGACTTGGACTATTATCAGTTAACATATTATCTCTAATACTAATTGGGCTAGGAGCAATACTCCTAATAGCAGAGCTGGTAACACCGGGATTTGGAATTATAGGTTCAGGAGGAATATTCTGCATAATTATTGGAACCCTACTTTTAATGTCTGAACCAATGCTTATAACAGGTGAATGGTTAACAACATTTTACACTATAGGAGTATCTATAGCAGCAGTACTTGGAGGATTTATACTTTTTGCTGCATACAAGGTATTAAAAGCTAAAAGAGCCAAGCCAGTAATTGGCATAATGATTGGAGATACAGCAATAGCTATTGATGATATAGATTCAGGAGGCTATGGATTTGTGAGATATCATGGCGAGTACTGGAAGGCAAAAGCAAACCAGAATATAAAGAAAGGACAAAAAGTCTTAATTAAGGGTAAGGATGGACCAATATTAATCATAGAGCCATTTAAAGAGTAAATATAATAAGTTTAGCCTTATACTTTATGGCTTTGTTAACTTTAGATTTATTTGGGAGTTTCCTCCCTTGTTTATGGTGTTAATATGGTTAAAGTTGTTAGGTTTGTAGGGAGAGGACTCCATTTACTCTAGTTGTTTATTACTTATATATTTTCGTTCTTCTAGGATGGCTTCGGAATTAAGCTTTATTGTTGTAGGAGTTATGTATCCATATTATGGTTTATCTTAATCTTCTATTGATAGGAGGGATGTTAGATTTATAGTTGATCTATTGTAAGTGTAGATTCTAAGAGTAAGGTTATATATGTTGCGTTTAAGCTATTGTTAAGGAGGATTCTATATGTATTGGTTTGTGATGTTTCAAATATACTTACACCCTAACATTAAAAGATTAGGGCTATCCATGGCTAATATAATTGTATTAAGTGATGGTGCTCGACACTATAAAGCATCATGTAAAATATTAAAATTAAACATGATATAGTTTAGAGGTTAGAACTAATGGAGAGAATAATACAATACATTAAGGATAGAGTATTCGATAATTATATACCATGCATGAGGATAAATGCGATAATGAACATGCATTAATGCTTATAATCAATAATATACATACTAAACAAACATGGATAAGGAAAATAAAAGCTAAGAATTCATAGAAACACAATACCAAAATAGAGGTGATAAAACATGCTTAAGTTAACAAAGCCATACTTTATTTAAATTAGGTATATTTAGGCAAATTACAAATATTAATTACTGTTTAAAATCTTAAAGTCTTCAATTCATATACTTCCTAGTATATATTCTAACACATACAGTATTCTAGTAGCTAGTATTTAAAAGTATGAAATGTAACCTTTTTTAAATATTAGCTTCTCAAGCTCAAATCTAAGTTTATATTCAAGTTCAATCTGCCTTAAAGATATAATATCAGGATTCCTAATAACCATCAACGGCCCTTCAATCGTAGGCTTACCAGCAACTTCACTAGTAGGCTTAGGCTCAATATTTAAAATCTTTCTTATCTCATCACCTATAAGAATAGGAAATTCTCTCAACCTAATTGCTTCCATAACCTTTCTAAATAGAGAAGAACTTAAGGGTCTAAACCCATACTCATAGGTCTTAATGCCTTGAATGTTTAAATCATCAATTTTTGCTTTAAAACCAACGCCAACTGGTCGTAGCTTAAATGGACTGTCAAACTTTAAAACATAAGCATCACCAGTACTGAAATTTACAATATAAAGATTATAATATCCATCTCTAGCTTTACCACTTAAGACACGCCATCCACGTGGATTTTTGTTATAGTTTTCCATAAATTCCTTTTCAATATAGTCCATTGGAATAGTTTCCAAGAGACCCACCTATAGGATTTAGGACAATCCAGAATTTAAATCTAACGTAAACGAACTATATTAACAGTAAAAGATTTAAAGGTAAGTATAGATAACTGCTGTTAAGTAGGAACTTGATGTTGTAAGATGATTACATAATGGAGAGGGAAATATTAAAGTTCTTTCCATATGGAAAGTTCCGTCCCTATCAAAAGGAGGCAATTCTATTCGCATATAGAATTATATCTAAGGGAATCGTTGGTTTACTGAACTCGCCATGTGGAACTGGGAAATCAGTATCAGTTCTTACAGCTTTCTTCATAGCTAAAAGTAATCACAGTGCTGGGAAACTGTTTGTACTTACACGTACAAGAAGTCAGCTTGAAATATTTTGTAGAGAACTTAAAGGCATTAAACAGCATAGTGGTAAAAACTTTGTAGCATCAATTTTAACAAGCAAACAGGAAATATGTCCTAAAGCTAAAGATGATGAAAGACTAAAAAAATTAAGCTATCACGACTTTATAAGATACTGTAAAGATATAAAGGAGATGAAACTAAATGGAGGATGTGAATATTACACCAATACTATAGAGAGGTGGAGACTTACATCAAGAGCGCAATATGCATTATTAAGACTAAAAGTAATAAGCCCACTATTACCAGATGAACTTTACAACTTCTGCAAAGAGTTTAAACTATGCCCTCATGAGGTTAGTAAAGCATTAATGCCATACTCTGAAGTAGTAGTAGGAAACTATAACTATATACTATCAGAAGCAATTAGAGAATCCATAATTTCAAAAGCAAAAATTAAGATTGAAGGTATTGATTGTGTATTTGATGAAGCACATAGCTTGCCTGACTATGCTACAGGAATGTTTTCAGATGAACTTTCAACAATAACAGTAGATAGAGCTTTAAAAGAAGCTGAGGAATTTAGGATCGATGATTATGGCTTTATAGAAGCTCTAGATCATGTAGTCAGAAAGCTAGGATTAGAAGCTAAGCATCATCATAAATTTGATGAGGAACATCTAATTGAAAAAGATAGAGTAATAATGGAAATCAGAAAACTAACTGGTTTGAATGATGTAAGTGATTTATGTGAAAAACTTATTTTGATAGGAGAATCCGTAAGACTTTCTAAGCTTGAAAAGGGGGGAAGACCAACATCATATATTGGAAGATGTGCTGAATTTGTATATTCATGGATAAATGCAAATAATAAATCACATGTATTCTACTCACTAGCAGTAAAGAATGGGGATAAAGAGGACATGTATAGAATTGGATTTAAATGCATGGATCCATCAATAGCTGGAAACATAATAAATCAGCTTAGATCAACAATATTAATGTCAGGTACATTATGGGAGTTTCAATACTACATTGATGTTCTAGGAATAAGGAAAACATATGAGGCTCTAAATTTACCAAGTCCATTTCCACGTGAAAACAGATTAATACTTGTTGATAGAACTGTGACAACAAAGTATGAAAAAAGGAGTTTAGAGGAGTACTACAAAATAGCTGAACATCTTAAAGAAATCACCAAAAACATACCTGGAAGAATAGCTATATACTTTCCATCATATGAAGTAGCAAATAACATAATTAGAAGTATGAATACAAATATACCAATACTTAAAGAAGAGAAAGATACGAACATAGTTGAAGTTCTTGAATTTTTAAAATCTAAAGATAGATGTATTATTACAGGCGTAGCAAGAGGGAAAATAAGTGAGGGAGTTGATATGACTGAGGAGGGTAGAAGCCTACTATTAGGTGTTATAGTTGTTGGTCTACCATATCCTAAAAAAACTGAAATACATGAAGCTCTACGAGCATTCTATAAAACTAAGTTTGGCGAAAACGCTGTTAAATACTCAGATGAAATACCATGCATAAATGCTTTAGCTCAATCTATAGGTAGGCTAATTAGAAGTCAGGAAGATAAGGGAATAATAGTCTTAATGGATAGAAGGGTATCTGGAAGATTTAAAAGCAAACTACCAGAGGATATAAGAAAAGATATTAAAGGCTTTAAAAAATTTAAAAATCTTATAGAAACCCTAAGGAAATTTACAGCGACATTCTAAACATTATAAATCAATACTACCTACTACTAGAAAACTTTAGCTCATCAACTTGAATAATAGGTATTGAAGAAGTTTAATAGATAGAGTTACTATAGTATTTCACATAATTTTGTCAAGTTATAGCTTTTTTAACATGCTTTAACAATTACATATCTATCAAAACTTTCAAATCACTGTAGTACTTAAATAATAATACTATCTTCTATATTATGGAGGAACTAGATATGAGGGGGACAATATTTATTGATGGAAGAGAAAGAAACTCAGGAGTTCCTGAGAAACTTGTAAGTATAGGTGCGCAAATATTTTACAGAGAACTTACTGTAGGTGACTATGTAGTATCAAGTAGTACAGCTATCGAGAGGAAAACAGATAGAGACTTTATAAAATCAATCTTTGATGGGAGACTATTTGATCAAGTTAGGAGATTATGTGAATCTTATGAAAACCCTATACTCATAATTGAGGGGGAAATATTTAAGAGATTGGATGAAATAAACCCTAAAATATTCTGGGGAGCCCTAGCATCAATCATTACAGGCTACAACTTGAAAATTATATATACTTTGAATGAAGATCAAACAGCTGAAATTATTAACTTAATAGCTATACATGAACAGTTTAAAAGAGAGAAACCGATAACAATTCATAAGAAGCCAAGTTTAAGTAGCATTAATGAATGGCAGCAATACATTATACAATCTCTACCAGGAATAGGAAGCAAATTAGGAGTTAGACTTCTACAACATTTTAAAACTCTAAGAAAAGTATTTACAGCAAGTCAGTCTGAGCTTGCTGTAATAATTGGTAGAAATAAAGCAGTAAAAATATTTGAAATTCTAAATAGACCATTCACAATGGAAGATAAACATTATAAACAGGATAAGCTTACATAGATTGGCGATGAAATGCTTATTGATAGATTTGGACGGCCCATTAAGAACTTAAGAATTAGCTTAACAGATAGATGTAACTTAAAATGTATATATTGTCATAGAGAGGGGGAAGAAAGAAGGGAAAGTTATGAACTAGCTATTGAAGATATTAAGCTAATAGCTGAAGCCTCTAAACATCTTGAAATAAATAGAGTTAAGTTTACAGGTGGTGAACCTCTTCTTAGACGTGATATAGTTGAAATCGTTAAAATATTTTCAGAGCTGAGATTTGAAGATATATCAATAACTACAAACGGTATACTAATAGCTGATAAAGTATTAGAACTGAAAAATGCAGGTTTAAAGAGGGTTAATATTAGTCTTCCATCATTTAGAAGGGATAAATACTTGAAAATTACGGGTTTAGATTTGTTTATGAATGTAATGACGGGAATAAGAGAAGCAATCAATGCTAAACTACATCCTGTTAAAATAAACTTTGTAGTTCTCAAGAATGTAAATAGTGATGAAATAAATGAAGCTATAGAGTTTGCAAATGAAAATGAAGTTATTCTTCAATTAATTGAGTTAGAACCATTAGGACTCGCTATCGATAAGTACTATAAGCTCTACTACCCGCTAAACAATATTGAATTAGAACTTCTAAAAAGAGCGAGAAATATAATTGTGAGAAAGGATATGCATGCAAGAAGACAGTTTATAGTTAATAAGGCATATATTGAAATAGTAAAACCAATGCATAACCCTGAATTCTGTGCACATTGTACAAGAATTAGAGTTACATATGATGGTAAAATTAAACCATGCCTAATGAGAAACAATAACCTAGTAGATTTAAGTAAAGCTCTGAGAGCCAAGTCTAAAAACGATGTAATTAAAGCTTTTAGGAAAGCTGCTAAGCTAAGAGAACCGTTCTTCATAGGAGAAGGAACATGCTTTATTTCAAAATAGTGGAATAAGGTAGGCTAATATAAATCCCAGCAATCCACCTGTAAGTGTTGACATGAGGTTAACTATATTATTGTTAAAGAAAGCATATCCACGGATAAGCTTTGACCTTGAACCACAGGTATGCATGCTTTCTTCAGTTATACAGTTACATTTAAAACAGAGATATTGAGCTTGTATCGTAGCTCCAAGTAAGCTATCAACAGTAGTTCCTATAATACCTGTAATACACGACAATATTACTATGTTAAAGTTAGCTATCAACTGTCCATCAAGAATTCTTGAAATCATAAATACTAACCCAATAGTTAGAACTCCTAGTATAGCACCGAATTCTCCAAGTGGAGATATAGCTCCCGAAGTACCTGGCCGAACCTTTCTCCTTAAATCTGTTATTAATCTAGGGTCTCCAGGATACAGTAAACCTATCTCAGTTGCTAAGGTATCTGCTGTAGCTGTACTTATAGCACCTATAAAACCACCTAGGAAAGCTCCACCACCATAAATACCTTCGGCAATAGCAAAAAAAGTGGCTACAGCACCGTTAGCAATAACATTCTTCCATCCTCTTACTTTTTGAGCTACACTTTTAGAAATCTTAAATTCAAATCTATACATTGTAAAATATGATGATAAAATATAGAATGATATAACTGCCATTAAACATGCCCAGCCACCGAAAACTATTAAAACAAGACCTATAGTTAAAGCAGCTAGAGCACCAATTTTACTTAGCCATCTTCTAACTAGGGAAACATAGCCTATAGGCAGCATAATCATTAAAGCTATAATAACATCAATAATTGATGACACTACAACACCTAAAATTATATTTAAAAGGTAGAATTAAGCTTTACTAAAGCTATTCAATATTTGTATGTCTTTCCACCATTTCAGCTTCTGTTGTTTCAAGTTTTTTCATAAGCTCAGCTATAATACTATCTAAAATAATCATTGCAGAAAGCTCAAACAATGTTCCTAGGGGAGCTAGAGGCTCATGTTCACCAAGTATTTGTCTTGAAAAATAATCTGCTTCCTGAGCAAGTTTTGTTCTTCCCTTTATATGTAATATATAATCTGCCAACTTTCCAAGTGGACTTTCAGGATATGATGTTATGGCCATTATCTTAGCACCACATAGCTTTGCAGCTTCAGCAGCTGTAAGAACAAGTCTTGTCGTACCTGATCCTGAAACAACAATAACAAGATCTCCCTTCCCAAGAGGGGGAATTATAGTATCTCCTAAAACATGTACATCAAAACCTAAATGCATAAGCCTCATAGCAAAAGCACGTCCAACAAGTCCACTTCTTCCAGCACCTATAACTAATACCTTTTTCCCTTTAGCCTTAATAATAAGTAAAGCGTCTAAGACTTGTTGAAACTGTTTATCGCTAATTTCACGTAGTATACCTTCAATTTTTCTAAGCATTTCTAAATATATTGGCTCTCCACTTTTCAAATTCCCCCCTAATACAGTTAATCCTAAATCTAATAAGCTTTACTAATCCATATATAGATATCTATCAACAACATTTCGTGCAGCTTCCCTTTTTCTCTGATGCTCAGTTAAAAATGTCTTTATCTTGGCTGCAAGCTCTAACTTACATTCTCCACATAGTAATTGACCACTTCTACACATTAACTCTAACTCCTTAACCCTATTATCATTATCTTCAAAAAGGTAATATTCGTATTGAAACACTGTACAAACTTCCGGATTACCACCAAGTCTACGTTGCTCTTCTCTTGTAGGTCTACCTCCAGTAAATGCGTTCATAACCTTTCTATATGCTTCATCAGGATCATCTATTGTAAATATACATGTTTCAGGCATGGATGATGACATTTTACCACCTACACCTAAGCCGGGTAGAAACTTACAATGTACTTGGGCTGGCTTATAAAATCCTATTTTAGGAGCCACATCCCTTGTCATACGCCAGTAGGGATCTTGATCTATGGCAGCAGGAATTAGACATGGTATATTCCTACTCTGAAGAACAGATTCGATAAAACATGGCGCTGCCTGAATTGCTGGGAAAAATATCATTCCAATATTTGTACTATCTTCAAATCCAAATATTGCTTTAACAGTTGATGTTGTAACATGTTTCGCAATTTTTATAGCTATATTATATAGGGTTTTGGAAGCTAGGGTATCAATAAGTATTACTGTTCTTTCAGGCTTAAAGCCTAATGCTATTAAATCTAAAGAGTTCTCATATGAAAATTTTAGAGCATCTTCCATACTTAAGTCGTATCTATAGAGAAACTTCTCATCATTAGTCATTTGAAATATAAGTTTAGCATTAAACTTCTCCTGAAGCCACCTTGTAAAAAACCATGGAAGTAAATGACCCAAATGAGTATGGCCTGATGGACCTCTACCAGTATATAAGATAAACTTTTCACCAGCCTCATATTTATCAAGAATCCAATCAAAATCTCTATGAGAAAAAAATATTTTACGTCTTAAATGAACATGAAGTTCACCAGCTAATTTATGAATTCTATTTAGAATATCATCAGTTAATGGCTGTGTCCCAAACTCCCTGATTAGCCTATCATAATCAACAAACCCTTTAACCTCCCATGGGGTAACAATAAATTCTTCACTCATAAACATCACCCTGCATAAATCAGTAGTAAACTTAGATTTTCAACTAACCCAAAGACACATCCCTTAAACACCATTCTAGAGTTTTCAATTAAACTATATAAATTTTAGTTAAGTCATAATGATTGGCTACGTGTTACCTTTAAACTCCTCCTTAAAATACAAAATAATTTATCAACGTCATTCGAATCAATAAATCTATTCTCAAATTTTCTAATAATACTTGAGGCGGACGCAATACCGTAAAGTGCTGATTCAACAATATTCATTCCCTTCAAGTATCCGTGAAGAAAACCAGCCATAAAAACATCACCAGCACCTGTTGGGTCTTTAACTTCATAAATTCTAGGAGCAGGTACATTAATGACCTCTTCACAAGTATATATTGTTACTCCGCTAGACCCGCTAGTTACAACTACAATTTTAACACCAATATCAAACAGTCTACTTATATCTTTTAAGCTATTAAGAATAACTTTAATTTCAAACTGATCAGCTTTCAAAATATCTATATCTCTAACTATATTAAAAATGTTTCTAGGTTTCCTTAAATATACCCTACCATCATTTCTAAAAGCTCTTAATAGACCTTGCGTATCAATTGATAACACTCCATTAAATTCTTTAAGTTTAAATATAGCATTTATGTTGATTTCATTTGCTATTGGACAAATATGAATAGCTTTTACTTCTAAATTGCTAGGTATGTCGGATTCTGAAATATCCTCACATTTTGAGAGAAGCTTAAGAGTTCTTTCATAGTTAGAATTATATACTATTTGGTAACGAGTAGTAGGCTTGGAGGATATTTTTACTAGTGATATATCTAAGCTTTTCATTCTATCTAAGTATGGATTAAAATCAAATCCGATCTTTGAAATTATACGTACCCTCCAACCTAAAAGCGATAAATTAAAGCCACAGTAGTAGGATGAACCTCCAATACCGAATCTAATTCTATTATCTACATGGACCTCATCAATAGCTAAATGTCCTACAACTAGGAAATCATACATTTTTACTTACTAGCATACAATCTTAAATACTCTACTGTTTAATTAATGCTCTTATAGCTTCAATACTTAAATATTTGCCGGTCCTTAGTTCTAAGCTTTAAAGCATTAGGAAGCATGTATTTCACACTTACTAATCCATCCTCTGATATCATTAACACTACCAATACATCTAAATGTAGTATCTTCCAATTCATTTCCTCAAAAGCCTTCAACATCATTTAAACCATTAAGATTTTGGCTCTGCATCACCTCTAAGGATTCAAGCTTACAGCTATTTTCTAAACTTAATCTATGAGGTCTACATTACTTCATGTTTTGATATTGGACTAACAATATTTGCTGATCGATATATGACAGGTTAACTCAATATATGACTATTATGTAGATATTAAGCTTTCATCATTGCTGTAGACTATTAAAGAAGATTTAAATATGAAATGTTTAATATCGCTAATCTTTATAGCTTCAAGTATATTATATGTTCTAGATTATTCCGCTTAGAATGAGTATTTGGGTCGTCAATTCTAAATTCAGAGTTAGCAGCAGGATGAAAAGCATCAACCAATCATCTAGATTAGCTACATCACCCTTAATAAACTCAGCTTTATCAATTGATTGTTTTAAGGTTTTTAATACTACCTACGGAAATAATCACTAAAACCTTAACGTTCAATCCTAGGGAAGCAAGATAACCAACTAAGTCACTACCAATAAACAAACACTACAAGTAACAATAACTCCTAATCTCTAGCTAAAAAAGACGTATAATTACCAGATCTAATAAATTTAAATATTTGATTACAATACTTCCTTAGGAGGCAATGAGGAAGCCCTCGATTTATGAGGATTTAATGAGTAAACAGGTGGGGTTTAACTGAGCCGGTGATCTGTATGATCAGGCTAATTGAGGAAGAAATAAAACAAATTTAGATATTAGCATTCAAACAATAGATGAATCTACACCTCTTAATGATACTGAGGTATGCATACTATTAAGAATACTTAATGCTAAAATTATACATTTAGATATAGAGTATAAAATGCTGAATATAATATTTAAACCTACAGGACAATTTCTATCTACTATGGTTTTAATAGAAGACTAAGAGTTAAACTTAGTAAATTTATTAGTTATCATGAAAACCTAGAGATATTAAAATTAGATGTTCGATTCTTAACGATGTTCTTAAACTAATGAAAAAACAAGAACTTAGATTGAGAGAGAGTATAGTGGAACATATATGGATTTCAAAGGAAAGCATGTAGAGAGACTGAGGAGCTGCAGCTAAGCTTAGATTTCCAATGAATATTCAAGATAAAAGCTTAAATTCAGATAAAATATGAAAGCATATGGGTAGGCTAGGCAGATATGTTTGTGTGGATTGTAATAAAATTGGAAGAGGAGGATACTTTAGCCTTAAAGATAGTAGTGAAAAATGCCCATATTGTGGATCCACAAAAATTAGGAAATTAGGAGATTAACTAGAAAGCCTTAATATTGATGGCTTAAACCTAATGTAATCCTTAAGTTTTAATGCATCAGCACGCATAAGCTTATATTCACCACATACAGGCTGTTGAGAACCTTTAGCACAAAAAAGACAGTTACCGTTACAGCCTTCCAATGGCTTAAACTCATCCCTTAAAGATCTTCTATAGTATATTGGTATATCTACACCTTCACAATTTCTAGAAGTCATAAATTCTTCATTTAACCCTACATACCTTAATCTACCTTTATCTTTTAATATTTTAAACTCCATACATAAAGCCATAGTAACCCTATATTTGTCACATATTTCACGAGCTGTCTTAAAGACTTTAAGGCGATAATTTAGACCGCCTAGATAACCTTTACTATATATCTTCAGCCATAATGGATATGCTTCAGGGAAATACTCCTTAACGGCTCTAAGTGTTTTATTCCTCCAGCCTGATGAAAGATCACATAAGCTAAATATAAAGTGGGATGCACCTTCATGCTTGCCTCTTGAAACAATATATTCGATTGTTTCAGAATCATCAGTTATACCTGGTAGTAAAGGGTCAACCCTCACTATGGTAAACAATCCATAGTCAGCTGATCGACATACAGATTTAAATTGATCCTCTGTAGAAGAGGAACCTGGTGAAAATATTTGAACAATATTTTTATCAATCCCAATGATAGTATATTGGGTAAAGCAATGACTGAAGCGATGTTCAGCCATTCTATGTAGGAGACTTAATGGAACCTTATCGCCCTTCTTCGTTATAAACTCTATAGGTAATCCTAAATCAAGCATTACATTAGCTGCTTTAACACTGAGATTATACATTTCTTCAAGGGGAGATTGGAAAGGATCTGTTGATGGGCTTAGATAGCCGCATGAAGCAACATATAGCTTGCTAAGTTCCTCTTTAAGCTTAACATCAAAGCCTTTAAATACTGTTATAATATTTTCTTCATTCCAAAGCCTAAAATATCCCTTAAAGCCGCGAGAATAGCAGAAAATACAAGATACTGAGCAGCCATTGTACGGATTTAAAAGTATTCTTTCAGAGCAGCATTCTCTTCTTCCACGATCTCCATATCCATAAAACCATCCATGCACAACTTCTTTAGTAGTTGGAACAACTATGTGAGGAATTGGATTCTCAATAACCTCATAGCATTTAACAGTATTACCAAACCTAACATTAACAGTTCTAGTCATAAATACTACTTAACGATAAATTAATAACTGAAACTATAGATAGACCTGCTACAACATCAATAGGAAACTTTCTCAAAACCCCCAATACAGGTGATTTTTCAATTTGTTTTTTAACAATTAAACCTGCAATATCAAGATATGCTAAGAAAACTCCAATAGGCAATTCACCTCTACTTAGTCTCCAATACCTCTTCTTATCTCTCCCTACGATCTCGGAATGATTCTTAATAAATTTAAATAAATCAACATTTAAATTCCATAACTCCTTAGCGTCTTCAATACATTGCCTATACATACCTAGGATAGTATAGGCTGCAATTCTTAAATGTAGTTTCCAATCCTTAACTTTAAGCTTAACCTTTAACTCAATGTGATCAATAGATATCTTTAAAATTCTGTTAAAAAGCTTAACATCAGTTACTAGTAGTGGGCTTACATAAACTGATGAGAGAACTATAGAGTCACATACATAATTCTCGAAGCCGAGAATATCCTCTAAGAAACCAACAAGAGAAAACGTTTCCTGTATGGGATGATAGATCTCAATAAATGGTCTCCCATTAAGCCATTTACTGAATAACTCAGGATTTTTACTTATAGGTAGTTTAGAAACACCGATATTCCTATACTTAAACCTTTCACTAAGCCATTCTATAATCCTAGATGAATCTGTGTAAGGATCAAGAAGGATAATACCTCTAATATTTTTAACTATAGCAACATATTTAGAAAACATAATATTAATAAAGAACTCATTGCAAAATTATTTAAATTTTACCTTCTTAGTTTTATGTATGGAGTTTCGTGAGCTTAGTGATTGTGAGTAGGGGCTTATTAGGTCTTTGCTTCCTCCTAGGGCTAGGGTTGGTAGGCCTAGGATTGATGATAGTTTGAACGGTATTTTATATGTGCTTGTTACTGGCTGTAGATGGATGTACCTCTAGGTATGAACATTACTCAACAGCCTTTAGGAGGCTTAAGAGTTGGAGCTAGGTGTTTGGAGAGAATACTTAACGCCCTGATATCTAAGGGTTACTCTATAGGTAAGCCTTGATAAAGTTGCGTTGATAGCACAACTATAAAGGCTAGGGAGGAGGAGCTTGTAGGCTTGATGGATATAAGCATATTAAGTAGGAAGATTCATGCTTTGTATCGCCTGAATCCCTACCCTTAAGCCTTCAGGTTGGGCCAGGTAATGAGCATGACTCAAACGCTTCGTAAAGCTCCTTGAGGATGTAAGGGTTAAGCATGGTAGGGCTAGGAGTAGACTTAAAGAGGTTACGGAGACTCAGCATATAATATTAAGAGATTAGAGAATACCTTAAGAATAGAGGAATAAAGGCGAACATAAATGTTAACCAAGGAGTAAGCCTAAACGTGGAGGACCATACAGATTTGATAGGAAGTCATATAAGAGCATGAGGAGTGCTGTTGAAAGGTTCTTCTCATGGATAACATCATTCAGGAGGATAACCATAATATATGAAAGGCTAGCATCAACATTCCTAGAATTCATAAAAGTAGCATGCATAATAATATACTTGAGGGTTTTGCAATGAGTTCAAATATAAACACATGCTTTAAAATCTTATTATAATGACCTAGTTTCCATCAAGTTATATTTTTGGTCATAAATAAACCTCTAGATATTTTGCTAATATATTCTTAGCTTTAAGCTTTACATCGTATAAGCTATTGTGATTCATTTAATGTTTAATCTATGCTTTAAGAGTACTTTTAGTCTTAGTATTAATACATTCTCTAATTATTAACACAATTTTTCAGTATGAGTAATTGATTAAGAGGTAAATTCAGACTTTAAATTAGTGGAGGCACAATTATAATATAGGAATATTCTATTGATCTTTCATACTTATTTAATTGTATAAAATCTTTTACAATGGTTCTCTAGCATTTGTAGACCTTCATATCAATATAATATCTGCTTATCATAGTTAAGCTTACAAGAACAATATATAAGGATTAAATAGTTTAGAGTAAATCATAGTTAACTGAATAAGTTAAACTTTACTGGTGGAGTTTCAATGTATATGAATAGATTAAGTAAGGCCATTGAAAGCTTAAGAATGTATGAGCTTGATGCACTAATACTACTCAATCAAGCCAATATAGCATACTTTCTAGGAAGTTCTCTAGACTATTCTGCAGTTATATTTTATAATGATGGAGAAATCCATGTAGTAACACATACTTTAGAGTATCCAAGAGCTAAACTCTTAGATAATGTCAACATCTATTTATATTCAGCACAAAGTAAAAATAAGGAGGAGGTGTTAGCTAGAGATATTATAGAGGCTATAGGTAAAGTAATTAGAGGAAGTGTAAATAGAGTAGGTATTGAAGGATACTCAATACCGTATGCTACATATACTCGCTTATCCAATATTCTCAGTAACATTGAAGCTGTAGACGCTACCGATGCTATATGGTGGTTTAGACTTATAAAAAGCATAGATGAAGTTGAAAAAATTAAAAATGCTTCAAAAACAGTTTCTAAAGCTATAAGTAGGGCTATTGAGGTAATTAAACCTGGTGTTAAAGAAGTTGATGTTGCTGCATGTATTGCATATGAGATATACAGTATGAATGGTTTTATAGATATACAGCCAATAGTAGCTTCGGGACCACGATCAGCTATACCTCATGCGAAAGCTAGCAATAGAGTAATAAGGGATAAAGAAGTAGTAGTAGTAGATATAGTGGCAAAACATAGTGAATACTACTCAGATATGACACGTACAGTAGCTACTAGAAGTATAACTAATGAACTGAGGAAAATATATGAAGTTGTAAGAGAGGCGCAGGAAAAAGCTCTAGAGACTGTGACGACTGGGGTATTATGCTCTGAGGTTGACAGGGCTGCAAGAAAGATCATTGAAGACTATGGCTACGGTAAATATTTCATACATTCAACAGGACACTCAATAGGATTAGATGTACATGAATCTTTGAGAATAGCAGAAAACATAAACACTGAACTTAAAGAAGGGATGACTATAACTGTTGAGCCTGGAATATATATAGAAAATATTGGAGGGGTAAGAATTGAAGATACAATTCTAGTAACAAAGAATGGAGCTGAAGTACTTACTGAATATTCAAAGGACTTCATTGAGATCTAACTTAATTACTCACCTATAATTTCCACTATAATCTTTCTAATTGATCTTGGACCGTCAAGTTCAAGAACAAATATATTTTGCCACGTACCTCTTATAAGTTTACCGTTAATTACGGGAAATATTCTTGAAGATCCTATGAACGCTGAAGCTAAGTGAGCATCTGCATTATCATCAATTTTATCATGAAGCCATTCAATACCACTTGAAAAATCTCTTTCAATCTTTGTCATTATATCACTCATCAAGCCGGCTTCACGCTCATTTACTACTATAGCAATAGTAGCGTGCGGTGCATAAACTAAGCATATTCCATTTCTTATACTACTTTCATCTACAATTTTTTCAACTTGATTTGTAATATCTATAAGTTCTCTTCGTTTTCTTGTTGAGAAACTTAATTCTCTAAAGTATACATTCATAGTTTCACCTCAACTACATTATACAAAGGTAAAATATAGATTTCAAGCAGAGCATCCATAACTACCACATACATGCTAATATATTTCCTCTACTTAACTCTGTCCTAGATGGTGAACAGAGACATTTATAATATAATCTAGGATGTGAGTATATAGCTGTCTCTGAATAATTAAATATTCTTTCGTTTTCACTATAAACAAATCTTCAAGCTCCATTTTATTCTTCATCTAACAAATTTCGGTTGCTAATTGTTTACTTAGAAGTCTTGTTGATGGCTAATTATTATTGATTTATATGTTTCTTGTTTTCTCAAAATTCGAAAGGTTTAAGTATGTTTATGTTGTTTTTCAATATTCTTTATGTATTGATATGGTCTTAACATGCTAATTTATTCTCATAATTGTTGCATAGCTCATCTCTTAGTGCTTTCAAATAATTTACTGTAGGTGTTGAATCCTATTTTCAACTAAATATATGGTGGTAACCCATCAGTATATATGTTTAAGTTTGTTTAACACTTCCTTAAATAGCTTCTTCATAATTTCCTACTACATTTGCAGTACATAATCTTTCGATTCTGAAAATATGGTAGGTATCTTATCCTCAACTTATCCTCTACCTTACCTACCTTCAATTCTCTATTTTTAGAAGCTTTAAATATTTGGATATGTAATATTCTAAAGGATGCATTAAATAAATCAATTCTTAGAATATGCAAATATTGCCTAATCCTACCATTAAGTTTTAAGGCGAGGTTTATAGTGATATCTACGATAATGCCTCTATACTAACCTAATAATATTGCATGAATAGCAGTAAGGATAAACAACACCGATAATATTAACAAACCTAGTAGCATAGCCACAATTCAGAAGAGTATGGAAACCACATAAACGAGGTATCTGAGTAATACGGTATTCAGTAACAGTTTAAGCATTACATTTAGGAACATATGGAACATACATAACTTAAAAAAGCTGGGACTTATATAGTGCTACTACGTTATCTACATTTATAGTTTGAACGTAGCTGACATCACATAAACCTTCAGCTAATAGTTTTCTCCATGTTTTAGGTATAGTCCATGGTGGAATAACAGCTCCAGGTCTTTTAGGATCATCTAGATAATCGCTTTCAACAAGATATTTAAAGCTATTATTAATAATCATTTTTAAAGTTTCCACTTTACCTACAACAGTATAGCTTAATCCTAAATTTTCAGCGTTTCTAGCTAGTTCTGGATTAAGATGATGTATGACAACCTTACTTAAATCCATACCTGCCTCCCTAGCAATTCTAAATACAAAATCTAAAGCATTGAAGCTTTGGTCTAAATGAAGATGAATTGATACGTTTAAATCTCTTGCTTTCTGAATAGCATATTTAGTTATATCTTCAGCTATCCTTATGTTTTCAGGATTTGTAGAGTAGTGTTGACGTCCAAATTCTCCTAAGCCATGCACATACCCTTCTCTAACGTAATTAGCTATTAAATCAATGATTCTAAATCCTAAATTTTTAATATCATATGGCTTTAAACCATACTTAACCAGGTAATCAACTTCTGAGGGATGATAGCCAAGATGAATAGCTACTTTTAGCCCTAACTGCTTATATTTATTTCCAGCATTAATAACTAGCCTGAAGGATTCATCATAAGCCTCTATTCCACTAGGTTCTAAGCCATAGCTCCACGGAGGCAGAGATATTAATGCTATAAACCAGCCACCACTATCTTTAAATCGTCTAGCTATTTTCTCAGGTCCAAGCCCATAGATTGGGTTAACATGACTGTGAGCATCAGCAAATCCCAAATCGTAGAGCATGAAGTATCAGCCCCAATATAATTTAAGATTGGTTAGTGTTAAAATATATATGTATCCTTATAAAATATTGTGTTATGTCTGGAAGTGAAGTGACCTATGATGATTTTTTAAGAGTAAACCTACGTGTTGGAGTTATTAAATCAGCTGAAAGAGTTCCAGGTTCCAGGAAGCTTATAAAAATGATGATTGATATTGGTAGTGAAGTAAGACAAATCATTACAGGTATTGCAGACCAATTTCCAAACACTGATCAACTAATTGGTAAGAGAGTTGTTGTCGTAACAAATCTAGTACCTAAAAAAATGTTTGGATTAGAAAGTAGGGGTATGATACTAATGGCTGAGGACATAAATGGTAAACTATACTTTGTAACTATTGAGGGAAATGCACCTCCAGGTTCAAGAGTTTACTAGGTGGATATATGTATATTCTAAGACTTTCAGACCTGGAGAAATATATACTTAGAACTCTTTCAAGCTCAGATAAGCCATTAACATGTATTGAAATTGCTAGAAAACTAGGTATTGATGGCAGAAAAATTGCTGGAAAACTTAGAGCCTTAAAAAGACTTAATTATGTTATTGAATCAGATAAAAAGTACAGTATTACACATAGAGGACGAGACGCTCTTCTAGACCTATAATGTAGGCAGATATTTAATAGCTATGATTATTAAGATATCTATAAGCTCTAAAGTTAAGACTCGATTTCCAGATTTAAAATTGGTTGCATTAATTATTGAAAATGTTAAGGTTGAGGGGACATCAAACCATACATTATATATTTTAATGGAAATTGTAAATAAGTTAAGAAACACTATAAGTAGTATTAAGGAATAGGGGGTATTATGAGAGCTTATAGAGATTTCTATTGGAAGCTTAGAATTGATTCAACAGAGCAGAAACCTGCAAGCGAAACATTGCTTAGAAAAGTTGTTAGTGGATTGAATTTCCCATTGATAAATAATATTGTTGATGTTTGTAATTTAGCTAGTATTGAAAGTCTAATACCTATAGGCTTCTATGATTATGATAAGATTGAGAAGAATTTAAATCTTAGATTTGCACGTAATGGTGAGGTATTTAGACCTATAGGTGATAAAAGTGAAGTACTGGCAAGTAATCAATAATTTTAACTGATAACGTAAAGATAATTCATGCATATTCGTTTAGAGGTTCTGTAAATACCATGGCTACTGAAAGTACAAGAAACATTCTAATAGTATCCCGCAACATTCTAAAAATACTTATGAAACTTATTGTTGAGGTATTAGATAAAGCCTCAAAATATATTCAAGTATTTGCCGGAGAGGCTATTGGAGAGCTTGCCATTATTAGTTGATGAAAAATTTAGGTTAAGGGAGGTTTATAGTAGGCTAAGTGTTAGAGCACCTATCTTTATAAGAGTTGATGGAAATGGATTCCATAAGTTAACCGATGAGTATGGTTTCAAAAAACCATTTGATGAGGAATTACACAATATAATGGTTGAAACAGCTTTTAACGTTATTAAAAATTCAGGCTTCCACATATCTCTTGCATATACATATTCTGATGAAATCTCCTATCTAATACTTAAGGATGTACATCTACCACATAATGGAAGAGTTGAAAAAATAGTTTCACTACTATCAGCGTTTACAACATCATCATTTCAGAGAATATTTAATAAAGCTAGAAGCTATAGTGGAATCATAGCTTTTGATGCTAGAATAGTTAAGGTTTACGGGTTAGAGGATATTATTGAATATCTTAAATGGAGAGCTTCAGACTGTTTTAGAAACTTCATAAATACTTATGCTCAAAACATTATAGGTAGAAAGCAATGCATAGGGTTAAAAGCAGGCCAAATCATAGAGTTACTGTTTAAGAATGGAGTAAACATCAATGATAAACCTAAATGGCAAAGGTGTGGAACAGTAATCTTTAAACAAACAATTCTAAAAAATGCTATAAATAAAGTAACAGGTAAAAATATAGTAGTTAGAAGAAGAAAATTCGCTATAGAAAGCTTAGACCTTAACTCTAATGAAGTATTAAAGATACGTAAAGAACTGGAGAACTTATTAGTAGAAAACTAGAAATGCTAATGTTTACTTTTTAATGCTTCAATTAATTTAGGTATTACTTCCTTATAGTCTCCAATTACGCCGAAATCACAGAACTTAAATATTTCAGCATTAGGATCCTTATTTATTGCAATAACATATCTAGAATCCTTCATACCTGCTATATGTTGTACAGCGCCTGAAATGCCTATAGCGATGTATAGCTTTGGTCTAACTGTCTTACCTGTTTGTCCTATTTGCTTTGATCTAGGCATTAAACCTTGATCTACAAGAGGTCTTGAACATCCAATAGTACTATTAGGAAATGCTTTACATAGTTCATAAACTAGATGATAATCAGATTTACTAAAGCCACGACCAATAGCAACAATTACTTCAGCCTTCTCAATAGGTAACTCCTCATCACCACTTTCCTTAAACTCTACAAGCTCAAGTCTAGGTTTCCCTATAGCTATATTTTCACGTATTACTTCACCTTTCCTATAGGTATTACGTTTAGGTGTTGGGAAAACATTAGGTCTTGCTGTCGCTATTTGTGGGCGCTTCATTGGGGTTATTATATAAGCAAGTACACGTCCACCAAATGGTGGTCTTATCTGTACCAGATTTCTACTTTCATCCACATCAAAGCCTGTACAGTCAGCTGTTATACCGGTTTCAAGACAAGCAGCAATACTAGGAGCTAGCTCTCTACCATACTTTGTACCTGCTACAAGAAATATTTCAGGCTTATATTTTAATAATAGTTCAACTAAAACCTTAGTATAAGCTTCTACATTGTAGTGTTTATACACTTCATCATCAACGTATACTACTCTATCTGCACCATAACATATTGGTTCATTAATGATGTCATTAATATTATAGCCAATCATAAAAGCTACTAGGTTAACATTTAGTTTGTCAGCTAACCTTCTACCTTCACCTAAAAGTTGTAGTGAAGCTTCCTGTATAATTCCTCTTCTCTGTTCAATATATACACACACTCCACTAAACTCAACCATAGAATCACCTTACAAAATTTCACACTCTTTTAGTCTCTTAATTAGTAGGTTTAATACTTCACTTGAATATTGAAATATCTCCATTCTCCTCTGAACCATTGGAGCAGCAACTATTTTAATAACCCTAGTTGGAGAGCCTTGAAGTCCAATTTTATTTGGGTCTGCTTCAATATTGTTTAAATCCCAAATCTCAATATATTTCTCAGTCTCTACTTCTGTATATAATCTCCTAATTGGTATAGGATACCTTGGGCTATTAATTCCAACACCAACAGATACTACTATAGGAAGTTTAGATCTATATACTTCAACACCATCTTCAACCTCTCTTTCAAGCTCAATAATCTTACTCGTTAAATCTATATTTAAAATTCTTTTAATATATGATATATGAGAAATACCTAAAATCTCTCCGACTTCGGGTCCTATATGTCCAGTTGCGCTATCAATTGTTTCCTCTCCAAATATTATTATATCGTAGCTACCAATTTTACGTATAGCCATGGCTAAGGTATAAGATGTTGCAAGCGTATCTGCACCTGCAAATCTTCTATCTGTTAATAGTATTGCTTTATCAGCTCCCATAGCTATAGCCATTTTAAGACCCTTTAAAGCTGCAGGAGGAGACATTGAGATAACGTAGACTTTACCACCATATTTCTCCTTAATGCTTAAAGCTAACTCAATAGCATTTAGATCTGGGGGATTGATTATACTTTCAACACCTTCTCTTATTAGGGTGCCTTTAACAGGATCGAATTTTACATCAGCAGTATCAGGAACCCATTTAATCCCTACAATCATATTTAACATGAAATCACCTTAATACACCACATACAATTTCACATAAATCCTTAACTTCAAATTTACCTTCAAGATCTTTAAACTTCAATGCATCCTCAAACATACTTACACAGTAGGGACATGCTGTAGCTATTACGTCTGGATTTTTCATAGCAATATCTTCAAGTCTTTGAACATTAATTCTAACCCCCTCTGATTCAATCCAGTTACCGCCACCTCCACCACCACAGCAGAAATGTTTACTAGTTTCTACGATCTTTAATTCAGGAATGGATTTTATTATTTTCCTAGGCTCTACAAGTACTCCATTATAGTTTCTTAGATAGCATGGATCATGATAGACTATAGTCTTATTAAGAGGGGAGAAAGTTTTAATTCTACCATTTGCTATTAGGTCATATATTAACTCAACATGAGATTTAACATTGAGCTTTATATTAAAATCTGAATAATCATTTCTAAACGTATTATAGCAATGTGGACATAGTGTTACTATCTGCTTAAATTTATACTTTCTAAATATTTCAATATTTCTCCCTACAATTTCCTGAAACAATATTTCATCTCCAAGTCTTCGGGCAAGTTCACCACAACACTCTTCCTCCCTTAATACTGCAAACTTTATATTTAGCTTATTTAGTAAGGATACTAGAGACTTTGCTATTTTTTGAGCTCTAGAATCGTAGGCTCCAGCACATCCAACCCACAGTATAACTTCAACTTCCTCACCTTCCTTAGCATAACTAACATTTAAATCTTTCATCCAATTTCTCCTATCAGAACGTGGTAAGCCATATGGATTACCTCTTACCATTATGTTAAATAAAGCATTTGTAGGTACCTTTCCTAAATTTGTTACCAAGTAGCGGCGTGATTCAAGAATATAGTTTAATGGATTAATAAATATTGGACATGTAACAACACATTCACCACATGTTGTACAAGCCCATATTTCATTTTCATGTAAAGCTGAATCTGTAATTGCATTACAAATATTTTTAGCCATGAACTCTCTAAGCTTTTGAATAACTGCTTTCGGTGATAAAATTTTATTTGCTCGGTAAGCTGGACAGACATCTCGACATCTACCACAGTTTACACATGCATCTATATTTACACGTTGACCCCAGTTTAAAGCATCAATGCTTTCTAAACCTACTTTAAAATCTATTTTTTTACTTTTTAATACCTCATTTAGGCTAAATGATGGTTTAAACTCATATACACTATATGGAGGACTTATAAAGAAAAGAGGGAAATGTCTTAATTTACTGTAGATGAATAACGGTAAGGTTACTGCTAATGTTATAGCATGACTAATCCAAATAGCTAAATACATCTCTGCAATACCATTTATATTTAGGAATGCTATGGATAAAATATAACCTATAAATGATAGCTGATTATACTGTAAACCTTTAGCAGCTATTCTTAAGCCTTCCAATATAAACCCGCTTAAACCACCATAAAGTAGTAGGAGAAGTACTACTATATCTTCAACTCTATTTTCAAGCCTACTTGGCTTGAAAATAGTTCTTCTAGTTATCGCCATAACTAAGCCTATAATTAATAGAAGTCCAGCTAAATCCAATATAAACTCATAGGCTAAATATATACTTCCAGTAAGTATGCGATAGTTAGGATTTATCTTCATTAGTATGTCGTACTCGAAAAATACTAGAAACGTTCCAATAGCAAGTACTACTAAACCTGCTACAATTAATGTATGCATTAATCCTCCATATCTTTCCCTTAGAAGACGAAGCTCTGACTGTAATATAAAACCTGTTTTTCTACGTAATGTAGATAGAAAGTTGAAATTACGAATTCCATATATAGAAAACTTATGGTAAATACCGTACATGGTAAATATTAGTGAAAGTATTATTGAAATATAGAGAACTAAAATAGCCCATTCAGGAACCATTATGAAGTGTTCACGTTGAGCAATCATGATTATCGAATCCTCATGAATAGAGAAGTATATAAAGTTTACTTGCAAACTAAGAGCTCTGTTAACTTTATATATGAGAAGTACATGTAGCTGATGGCTTAAGTTCACAATTCAAAACTAAGTAACTCTAATCCTGCTTAAGGCTGCTTCAGCAGCTAATGTTATTGGACTCCATGTATTAGCAAGTGGAGGTGAATAACATGTATCTGAATTTATAATATCAAAAACAGTCATTCCAGCCTGTATAGCTAATGCAAGAGAATCTATACGTGGAGCAACAAATTCACCGCCAACTATTTGTCCTCCTATAATTTTCAAAGACCCTCTTTCAAATAAAAGCTTAACCCTAATACTTTTAGCTTCAGGATAATATTCAGCTCTTGTTTTCCACGATATAGATCCGGTAAGCACTTTAAATCCATACTTTTCAGCCTGAAGCATATTTAAACCGGTAACACCTACTTCAAGATTAAATATTCTTGAAACCACTGAATTTAAAACACCTGGAAAAACAGCATATCCACCCGCAGCATTAATTCCAGCAACTCTTCCCTGCTTTACAGCTGTCGTACCTAACTGGCTGAGAATAGCTTGACCAGTAACCATATGGTTTGATTCAACACAATCTCCAACAGCGTAAATATCCTTTACTGTTGTCTCCATTCTAGAATTAACCTTAATAGCACCAGTAATACCTATTTGAATACCGATTCGATTAGCAAGCTCAATATTAGCTTTTATACCTGTTGCTAAAACTACTATGTCAGCCTTAAGTCTTTCACCATTGGATATAACACCATCAACACGATTACTTCCAGTAATTTCGTCAACATGCCTATTAACAAGTATCCTTACACCCTTTCCCTCAATATTTGACTTAACAATTTCAGCCATGTCTTCATCTAGATTAGTTCTTATTATTGATGGAAGAATTTCGATAATAGTTACATTTAATCCCCTCCTATATAGAGCATCAGCAGTTTCAAGCCCTATCAATCCAGCACCAATAACAATAGCATTTCTTGAATTAGGTAATGCTTCAACAATAGCCTTACAATCATTTATAGTTCTCAAAACATATACGCCACGCTTATTAACACCACTTATTGATGGGATCATAGGCGAAGCACCTGTAGCAAGTATTAATGAATCATACTGTAAAGTTTCCTCTCTGCCTTGGTAATTAATATATACAATGGTTCTAGACTTAGGATCTACATCTATAACTTTACTTCTCAATCTCAAATCTATTTTCATCATTTTATACATTGATGGAGAAAACGTTAGCAAACTATTAAAATCATTAATTTCACCTCCAATAACAAATGGTAAAGCACATCTTGAGTAAGCAGGATATTCTTCTTGATCTATTATTGTTATATTAACATTCCTATCAGTTTTCCTAGCGCTTAAAGCAGCACTAAGACCAGCAGCTCCACAACCAATGATAATTATACTTTTAGACATGATGACTCTACGTTAATGTTTTGTACCACTTAATAGCTTTACTGAAATCCATTAGTTTTAATAATTCTTCATGTAGATTTGATGGTACAATTCTAATAAGCCATCCCTTCCCATATGGATCCTCATTAATTATAGATGGATTGCTTATAACGTTTTCATTGACTTCCCTAACTATTCCACTTAAAGGAGCTATTACATCAATAACTGCCTTAGCAGTTTCTAAACTTCCCAAAACATCACCCTGATTAATAGACACACCTAAATCAGGAAGTTTTACATTAACTATTTCCTTCAAATTCTTTTGCCCATAATCTGTAATACCAATTACAACAGTGTTATTTTCAATCTTAACCCATACATGATTTTCAGAATAGTATAGTCCATCAATAACCTCATAATTATTAATATGAACCATAAGCCACATTAAAGGGGATTTATTTAAGCTTTACTGAGTTAATTAAGGCTTTGTTAACCTTAGCTTTATTTGGGATCCTCCCTTATTTATGTGATGTTGTGAATATACTTACATCTATAACATATCTAAATGGTTTAACTTTAAGCTAACCAGTTTACAATGAATTCAGGAATAATTTTCTAGATTTATTAATTGCTAATATTTTAAGTTGAGAATATGTACTGTATATAAGAGATAGAAGAGATTTCATCCTCATGTGAAGAACCATTTATCTTATATGTTAATTTCTAGTGTTGACTTAGTTGCTTTACTAATGTTTAGTTGATTTCTCCTAAGCTATTTACTATTAACTAGTGTCTATATGATTGTTGCTTTAATTCAGAGAAATCATACATGAGGTTATATGCTTCTAGAAGATCTGTAAAATTCAATCTACTTTTTAGCTTAACAGCATAGTCTTTAAGACTTAATTCATCCATGTTCGCGATATCGTTTAGAATTTTAGAGAAGTATTTAATTGCATCTTTTGATGAATATTTTATTATTGATGTGTATAGTTTAGGATCATTACCTATAATTGCCTTACACAATGTATGTAGGAGCTTAAATGATGGACTTGATATTTCATTTATTACTACATCATCAAAGTTAAGATTATTAATTACATCCATTACTGATATACTAATAACAAATGGAAATGTTAGTATTACTGATATGTACTTATCATGTTCTTCAGGAGTCATAAAAACAGCCTTAGCACCTTTATCTACAAAAATTTTTGCTATACTCCATGATGGTTCAAAATCATCTATGTTTATGGGAGTAAATATTATTGTCTTACCGCTAATTGTTCTTGCACCAGGACCAAACATTGGATGAACACCTATCTTAAAGCCCTGCTTAACATATTCATGCATTAACTTAACTGAATAGACTTTAACTGATGATATATCTATGATTATATGGTTATTGTGAATGTGATGTGAAATAGATGTAAAGACATCTTTAAGAGCTTCCATAGGAACTGAAATAACAATTAAATTGTTATCCTCAATAGCTTTCCCAATATTTTCATAAATCCTCAAGTTAAGTTTTCTCTGAGCGTTTCTAGCTGCTTTAACATCTATATCGTATATTGATACATTAAAGCCACAATTAAGGAAGAACCTTGAAAACCATAAACCCATTTTACCTGCTCCACCTATTATCAAAATGTTTCTATTTAAAATATTCATAGCACCTCACTAACCTATTTAAACTATTAGTAAGAAATTGATTGTCAACAGTTAGCGATATCCTAATAAAATCGTTGAAATTACCGAAAGCTGATCCTGGAGTAACAGCAATACCCTCACTCTCTAAGAGTTTTAAGAAGAAAGCATTAGAGTCTATGTTTATTTTAGGGAATATATAGAATCCAGCTTCAGGCTTAGCTACTTTAAATCCAGCTTCAGTAAGAATTTTATAGGCAATTTCAGCTCTTACACGGTACTTATCAACCATGTACTTAGCTATTTCATTTCTTAACTCAAGAGCTTTCAAAGCAGCTTCCTGAATGAATTCAGGAACACATGTTATGGTTGCACTATTATAGTTAGCAATAGCACTAGCAACTTCTTTACTAGCTATTACATAGCCTATTCTTAGTCCAGTCATAGAGAAAAGCTTTGAAAAACTTCTTACGACAATACATTCACTAGTTAAATCTATTAGACTTTTAGCTTCTATAAAGCTTAAATCAATATATGCTTCATCAGATATTGCAGTAATATTAAATTCATCTAGAAGCTTAACAAGTTTCTTTAACTCATCATATTTAATCATAGTACTTGTTGGATTATTTGGACTATTTAGAATTAGAAGCTTAACATTACCTATATTTTCAGTTAACCTATTGAAGTCTAGTATCCAATTATTACCTGAAAACTTTAAATCTACAACTTTCAAGTATTTACCTATATCAGTAACCATTAAACTGTAAGCAGGCCAAAACGGAGCAAAAACCATTACATTACCATCATTATTTCTAAGTATTACACGTATTGAGGCATATATGCCCCATTTAGACCCAGGAGTTATTACAATATTATCTTCATCAACGCCATGAATAGCAGCTAATTCTCTTCTTAATTTAACCATACCTTTCGAAGAGGTATACTTTACCTTACCGTCCCTAATAGCTTTAACCATACATTCTAGGATTTCAGGATGAATGTCTTCAGGAGGCTCCCCCACATTCATCTTAATAATTTTCCTACCTGAAGCTTCAAGAGCTAAGACTCTTTCAAAGATTTCATATAGCATTAAATATCCTCCTGAACTTCCCTACAATAGCTAATTATAGCTTTAAAAATAGCTTCAATTTTATCAGGGTTTAAATTATAAGTCATAGATAGCTCTCTAACTCTCAATAGGACTTCGGTTTCCCTCTTACCATTGTAAATTCCTAATCCATACTTAGCCTTAATTTCAGCGATTCTCTTAGCTGCTTGAACTCTACTAGCAAGAAGCTTAACTATTTGCTCATCAATACTATCTATTAAAGCCCTCTCATAGGATAGCTTATTGGTTAAATTCATATACTGTCACCTCAATACGGTTTTCACCAATCCTAATCTAATAGCATGATCGGCAAGAACTATTGAAACCATACCTTCAACTACAGGTATAGCTCGTGGAACTATGCATACATCATGTCTACCCTTAACTTCTATGATTGTTTCCTTCATGCTTCTTAAATCTACCGTTTTCTGCGGTTTATGTATTGATGGTGTTGGCTTAATTACAGCTCTACATACTATCGGCGTGCCACAACTTATTCCACCTAGAATCCCACCACAATTATTTGTTTTCATTATAATTTTACCGTTTGAAACTGTGAATTGATCGTTACATTCACTACCATACATTCTTGCAAAGTCAAACCCCAATCCAAACTCTACACCCTTAACTGCAGGTATAGCAAAAAGTGCTTTTGCAATATCACCATCAAGAGTATCGATTGGAGGTTCTCCAAGTCCGATAGGTATATTTAAAGCTATACACTCAATAACTCCACCAACACTATCACCGTTTTCCATAGCTTTCTTTATTCTTTCAATCATTAAACATGCAGCATCCAAATCAGCGCATCTAACAACATTACTATGTATGTTTCTTCTTATTTCCTCAATACCTTGGGGTTTAGCCTTAATACCAGCTATTTCAACTGTATGAGCTATAACCTCAATGTTTAAGATTTTCAACATCATCTTAGCTACTGCTCCTGCAAGAACATATGCAGCCGTTAGCCTACCTGAGAAAATTCCTCCACCACGAAAATCATTAAATCCAGCATACTTAATGTATGCTGGATAGTCTGCATGGCCTGGACGTGGTTTAAATCTTAACTCCTCATAAACTGAGGAATCTACATTGCGATTATATATAGCCATACATATTGGTGCACCAGTTGTATAACCGTTGAAAACCCCTGAAAAAACTTTAACACTATCTTCTTCAACCCTACTAGTAGATATCATGTAGTCTATGGGTGATCTTCTTTTAAGTTCCTGATTTATAAATTCCTCATCAAACTTTAAGCCTGCTGGACATCCATAAATAACTACACCTATACACTCACCATGGCTTTCACCAAAAAATGTCACTGTAAAGTTTTTTCCGAGAGACATTAAACCACCTCAAATTTAACACCTAGTCTACGAACATCATCCCAAAAGCTTGGATAAGACTTAGATACACATTCAGCATTTTTAATTATTATAGGGTTATCAGCTATTGTAGCGAGAACAGTAAAAGCCATAGCGATTCTATGATCATTGTAGGAGTCAATAGTAACACCTCCCATAACCCTCCCACCCTTTATAGCTATATAGTCGCTACTTAAAGCTACATTTACACCCATTTTCATTAATCCATCAGCCATTGCAACAACCCTATCGGATTCCTTAAATCTTAACCTATTAACTCCATAAAGTCTACATGTACCAATAGAGCAGGCTGAAAGTACACATAGAATTGGAAATAGGTCAGGTGTATCTGAAATATTAAATTCAAATGGCTTAATTAAGTGTTTTGTAACTGAAACATAATTGTTGCCGATTTCAATTGGAATATTAATTAGCTTTAAGAGGTCTACAATACTTTTATCTCCCTGAAAACTATTCATGTTTAGACCTTGAACTGTAACCATTCCTCCAACTACACCAAGTACAAGTAGAATTGCTGCTGAGGACCAATCTCCTTCAACAGTAAAGTCTTTAGGAGTATAGTTTTGTCTTTCCACACTTATAAACTTAAAATCATTACTATACTTTACTGAAACATTAAATGAATTCATTACATCTAATGTTATGAGAATATATGGTTTTGAGACAGGCTCTACTATAGATCTGATTTCAACACCAATACTACTTTTAGGGGCAGCAATCATTATTGACGATATAAACTGAGAGCTTAAACTACTATCAACCAATACGCTACCTCCTTTTAACACTCCTTCAACAGTTATAGGTGGAAGTCCATTAATACATGTACATTTAGCACCTAAAACATTTAATGCATCAACAAGAGGCTTGATAGGCCTTCTTAGAAGAGACTTTGAACCTGTAACTATAGATTTACCGTTAATTAATGAGCAGAGTCCAACAGTAAACCTCATAGTTGTACCGGACTCTATACAATTTATAGGATTTTGTGGCTGAGTTAATTCACCACCATCAACTATTATACTTTCATTATTAACATAAACTTCAACACCAACACTTCTTAGGGCGTTTATAGTTGCATAAACATCACTACATAATAAGGGATTCCTAACTATACTTCTACCATTAGCTAAAGCAGAGCAAAATAGAACTCTATGAGTGTAACTTTTAGATGCTGGAGCCTTAATTGATCCATGTACTTGTGAGGGATATACTTTAATATTCAACTAAACCACCAACACAATTAATTATTTCATTAACAGCTTGATCAACAGTTAAATTTGATACGTCAATAGTTAGATCAGCATAGTATACATAGAGGAGTTCACGAAGTAAAGCATTCATTCTAATATATGATTCTCTATTATTTGAAGACTTAATAAGCGGCCTACTATTATCACCCATCAATCTCATTATCAACTCATCTAGCGATACATGTAAATATATAACTATTGAGGAACTCTTAATATACTGCATACAGATCCAATTTAGTACAGCTCCACCACCACATGATATAACAGCTTGTTTTTCAAGAGATACTTTCCTAAATACTTCAATTTCAACTTCTCTAAATCTAATCTCACCATACTTTTCAAATATCTGCGAAATAGTCATATTAAAAACGGATTCTATCACGGAGTCTGTATCGATAAACTTAAATCCAATTCTACGTGAAAGTTCTTTACCTATAGTTGTTTTTCCAGACGCCATGAAGCCAATTAATGCAATGTTACGATACATTGCTAACACCTAAAGCTCTATAAGCTGTAGCCATCATTAAATCAATGGGAGGATATTGATTCATCCATATTTTAAACGCTAAAGCTGCTTGATATATGAGCATTGGTACACCATCTATAGTTTTTAAACCTAAAGCTTTAGCCTCCCTTAAAAGCTTAGTTTCAACAGGATTGTAAACTATATCCATAACTACGCATTCATTCTTTAAGAGACTACAATCAAATGGGGATTCATTAACATTAGGATACATACCGACTGGAGTACAATTTATAATAATATCAGCCTCTCTAAAAGCATATAGATCATTAAAGCTACATGGTTTAGCATTAACCCTACTTTTTAAACTATAAGCTAGCTCTTCAGCTCTAGTTAAAGTTCTATTAACTATATAGATTTTTTCAGGGTTTTCATAGGCTATTGCGAATGCTATAGCTCTTGAAGCACCACCAGCGCCTACTAAGGTAACTGTTTTACCACTAACTATAACATTAAAGCTTTTAAGAGCTTTTAAGGCACCACATCCATCAGTATTGTATCCCTTCAATATACCGTTACAATTACTAACAACGTTCACAGCATTTATAAGCTGAGCTTTAGCATCAACATAATCTACTAGTTTAGTTATTCGAACCTTATGAGGTATAGTTACATTAAAACCCTTAACACCAATAGCTTTAAATCCATTAATAGCACTCTCTAGATTTTCAGGTTTAACATGAAATGTTATATAAACACTATTTAAGCCAAGATGCTTAAATACAGTATTGAATATTAATGGGGAAATAGAATGTTCAACAGGATCCCCAATTAAACAGTAAACCTTAGTTTTCGCATCTATCAACTTCAACACCTATAAGCCTATATATTTCTAATAGCTCACTAACTGTTAATTGACCTGGTGCAGATTCATCTCCTTTTTCAATTGAAGCATATGTTAAGAAGCCGTTAAGTAATGGTGAAAGCACTCTACTCAATACTCCATGGCTACCCATAGCTAAAGCAATTCCAGGAGTATTTCTGAAAAGCTTAAGAAGCCTCAACACATTTAAACAGTCAGTAAGGCTATTTGCAGTTGTAGCTATCTTCCATATATCAGCTCCAAATTCAATCTCTCTCCTAACAATATCTACCATATGGTTAAACTCAGGAGTATTGTTAAAATCATGATGTGAAACTATAACTAAGACACCCATAGACTTAAACATTTTTACTAATTCATGAAGACCGTTTGTGGAATCCTCTATATCTATAAATTTTGCTCCATGTCTAATAGCCTCCATTAAAATATTTATTCTATCCGTTTCACTACCACTCCAAGCTCCACCTTGATCTCTACGTCTACATGTGGCAATCCAATCTGTTTTTATTCTTGAAACTACATTAACCCATAAGCTACCTACAAGATCTATTCTTAACTCTAATATTTTAAATTTATTAGCTATGCTTATCACATTATCGTTGAAACGTGTAACTACAGGACAGATTTTAACACCCATAATCTACATCTCCAAGACTCTTTTAATAGAATCTATTGGAACATCATCATGTACAATAGGGTTACCTACAGATTTAAGAAGAATAAGCCTTATTTTTCCATGTTTTATCTTCTTATCGTAACTAAGTGAACTTAAAATTCTTTCAATATTTAACTGGCTGACTGAAATTGGTAAGCCAAACTTACTCAATATACCTATTAATCTATTTACAACGTCTATATCTAAAAAACCTAGCATTACTGAAAGCTTAGCCTCATAAACCATACCTATAGCTACTGCTTCACCATGACTTATTTTAAAATTTGACGCTACCTCTATAGCATGCCCAATAGTATGCCCAAAATTCAATATTATCCTAATATCCTTCTCATCCCGTTCATCAGCTTCAACAATTCTAGCCTTACAACTACAGGACCTAGTAATAAGCTCAGCTACAATATCATCTGGGAGAGGATTAGAGTAATTCTCCAATATATCCAGTATTTGAGGGTCCATTACAACACCATACTTTATAACCTCAGCAAGACCTGAACTAAACTCCTTTACAGATAGAGATTTTAATAAGTTTAAATCCGTTATAACAAGATTTGGCTGGTAAAATGCACCGATAATGTTCTTACCTCTATAATCTATTGCAACCTTACCGCCAATGCTTGAATCAACTTGAGCTAGTAGAGTTGAAGGTATTTGCACTAGATTTATACCTCTCATAAATGTTGCAGCTGCAAACCCAGCTAAATCACCAATAACTCCACCACCAAAAGCAGTAACTGTAGACCATCTATCAAATCTATTATTAATAAGTACATCATATATCTGTGTAAGCATATTAAAGCTCTTGCTCTCTTCTCCTTCAGGAATATCGATTATAATAGTATCTAAGCCTAGTCTACTAATTGAGGATATTATTTTATCACCATAAATATCCATTAACGACTTGTGAGATACCAATGCAAACTTACCTTTTAAACCATGTCTAGATAGGAAGACATCAAGAAAATCCAATAGGTTAAATCCTATATATACTGGATAACATCTACTCAATGTTTTAACCTGAACTGTAGATATTAGCCTAAACATCCTATAATACCCCTACCAATAGCTTTTGAAATCTTAACAATTCCATCCATAAGATCCTTGAAGCCACTAAACGTTAAAGATTGGAAACCATCACTTAATGCCTTATCAGGGTTATTATGTACCTCAACCATAATTCCATCAGCCCCAGCGGCTATGGATGCTAAAGCCATAGGTTTAACAAGCTCCCTAATACCTGTAGCATGGCTTGGATCCGTAATTACAGGTAGTCTACATAGCTGTTTAACTATTGGAATACAGCTTAGATCAAGAGTATTTCTTGTAGCCCTTTCAAATGTCCGTATACCCCTTTCACATAGTATTATTTGGTCATTTCCTCCAAGAGCAATATATTCAGCAGCTAATAACCACTCCTCAATAGTTGACATAAATCCCCTCTTAAGAATAACTGGAGCTCTAATTTTCCCAAGCTCTTTAAGAAGAGGGAAATTCTGCATGTTTCTAGCTCCAACTTGAAGTATATCAGAGTACTTTAAAACAATATCTATATCCCTAGTATCCATAACCTCAGTAACAACTGGGAGACCTGTTTCATCTCTTACTCTTGAAAGTATTTTAAGACCTTCAACTCCAAGTCCCTGGAAACTATATGGAGATGTACGTGGTTTAAAGGCTCCACCTCTAAAAATAGTAGCACCAAAACTTTTTACTGTTTTAGCTATCTCTAAGGCTTGATCAATACTTTCAATAGAGCAGGGGCCGGCAATAACGACTATGCTATTACTACCTATCTTTAAGCCATTAACATCAACAATGATAAAATCCTCCATACTTTTCTTACTAAGAAGTTTTAGATCCTTCATTAAATCACCTTTTCCTCAGTAAAACCCTTCTAGCAGCATGATAAATACTGGATGCTGTTAATCCAAGCTTTAAAAGAAGCTCACGATATGAAAGTGAAGACTCACCAAACCTATTTTTAACACCAACCATTTCTACGGGTACTGGATACTCACTGACAACAATTTCAGAAACTGAGCTTCCAAGACCTCCAATAACGCTGTGTTCCTCAGCAGTTACTAAGGCACCAGTTTTCCTAGATTCATTAACAATAATGTTAGTGTCAATAGGTTTAATTGTATGAAGATCGATTACACTAGCACTAACTCCATCTCTTTTAAGCATTTGAGAAGCTGTTAAAGCCTCATAAACTAGAACTCCTGAAGCTATTATTGAAACATCAGATCCATCAACTATAGTATTAGCTTTACCTATTTCAAGATGGGGATTACTATCATATACATCATGAACTTCATCTCTTCCAAGCCTCATGTAAATGGGACCGTTAAGATCTATAGCTTCTTCAAGAAGTAAAGCCATAGATTTAGAGTCTGCTGGAGCTATTACGGTCATGTTTGGGATAACCCTCATAATAGATAGATCCTCAAAACATTGATGTGAGCTTCCATCAGCATGTGGCGATGCCCCAGCATGGGTAGCGATAAGCTTAACGTTAAGATTAGCTCTACCGATGGTATTTCTAATCTGCTCCCATGCACGCATTAAAAACATCGAGTAGCATGAAACAATAGGAATTTTACCGCATGCTGCTAATCCAGCAGCAATCCCGACAAGATCTTGCTCACTTATACCAATATTGAAAAACCTTTCAGGATATTTCTGTGAAAAATTCTTAGATTTAGTATGAGAACCACAATCAGCATCAAGAACTACCAAATTACTATATTTAGCACCTAGGCTAGTAAGCACCTTACCAAATTCTTCCCTAATAGATTTCATTTAAACACCATTTCAATAATTCTGCTGAAAACCCTTAATTGTATGAGCAATTATAACTGTTGGATAACCCTTAGTAAGTTCAGCTTCATTTAAGGCAGCTATTATTTGATTTAAATCATGTCCATCAATCTCTATGGCGTGCCATCCAAAAGCCTTCCACTTCTCAGCTAGAGGTTCAAGTCTCTTAATATTTTCAGTAGATCCCTCCTGTTGAAAACCATTTCTATCTATTATAACTGTAATATTGTCAAGCATTAAATGGCTTGATGTTAAGGCAGCCTCCCATACCTGACCCTCATTTAATTCACCATCGCCCATGATAACATATACTCGATTGTTCTTACCATTAAGCCTAAATGATAATGCCATACCGTTAGCTATTGATAAACCCTGACCTAAAGATCCTGAAACCATATCAATACCAGGTATGTATACTTCAGGATGTCCCTGTAAGAAGCTATCAATTCTTCTTAAACTACTTAGTAAGGATGTTGGGAAATAGCCACATTCAGCTAGAACAGCATATAAGGCTGGAGCTGCATGTCCCTTACTTAATATTACCCTGTCACGTTCAGACCATGATGGATTTTTTGGATCATGTTTAATTTTAAGAAAATATAAAACTACAAGAATATCAATAATAGAAAGAGAAGCTCCAAGATGTCCTGAACCGGCTTCAGAAATCATCCTTACAACATTCTCTCTAATTCTTGAGGCTATAGCTTTAAGATTGTTTAAAAGAGGCTCTTCAAGAAAAGTTCTCGATTGAGAAATACTTGGAAAGATAAGTTTAGCTTCAGATAGATTTTTAATAATAGATAAGTAATTCTCGTTAAACTGTAAGTTAACTATGTTAAGTATGAATTTACCTGCTTCCGATAAGCAGACAATTCTAGCCTTATCATTCTGCTTAAACTCTATAAGATTTAACGATTTTAAAATTTTAGCATTAAACTTTAATGTTGAAAGAGGAATATCCAGTTCATTAGATAGCTTTGTTAGAAGAGAGGTTATTGTACTCTCAGAATTTTCATTGATTTTAGATAGTAGAAGTATTTGATTCCTATTTAAAGCTTTCAATATAATATTTCTTAAACTACCTAATATATGCTGATTAGTAGTATTGTTACTTCTTGAAATTGGTATTGGCTATTCATAGCACCTCCACCACAACTTCCTTATTTAAGAGAGGATGAGCTTATAAACTTATTGGACAAATATCTTTAACCTATTAATTACAGGTAAACGGCTAGAAAACACTAAATAGTTAAGATGATTTTCTAATTCGGAATTCCTAAGTAATACTTGAATCTACATAGACTAAACAATCTTTACTATAATTACTTAAGAATTAAACGAATTCATTTAAAAAGTATGGTGAGAATATTATTACATTAGTTTAAGTTTAGAATTCTAACTTTCCTTAGAGGTAGTGTTACCTAAAATATGAATTTAATAAGTAGTTGAAATACATAGTCCTGAATTTAAATTATTTATTTCAATAATATGCTGTTCTAGCTGATTTTAAAGTTCAGCTTCTGGAATAATACCTATAATTTCTCTACAATCTTGCCATTAGCAATAACAAGTGTTATTAGGCACTATATAATATACCATATCTTGAAAATGTTTCATGAACACTATAAACATCAACTTCACAAATAAAACTTTACCAGTATACCTTACTAAATACTGGACTGTAAATTTACGTGATAAACACTATTTGCCATAGAGGTAATAACCATAATTTTACTTTTCGAAACTACCTTGTTAAACTCTTCATTAAGCTCAAAATCGAAAATTTGCAAATGTGATTAGTAAGAAAATTGCTTTGTGGCTTAATTCTTTAAGTTTCTTATGTTTTACTTTAATTTATGTATTGGTCTGTTGTTGATGAGAGGCTTGTTAGGCGTGGTGAGCTTCTACTTGGCTTGGAATTTCTGAAGGCTATGATGTTGAGCTTATGGATTTGAATCGTGGTAAGGTAGCTGCCCCTTCAAGATTACTGTTAGGTATGTTGAATTCCTCACCGTTGTACGTTATCTCTTCTCGATGCCTTACAGACAGCTTGAAGGCTTCACTAGGGCTTTAAATAGGCTTATCCCTCCATCAGTTGATTACTCTTGGGTTAGGAGACGTATATTAATGCTTAACCCATCTTTACACGCTGAGGGTTTCAAGAGGCCCTATTACTATAGCTGTTGACTCAAGCGGTGTTAGCATAAGTCTGGTGGATGGGTTACACGCGTACACGGCAAGAAGAAGCGCTACATTAAGATCCACTTCGCAGTAAACGTTAAGACTAGGGAGGTTTTAGCTATGGAGGTAACCACAGATGATGTTCACGACTCAGAATCTCTACCAGAATTAATCAACGATGCCTCTAGGGAGGGTTTCTGAAGCTGTTATGGATGGAGCCTACGATAATTCTGAAGCCTACAATCTCCTTAGAGGGATGGGTGTAAAACCCGTCATAAAGCCTAGACGTAATGCTAGAGATGATAGAGGTCCCTGGAGAGACGTAGGATGGTTAGGCTTATCAAAAAGGTGGGTGATGAAGGATAGGCGGGGATGGTGGGCTACGGTAGACGTTGGACTGTTGAAACAACATTCTCAACATTCAAACGCCAGTATGGAGAATACTGCATGGCGAAAAACATGGAAAGCATAGAGAAAGAACTAGAAGCCAAGCATACATATACAACATGCTAATAAACCTATAAAGCAAAATCAAAAAAGAAACATAAATCAAAGAAGAGACCTAAACAACAAAGAATTAAGCCACAAAGCTAGAAAATATAAAAACTTAACTATCTAGTTTTCTGCTATGTGAATCCATGTTTATTACTTCTAACTGTAGTTTCCATCAAGTTATCAGATTAAGGCTTACAATTAACTGTCAGAATATTTAAACTTCTTCTGACTGTTAGTTCTCCATGAATTTAGGTCATAATCGTGATGTTTTCATATCTAAAGCTACAAAAACTATATAGATGTAGTAAAATTTTTAATAATGAATATCTATGTAACTTATGATTAGTGTTTGCTTTCCAGCAAAGAATGAGGAGAAATTTATTGAGAGAAACGTCAAAATAGCTAAGAGAACTCAAAATGTTATGGAGGTTATTGTTATTGACGGGGGAAGTACAGATAATACTGTTAAAAAAGCATTGAAAGCAGGTGCTCATGTAGTTTATCAAAGTAATCTAAAGTATCCAGGAAAGGGCATAGCTATGAGGGATGGAGTGTACTACGCTAGGGGAAGTATAATTGTCTTTTTAGATGCTGATATAAAAAATCTGGATTCCTCAATGATTTTAAGTCTTACTAAACCAATTGTTAATGGAGAAGCGGACTTTGTCAAGGGAGCATTTGGAAGGAAAGCAGGTAGAGTTACGGAGCTTGTTGCAAGACCACTACTTAGAATGTTTTATCCGGAGTTAATATCGTTTAGTCAGCCCTTAAGTGGTGAAATAGCTGGGCTTAAAAGTGTTTTCTTATCCGTAAGTTTTGAGGATGATTGGGGAGTAGATATCGGTATTCTTATAGATCTTTATAAGAAGGGGGTTAAAATTGTTGAGGTTAATATAGGATTTAAAGACCATGATATGAAGCCTCTCTATTTACTAACAGATATGGCTTATGATGTGGCTAAAGCTATACTTACAAGGGCTATGATAGATGGGAAAATAGATAGAATAGGTTATGATAGGTATATCAAAACTATTCCAGAAAAAATTGGTGAATCTAAGTGAGGTATATAGTAGTTGGGGGTGGGCATACATCACAGTTTATTCTAAGAACTATAGTTTCATCTGATAAAAAGGCAATAATCACTATTATTGAAAGAAGTCAGGAGAGAGCTACAGTTATAGCTAAACAATTTAATGCTGAACCTCTATGGGGTGATCTAGAGAATCCTAAAACATTTGAAAAGGCAAACATTTCAATTTGCGACGTATTTGTCGCATCAACGGAAATAGATACTTTAAACATTAGGCTATGCGAAGCTGCTAAAAGAGTTTATGGTGTACCTTTTGTTATTGGAGTTGTTAATAATCCTTTAAACTCTGAAATAATAAAAAAGTCAGGAGCAGATATAGTACTTGATCCTATAGGTTTAGCATTAAGAGTTCTTGAATTAAAAATAAGACAACATGGCTGTATACCAATCCTTAAAGAGGATGAATGTGGATTTAATTTTTCAGTATTAAAATTTAGAAGTCCAACAAGCATTGTAGAAGATGAAAATATTAAGGTAGTTCTTATACGTAATGGAAAACCAGCTGATGACAATGTGGTTACTAAGGGAGATTTACTATTAGTGATCGGATCTGGTAAGGAATTTAGTGAAGCTGTAAAGAAAATGCTGAAGAAGTAAATATGTATAGAATGGTAGTTTTAGATCTAGATGGGACACTAATTAGTGGAAGATCAATAATTATTCTATCTAAGCATTTAAAGATAGAAGATAAAGTTATTAAAGTTTTAAACTTAAGTATAGATGAAAGATTAAAATCGAAAATGATTGCAGAGCTTCTAAAAGGAGTAAGTATATTAGAGCTTAATGACTTATTTAAGGATCTTATTAATAGTAAGTGGATTGAAGTTATAAAATACTTTAAGGATAGAAAAATGAAAGTAGGAGTTATAACAATAACATATGATGTAATTGCAGTTAAAATTCTTGAAAATCTTAACCTGGATTTCATAGAGGCTGTTCCATTAAAAGTTAGGAATGGAAGAATAGTTGGAGATATTGTAATTAATGATCTAATATTTGAAACCCCATGGTGTATCAAATGTCCTAAATGTAAAAGAGTGAGTTTAAATAAAATTTCACAAAACTTTAACATTAGATCTGAAAAAGACGTAATTACTATAGGAGACGGATTACCAGATGCTTGCATGTTTATTGACTCCGCATTACCAATAGCCATAAATCCTAAAAACAATATCGTTAAAGATAGAGCAAAAATCATAATAGAAAATATAGATAACTTGAAAAAAATAATTGAGGGATTAATAGTTTAACTAAATTCTAAACGACACGGATCACACTCCTAGTTTAGTGAAGCCTCTACCATAACATACTAGAGTAACATCAATGTTATATGCTCAGCGTTCGAAGAGTAAGTTTATTACCTCCTTTAGTGAGAAATCATAATAATCAAATACCCTATCTGATAGGTATTAGCTGCTGCCATAATACAGAACTACTTTATATCTTCCATTATTTATTTTGTCGATTTTTATAGAGAACATCAAGAGGATATGGAGCATTGTAATAGTCATGAAGTATATCATTCTTATAATAAGTAATGGTGACATAGCTACACTATATACTTCCATCTTTCTCATACTTTCTTGATTCTTTTCGAGTTTTACCTAAACGTTCGTCATAATACTATTATCTCTTTACTTCCTGATGAAGAAACAACATGAAAGATTCTTCATTACTGTAGCTTTTATTAGGAATTGAAGAGAATTTTAATGATTTATAACTTTTTTAACCCCTAATTTTTATAACTAATAAATCTACCTTATAACCCTTGGGGGTAGGTTTATACATTTAACATTGAGGGGAATTTATCTAAAGGTAAGCACGTAATATTTACTCTTCTCTTCCACATTCTCTACTAATCCTATTACTACTATTCTTTATTAAATTTAAAGGAATGACCTGGCCGACTATTTACCTAAGTTTCACGATCTCCCCTAAAAGTTAAAGAGACAGTAATTGGTTTCATAAACAAATTGAACATAACTTTGAAATAGTTAAAACTTAAACATATACAGAATCTTAATTAGCTCTGTTAACCTTAAATGTTTTATACTATTTTATCACTTCTCTTGTCAAGATTTTTGTTTCATCTACATCTTCAATTCTTCATTTTCTATAGGATGTTTAATTGTTTATTGATGTGTGTAATCTTAATATGTTATGCATATATTAGTTTTTAGCATGTTCTAATGGTTTTCTACATCTACATGACATGATATGTATTAATCATTCTTCCCAATAAATTCTCTAAACGCCTCATTAGATTTCTCAGAATTTTGTATTAATCAACTTGATATTGTATTAATCTATTAGCTATAGCTACATGACATTGAAGTAATCAGTAATAAAATTTAAAACTATATTTATCCCTTAAAGTCTTTAAGAACATGATATTAAAATCATTATGTAGATGATGGGCAAACGTAGATTACTCTTCTACGCTTTCTTTCAAATGCAATCTAACCCATGTGATGAATGAACCTTAACATTATACTTATCAACGTAACCCTCCTAACATGACGATATAAATAATTAATGATATATAAATAATTAATGATAAATCACCAAGTATATGAGTACGTCTACGTGTAGCCTCATAGTTTAATGGATAAAGCCTACTTGGGTCCTCCTCAAAATACATTCAAAGAAAATAAGTTAATAAAGTCTGAAGTACAAATGTAAATGGTATTCTTAACCTGGAAAAGAGTACATAACTATTAATCAAACCAATATAGAGTAGAAGCATCCTCAAATAAAACTTCTAAAGTTAGCATGATAGGTCAATGTTAGAGATAGATTTAAATGGGGAACTAGGTAAAGCTTTTGGAATTAATCGGTGATTTAATGAATGAATCATTAAATTTAGTTTTAAGACTTGTAGAAGCAGGCCTAGTAATGGTTGCTGCCTATCTTATAGTAAGATTTACATTATCAGTTACTAAACGCACACTTCAACATGTTGAGCCTACATTTCTCGCTAAAATTTTAATGGTTGAAAAGTTAATAGTATATTTCATAGCTTTAATTATTGCAATAAGCATCATCTCCCTTGAAACTATTACCATGAGCATTCTTTTGGGGGTTCTTGTAATAGGTTTAATAGTAATGTTTTATGATTTACTTAGAAATATGGGAGCTGAATACTATGTAAGGGTCTATAGACCATTTAAAATAGGTGATTGGATTGAATTAAATGGAGTAACTGGTAGAGTAGTCAATATTAATGCACTATCAACAACTATTGAAACAATTAAGGGTGAACGAGTTACAATACCTCATGTTTATATGTTAAATAATCCAATACTAAATAAAACAACTCAAAGTGGTATTGTAGCTAAGTTTAATGTAGGGATACCATTTGATATTGATCCATTGGAAGCTAGAAAAATTATTCGTGACATAGTTGAAAGTATTCGGGGAGAACTTGCAGATGATCCTGAAATCAAAATACTAAGAACTGAAAGAAACTACATAATTTTCGATGTGGAAACAATAATACTTAACCCAGCTAAAATACAATACATTAAGAAACATATTGAAAGAGAACTAAAAAAATTTTGGGATCATGCTGAGGTATATTAGTCATAATTAATTACTTAGAACTCGATTTTATCATGAATTAATTCATGGTAAACTCCAAAGATAGGTTTTTGTTTTAACATCAAACTTTTTCACTATTAAGCCTGCTTTCTCTAATCTATTCAAGTAAAGTGGTATTTCGTCTAGACATATTTCCCTCTTGGCTAATACCATATCTGTTATCTCCATCGTTGTTAATGGTTTCCCAGCTTCACGTAGTGCCTCTAATATCAAATCATCGATTTTCATCTTTCTCCTCATATTAACCACTCTTCACTAAACTTAATAATCTTTATATGGTGTGTCTATGTCTTCTTTTGTATTGTATATGTAAAAGTTTGCGCTTGCTATTCTTTTATCTCTGGTTTTTATTAAAGGTTGTGTATAATGATGTCTCGATTTTAATATGTGCTTTCTCATATATTTCATATAAGGATTCGAAAAACCATCTATGTATGTTTGCATAATTTTCATATAAATTCTAGATAGAGCTTTATTCCTCAAAAGAGATATAATACAGATATATAAACCTCACCATGTTAATTGCCTTTTGAACTTAACCCATCAGCTACATGTACTTCTCATATATAAAGTCCACAGAATCATGTTAGCATCCAAATACTTTATGTGAAAGATATTGCGAAATTTACTAAATTATTCCGCAGTAAAATTATTAGTTTCTGTTTAGAATTGATTGAGACTTAACTAAGGAATAAAAAATAGAGAACCTATCTGAAAACTCCATAATTAATTGATAGTTAACTTACTAACCTAATTAAGTCTTAACAATATTTAAGAGTTTTCAGATTAGTTCAGAGCTTCTATAAATAAAGCTTAGCTTATTAAATAATAGAATAAAATATTCTTAACATCTTAAATGGAATTGCAAACAAAAGATATAGCTACATCATATACGAAAAATATGAGAAATAGAAATGCATTGATAGTAGAGTTAAATATGTAGAAATGAAATTTAAAATACAGATACTTAAATAAGGTGAGGCCTTGGAAAACAATGTTAAACCTGTTCATGCTACATGCTACTTTACAGTTTCAAGAAATGGTGAATTCAATCAAATACTTATATATGATTATTATGATCCTGAAGGATATTATGCTAAGCTTCTTCATAAGCCTAGAGCATTAAGAAATGATTTATTAAATATTACATTAAATATGCAGGAATTTCTTAATGAAGAAATAATTAAGATAAATAATATAGTAGCTAAACCTAAGATTGTTAATACTCAATTGATACATAAAGGCTTTAAAGATAGTCCATCAATAGCATTCACTATTAAGTTTAAGGGAAATCTAAGTAGAGGAATTAATGTTTTTGAAAACTTAAGCAATGAAGAGGAGACACCATACGATTTTGAAACTACATGGATTTTCCCGTTAAGGTCTAGAGTATTAGAAACATTACTGAGAGGATATGTTAATACATATAAAAATATTGTAATCATAAATGCTAGAAGAGGAGAAATAGTAGGAGGCTATGAGAAAATAGTTTTTAGAATATAAACTCACTAAATTCAACATTATTATTGACAATTTTTCATTAAAGATTCATTAGTTCCTACATAGTTTCTATGTTAAATTCATCATAGCCATCATTTCATCTTATTAGTCTCCATAACTACATCACCTATACTTTAGAGATATATTGAGCACTCACTTCCACTATAGCTAGTAATAACATAATAGGACTCCATTAATTATCAATTTCACAATCACTATAGTCTAGCCTAATATGAGAAGTAAGCACTTAATTAAATTCCATTCATAACTACTAAGCTTACAAACTCCAGTAGAACCATAAGAACTTAAATATTTTGGAAAGTACCTCAATATTAGCCTATCATAGAACTACATTTACAAGAATATTGACTTCAATTACTTTATTAATTTATAATTTTGTATACATATTAGCTCAGTTTCTACATGTTACACATTTCTCCATACAGGATATTCAGCATCAAACAGATCTACTATATCTTCATGTTAACTCACTACTAATCTTAAGTTAAAGTCATATATTACATCCTTAATTTTGATTCATACAAACCCATAATTTGCTTTAAGCTATTAGAAAGGCAAAGCATAAAAGTAGGTTAACAGCTAGTATTACATGAATAGAGAACAAATACTTAAAAATGTTGTTAAGGACATTGATTTAAGTGGAATTAAAAGTCTAAGAAGCCTTATTATTGCTATGGAGCAGAGCGGAGGATTTGTAGCTAAGAAGGTTGGTATTGGGTTTAATATTATTAGGGAAATGATTAATGATAGAGATTGTATGAGATTTTTATCTTTCCCAGCATGTATTATCGCTACTGGATGTAGAGGAGTGATTAGGGAACTAATAAAGAGAAAGATTTTTGATATTGTTATTACTACATGTGGTACATTAGATCATGACTTAGCTAGACTTTGGAGACCATACCATCATGGATTAATTAAAGTTGATGATTCAATACTTCACAGTCTAGAAATAAACAGACTTGGTAACGTTTACATAGCTAATGAAAACTATGGAGTTATTCTTGAGGAAAAACTCCAGGAAATATTTAGCAAAATAGATTTCACTAATCCACTTTCAACTAGGGAACTTATTTGGAGAATTGGTGAAATTCTTGAAGAAGAGGAGAAAAAGGAAGAATCCATTATATATTGGTGCTACAAGAATAGAATTTTAACATATATTCCTGGAATTACTGATGGAGCATTTGGATTTCAACTATGGATGCATTCTCAAAGAACCAAAAAAATGATGATTGACATACTTAAGGATGAACAGGAACTAGCAGATATTGTTTTTACAGCAAAGAGAACTGGAGCATTAATAATTGGAGGAGGAATATCGAAGCATCATACTATATGGTGGAACCAATTTAAGAATGGATTAGACTATGCTATTTATATAACGACAGCTGTTGAATGGGATGGAAGTCTTAGTGGTGCAAGAACTGAAGAAGCAATTTCATGGGGCAAGATAAATGAGAAAGCTAGACATATAACCATAGAAGGGGACGCAACAGTAATATTGCCACTACTTATTGGGGCCCTTTTCGAAGAGTAGATTTAATCTTGATTCTTCCCTAAGCCTAGAGTGAAGATACTCTATAACTCTACTTAGAACTTTCCTATTATCATATTTCTTAATAATATTCTCAAGATCTTCACGTGTCATACATTTTAGTTTTAGTACTGTATCTATTAAGATAGGTATTGCTCTTACAACATTATCTACTATGGTTATTGTTGCCTTCCTGGATGTTCTTGAAAATGGATTTAAATCTATGGCTATAACGGTTTTACCCATCTTAGTTAATGCCTCAGTTCTATCACCATCTTCAAGCGGTACTAGAACAACATCAGCAACTAAAATCCCGTAGGGGCTTACACGTCTACGTTCACTCATAAGTTCAGGTATTGTAGCTGAAGCATCATCACCAACACCTAGAACATTATTTGCACCACATTCTATTAAGTAATCTCTAATCTTAATTTCTCTACTAGGTACTCTATGAAATAGATTTACCTCAATATTTGCTCCTACAATGCTTGAAAGCTTTACTATTTCTCTACCTACAAGTACTGCTGTATTACCATTTACAGATATTACCGGTTTCCTTGCAGTAATGAGTGCTGCTGCAGCTGCTGTAATAGCTTCATACGTTGGTGGAGGAGTTACTTCACCAATAATATAGTCGAAAGCCTCCCCTCTACCATGAGCTATCAATCCTTGAGCTACAACAATACCATTTCTAAACCCCTCTACTATTTTTTCCCTAATTAGTAAGGATTGACGTCTAGGATGATTAACAGGTATACTCATTACTACTACCTACTATACTAAATCTTTAATATTTCATTCTCCATTTTCCCTAAAATCTTCAACCCCCCACCTAAACTAAATATTCTTACTTTCTGAAATTCCTTCTTAATTTTAAGGTAAACATCGTAAACGATATCATCATCAACAGCTATAAGCAAAACCCCCTTCTTAACAGTATATCCAATTACTAGGCTAGCTACTTTCCTTAAGGCCTCATTAATATTATGTGTGATAAACCCAACATTTTCAGCAAAGAGCCTTGAGAGATCAAAAAAGGATTCTAGAGATGGATTCTCCATGAAACATCTATATGTTTTTAGGCCATGGGTATTGATTTTATCTGCTAATGTAGTAATCACATCTTTAGTATGTCTAGGCTTTAAATCTACAGCTAGTATTTTAATATGGTTACTAACATTTAAAGACTTAACCTCACCGATGCCTGGAGCTCCGGGTTTAACTCTAATAGTTAACATGAAGCCTTTAAATATTGCAGATACATCTCCAAGTCCAGTTAAGCATAGAACCTCAGCTATATGAGCTAATTGAGCTGCTCTATAGTATTCATACTTACTACTAAGGACAGCAAGCGCTAGAGCAAGAGTTGCTGCTCCACTAACCCCATATCCGAATCCTATTGGTGCGTAAGATTTAAAATCTACTCTTAAATTATTTAGTTTAAGCATATTTAATAATATACTAACAGGCTTTATTGAAATCCTGGAACCGTTAAAATATGTATTTATGGAATTAGAATTAATAGCTGATACTGTACATTTTAATCCAGGTTCAAGAACAAGCCCTGCTCCAATAGATCCTGTTGTTAATGGGTTATCGGTAATATGGGGTTTAAAAAATCCAGTTACATGAACTGGCACATACACAGATCCACTAACACTTAACACTTACAGCCACCTCGATAATTCTTCTTGCAACTTCCCTCTTACTTGATTTAGGTATATGTATTACATTTTTAGATCTATCAATAACGTAGACTTCATTATAATCAGATCCGAAAGCGATATCTGACCTTGAAACATCATTTGCAACTATAAGATCTAAGTTATTTTCAATAAGTCTCTTATAGGCTCTATTAATCAATTCATCAAGTGAAGTGCCATACTCAGCTTTAAAGCCAATAGTTATTGTTTTAGGAGATATTTTCTTAATTTCTGCGGATATCTTAGGGTTCTGAACAAGCTTTACCGTAACCTCTTCAAGCTCACTAGGTATTTTTCCTGAATGTTTCTTATAAAAGGTGAAATCTACTGGTGCAGCCGCAAGAAATGCATAATCATAACTATTATTCCTAAGACTACTTTCTACAGCTTTAAACATTTCAATACATGAGCTAACACTTATAATAGTAATACCTGTAGGTACGTGTACATTTATAGGACCACATACCAATGTTACGGAGGCACCTGAAGCAGCACATTCCTTAGCTATTTCAACCCCCATTTTACCACTACTTGGAGTTGAGAGATATTTAACATCATCAAGATACTCTCTAGTAGGACCTGCAGTGACAATAACTCTCTTATTAGTAAGAATTTTAGGAGTAAAGAAGCTAATTACTGCCTCGATAATATCTTCAATATCAGCGATTTTAGCTTTACCCTCATAAACTTTAGGTCCAATGAATATAACTCCATTGTTTTTAAGTCTATTAATATTTTCTGTAACAAAGGGATTCCTATATAATGACTCATGCATTGCAGGAACAAATACTACTGGAATATTAGATCCTATAGCTGTTGATATGAATGTAGTTACAGGCGTATCATCAATACCGTAAGCAGACTTACTAATAGTATTAGCAGTAGCTGGACATACAAGAACAAGATCCACTTTACTCTCAGTTAAACCACAAAACTCAACATGCTCTATACGGCCAGTAAGCTCAGTAATGGTTTGATTACCAGTAGCCCACTCTAAAAGATATGGATGAATGATTTTAGAAGCAGCTTTACTCATTACAGGGTAAACATCAGCACCATGTCTCATGAGCTCACGAGCAATATCAGGAGCTTTAATAGCAGAAACACTGCCACAAACACATAGAACAATTCGTTTACCTTTAAGTAAATTGCTTTTGGAGCTAATTATATCTTTTGATGGATGGAGCACAAGCTAAAAAAATTAAAATAAATTTTAATTTTATCTATATTTTGTTTAAATCAGTTTAAACAAATTAATCAGTCTATTAACATCTAAAAAATTTAAATATATATTTTAAAAATTAAATTGAGATCCATGTTTAATCGTAGAATACAGAAAATCGGTAGAAGTAGTTACTTCATAAGCCTACCTAAGAAATGGGTTGAACAATTCAATCTAGAAAGGGCAATATTATTAAGCTTAGTATAGGTAGAAACGGATCTCTAATTATTGAGCCAAGCAATGAAGCTAAAGAGGAAAATATAGCTACCATTCATCTTACCTCAACAATTTCACGTGATATTATTAGTAAATATCTACTCGGATATAAAACAATAAAAATAGTTTCAAACAGAGGCTTAACTGAGGATGAAGTTAAAACAATTAAAGATACTGTTAGATTTCTTATAGGTCTTGAAGTTGTTGAAGAAGGACTTAATGAAATTACTATTCAAAGTATGCTTGATGTCGAATCAATACATCCATCAAAACTTATTAGTAGAGAGGGAATTATTGCTGAGGGAATTCTAAGAGATGCTATAACATCACTAGTTAAAAAAGACATTAATACAGCTCTTCTAGCATCACGAAGAGATGAGGAAATAAATAGATTCTACTTTCTACTTGTTAGAGTTTTAAGAAGTGCTCTTCAAAACTATAACATTATCTCCAAATTTAATCTTACACCATTAGATATTGTTGATTATAGGCTTGCAGCAAGCTACATAGAATCCATTGGAGATTGTGCAACTAATATAGCAAGATGTTCAATAGAAATTATTAACAATAATACAATTGAAGAGGCTAAGCTAAGCAAGATAGTTGATATCGGTAATAAAATAGTGGGCTTTTATAGAAAATCCATTACAGCATTTCTAGGTAAGGATTATAAAACAGCTAACGACATAATCTTAACTGTAAAACGTTTTCATGAGGAAATAGGTAGTGAAATGAAAAATGTGAATGGAAGATTATTCAATATAATTTCCAATTTAGATAGAATAGCAATGTTTATAATAGATATTGCGGATTTAGTACTTATACCTTAATAAGGTTAATATTATTAACCTAATCTAAAAGCTAATATCAAAACCTTCCTTTATGGAATCGAATACAACGCATGTTAGCGTCTTCTCTACACCATGTACTGTACGAAGTTTATCAACTACAAACTTACCTATTTCATCTATACTTGAAGCCTTAACCTTAATTAGAAGATCCCAATCTCCAGTTATTATATGTACCTCCTGAACTTCAGAAAACTTTGCAATATCCTTAGCTACATCCCTCTGAGAAAGCATTCTAGAGGCTATAGGCGGAGTATATGCAAAGGATACTAAAATGAAAGCCGTTACTGATTTACCTAATTTTCTAGAATCGAGAACAGCTTTATAAGATTTTATATAGCCAAGATTTTCAAGTCTTTTAATTTTCGCATGAACAGTTGTGACTGGGCTATTAACCATTTTAGCAATAGTTTTAACTGGCAAGTTACAGTTTGATTGTAAAATTCTTAAAATTTGAAGATCTTTCTCATCAATCTCCCTAGACATAGTTTAAGAAATAAAAATACTTCCACTAAAGCTTTTCTATATATTCTACGGCTTTGTTAACTTAAGCATGTTTTATTACCTCTATTTTGGTATTATGTTTTCTATGAATTCTTAGCTTTTATTTCCTGTTAATCCATGTTTCGTTT
>Ga0209394_1000225_pt1 | contig 51548 bp, 49 predicted proteins | sample JNZ201metaG_FD_184122 | JGI IMG/M metagenome (GOLD analysis project Ga0209394, IMG submission 184122) | Hot spring microbial communities from Jinze hot spring, China to study Microbial Dark Matter (Phase II) - JNZ 20120812A (SPAdes) (version 3) ...
GGCATTGCTATGTTTATTCACTATACCCATTACTCTAGAATTATTTTCTAAGTTTCTAAGCAGCATAACGCCCTTCACAATACCTCTCCACTACTCAATCAATATTCTACTTAACGCTGCGCTCTTTATTTTGTTGACGATTCTTCCAAGCGGCTTCATTTTGGGAGGATACATAGTGAGCTTCAATCCAGCCTCAGCCCTAAGATATGAATAAGTTGATAAGTAAGAGAGTTTCTATGCCACCAATTTTTAAACAAATAAGGCTTGTAGATAATTCACTCTGTTTTTGCTTCAGTTTCAAGCAGTAGATCTATCAGCTTTTTCTGGTCAACTTCAGCCCTAGTTCTCCACCCTATATATATCTGGCCATTCTCATCCTCAAATAAATATCCTAGCCTAATGAACTTATTAAGATCCATTTCAACCCGCCAACCCGGAATCTTAACCTTCAATAAATCCTCAATCTCCTTCCTTTGCGCTTTACCGCCCCTAGATATTATATATGCTATTGAGGCGCACAGCGCTGCCAGATCATCTATGCGCCAACCAACCATCTTAGCTTCCTCGATAGTTAAATCATCTTTAAGAGTTATGTAGAATCTTGCCCTATCATATTGATCTATAGTTGGATTTTCAGGCGGATTAGCCTCCTCAAAGACAACTTTTACTGTAAGCCCTATTTTCGCCAAATACTCATTTAATAAGTCTATAACTTTGGAGTAGTCTGAGCCAATCTTCTTTCTCAGCTCCCAGCCTTTAGCTCCAGGAGTGGAGTGCCTCCTGTAGAGTAGGAGCTGAGCTGCTTTTCTGACCTTTGAGGCGTAGCGAGCCTTCCTATCTATGCCCTTCTTTTCTCTTTCCATCTCACCCACTCTTCAAAGCTTATAGAGATTGGGAAAGATATTGTCTCGCTATTCTCCCTATTTAGAGGCTTCTCGTTAGGCAATATAAATATCTCATCCTCTGAGAAATTTATCTGTAAATTAGCATAACCATATGTTACTAGGAAGCTTGTCAGATAAGCTCTTCTAACAGTATCTTCATAGGTTTCTGAGCCGATAAAGTCCCAGTACCTTATTTTCCCATCCCTTAACACACGGCTCTTCAGCTCAAGCCATACTTTTTCCAGCTCGGCCATAAATGGCTCGCTTGAAAGAACCCCCTCCTTAATAACCTCTTCTCTAGTGACGCATTCAGTTTCAGTTTTAGTGTAGCCGATTTTCTGCCATCTAACATTTAAGGGCGGAAGATCGCTCCAGTATTTTAGAGCTTCACGAAATCCTTTAATAGTTAGCTGTTCAAGCTCAATTATTGGACGCCAAACTTTAAGGAAGATTTCAGCCATTTTATCTACTGGCAGCCCACGCACCTTCTCCTCTATTAAGAAGGGATCCCTATAAAGAGCCGAAGCCCTCCGCTTAACCCATTCTCCCTGCATCCTTACAACTGAAGCTATACTATTTATGGCTTCGGCGTCTAAGCATAGATCCTCGGAATCCTTCCACATTGGAAAATAATCCCTTATCACTTTAACTAAGTCATCAACATCAACAATGTAGGGGTCTAAACCTTTAATTTCAACGGATCTACATAAGCCGATTATCCGTTGCAGCTCTTCCCTAGCCTCTTTTATGTCTCTCTGTTTCTCGCTTAACAGAGAGCCCACTAAATAACCTCCCTAATAAGAGATTTCCCATCAACATTTTGAACTGTTATTATATGAACATCTTTACCCTCAAAGAACATTTGGTTAGGTGTGATCGCAAGATACTGCGCTCCCTCATTCTTAACAGCCGATATCAGAAGATTCGCTATTATTTCACGGTTTCTCGGATCCATGTGGACGTCATACTCATCTATAGCCCTAAATGGGGATTTTATGTGTTTCTGGAGGGCCAATAGAAAAGCCATTGTCGCCGTACTCCTCTCGCCTCCGCTTTGAGAATATATGTTTAACGGTATTGGCTGAGAACCCTTAAATCCAACATAAATTTCTAGGCCTGCCGACTCAATATCATCTTCATTCACCAGACGCACAAAACCTGAGCCGGCAACTTGAGAGAGGATGTTTTGATACTCAACATTAACGCTTTCAAGGAGACTCTTAATGACGTTTCTCCATGCGTCCATGCGAACTCTAATCTCCCCTAATATCTTCTCGCGATTCTCGGCCGCTATCCTCGCCTTCTCTTTAAGCTCAAAATATAGCTTAGAATAGGATTCATACATCTTTTCAACCTCTTCAGAGACCTCTGCCATAGCCATTAAACGTCCATCTGTAATCCGAATTTCATCCAGAATCTCATTAGGACTCCTTAAAACAGCTATACGTGGACCTTTCTCCTCAGCCCTGCTAATAGCTTCCCTAAGACCTGACTCCAAAGTATACAGATTTTTGTTTAAGGCTTCAAGTTCACTTAGGAGTATTCTTCTTCTATAATTTAGAATAGCTAAGTTAACCTTATTCTCAACGAGAGCATTAATTACCTCGTCAATTTTCTCCTCAATCTTATGCAATTCATCTTTCATGTCTAGAAGGTTAACCTCTATATTGGCTAGCTTAATACTCGCTATCTCGCTAAGGTCTTTTACCTCGTTGATCTTAGATTTAAGTGCGCTAAGCCAATCCTTTAAATCCTCGAAAAACTTTACTCCCTTTAAGAGCCCGGTACCTTCCACATTTATATTAGCGTTTATCATATCTCTCTGAAAAATTGCTGTAATATTCACTAGGTTCTTTTCAAATATCGAAAGGAGTTCTTCTAAGCCACCTGCTATCTCCCTAATTTTGAGAAGGTCGAAGTCGTATCTAGCCTTCTCCCTCTCAAGAGAAATTCTCTTCTCCAGAAGATCCCGCCACCTCTCTCTTAAGCTAGAAAATTCATCATTAAGTGACTTAATCAATCTTTCATGTTTATCAATGGTCTCTTCAACTTCCTTCAGCTCAGCCCTTTTAACATCTACCTCCATCCTTACCTTATTAATCTCCTCTTCCCTTCTAGTGACTTCAGCCCAAGCTAGTTCACGCTCCAGGAAGCGTTTCTTGAGGATCAATTGCTTTTTCTCTTGATAGCGCTCATACTGCTCACGCCAGTAAGCAAGGGTCTGCTCAACAGACTCAAGCATCTTATTAAGCGACTCTTCTTGGCTGGTTATCTTACTAAGTTTGCTCTGAGCCTCCAAAACGTTTTTTCGGAAAGACTCTAGTCCAACGGCTGACTCCACAAGTTTCAACTTCTCCTGGGGAGATAGAAGGATAAATTGTTCAGCCATATCCTGATGCATTATTATAAGCATGTTGTCCGGGTCAACATTAAAACGCGAGAGAAGCCTCAAAACTTCGGCTTTGCTTGCAGCAACGTTATCTATTTCAAACCAATATTTTCCATCACGCCTCAGAACTCTACTCAGGTAAATCTGATCCTTATTAATTTTAGGATATGGGCGCCTACCCTTAACTTTAGAGTTATTTAGAACTAAGGTTACACGTCCAATATCCTTACCCCACCTTATGAGGTCACTAAGCCTCTTAGAGCGTTCAGTATAAGATTGCCCTAAGGCAACGGATATCCCCAAGAGGATCGAGGACTTACCAGCTCCATTGGGACCGCAGATTATGTTGACCCCGGGTTTAAGGGGTATCCTAGCATACTCATAGGACATAAAGTTCTCTAATATGATTTCGGATATTAGCATTCGTAGCCCTCTGAAACGAGTATAATGAGCAATCCTCTTTATTTAAGGATATTTAATGATGTCAGATAAAAGGTAAATCCCACTAAGTCCTTCTACTTTCAGCGGATAAAGTAACGTGAATTTAAAGAAAGATTTAAATAGATAGATATGAAATCGAGAGAACCCACGTGATAGATTTCTAAGAAAGGCTAACCTTGCCTTAAATGCACTACGTAAACGCTCATATAGTCTTCATCGGTCGTCGACTGATAACCAGCTCCCCTAATCTCCTCCATTGAGAGCCTGAGCCAGTAGCCGAAGGAGCCGCGTTCAACATTATCGGGATTAATTGAGCTTAAGTCGCTATAACCCTTCAGTTTCGCTACTTCTAAGAGAATGTATTTTGAAGCCCAATAATCTAGGGCAACAGGATCCGTGCTTGCGGCTATTATATTAACCCTAGTAGCTTCGTTGTAGGATGTGCTTGGCCCACCACGTGGTACGGCATTAACCCATATGGCATCAATTATGTTTAGGATTGGGAATCTTGTCTCAACCATTTCGGTTCCCATTCCGCCAGTGCCCACAGCATCATGGGCCCTAGCACCAAGCATAGACGTAAGCTTATCTGAAACTACCCCCATATAGTGCTTTACGCAGGCCGTAACACCATATATGCTATGAGTTTTCAGGACTGGAAAATTAATAACCTTAAGTCTCTCATAGTCGTATGTTTTACTCTCAGGATTCCACACGCCAAACTTAAAGCTTATGTATGTTCCAAATACCGTCTTAAATTTTGGATATGAGACCATTATTCCAGTTCTAGGATTCCTTGTAGCATTGACCACATATCCATCATCCATATCTCCTTCGAAGTATTCTTTAACCATCTTAGTGGTAATTCTATCCCAGAGATATGCTGAAACCTTATATCCCTTCCTGGCAAAGAAGTCTACAACACTCTGAATTGACTGCGAGATATTCTCAGCGTTGTTCCTACTCCAAGTAAAGCTTCCGCCAGTACCGAGAGGCCCATATTGCGCCTGCCCATTATCCGCCACAACTATTTCACCGACAAAACCATCTGGATGGCTGAGTATTGCCTGAATAAGCTCTTTAACAAGGTCTGTATTTGTTCCACCTCTCTCATCCCACTGGCTATTAACCTTTATTATTACGACGTCATTGGCATCTATTAAACCACTTGGGCCCTTATTCGCCCCAGGCGTCGGGGACTTATAGAATAATAAACCATATTTGCCCATCATCTCAATCAGCTTAAAGACGCCGCCATCGCCGCCTCTAGTACCATTAACGACAAAAATGCTTGAGTGCGGTTCAAACTTGGCTATTTTGCTCTCGATTCTCAATCCAACCTCTCGCACTTCTCTCCTTCTTATGCCTTCCTGCACGCCCCATAATAATAGCGAAATGCCGAATACTGCAAGTATCACCGCCACAAGAATAACCTTCCTTTTTAAGCTGGCTCTCCTAGAAAACCTATGATATAGCATGTGGAAGAAGGGGAAAATGTATATTGTTAGCCATAGGTAGGTGTTCGCTAGAGCTGCCCTCTGACATGGATAAACTATTCTTGAGGGTTTTGTTCCAGTTCTAAGGATAAGCCATAACAGGCTTAGTAACCCTACCACGAATGGATTAAAATATAGCCTACGTAACCTCTCGCATATCGAGGATAATCGCCTAAAAAGTTGTGGAGAAACCACCCTCACCTCATGTCACCCCTATACTGATTTTCACTAAGCTTGATATTTTTTCTCAAGATTAGTAATTTTAATATGCTTCCATAAAATATTCTTGTTTGATGCATTATGAGGCTTGAAGTTGAATATGATAAGTCTTCATTTGTAATAGAGATAGACGATCAATTTAGCCATGCTATCCATAATAAAATACCATTTACTACACATCTAAACATTTGGAAAGAGGAAATATATTTTCTAACTCCAATCGATATAGATGTTTCAGGGCTCTGCAGCTACTTAAAAGCTAAGCCCGGAGGATTATATTATTGGCCTGATGAAAGGGGATTCTGTATATTTTACGGGATTAGTCAACCGTACAGTTTCGTGTACCCATTAGGTTCATATGTAGGCGTTTTGGATGACTTAAGAAGAATTAAAGATGGGGTCGAAGCTAATGTCAAGCTTCACAAGATCTATGAACCCTACTCTGACATAGTTTCTAAGATAGAACCTTTAGGGTTCAAAGTCTCAACACCTATGCGTGATGGAGAAAGAATCATTGAAACCGTTAAGAACATCGAGGGAGAGAGAGTGGCATTCAGGATTTATGTGGAGAGTGGCTTACATATTGAGGGCGAACCAATCTTCCCACGAGATTATAACCCATTAACATTAAGGTTCATAGATAAGGTGAAGAAGCTAGTTGATGGAAGCAAATATGCTCGCTTAGATTTGAGCGAGGATGAATGGATCACCATAACAGGATTTATTAGCAGAGACCCAGATAAAATTCAAGAAGCCATAAGCGAGATGAGTAGGGTTTACTGTGAGATTATAAGGAGACTTCTAACGGATCAAATATAAGTTGAGGAAATAATCCCTCGCATCTAAAGGTTTATCAGCACTCCATCATCACCTTTAGTTAGAATAAAAATTCAGCTTTAGGTGTCAAGATGATTAAAGTTGGATGTTGCGGTTATCCGGTTTCTCAAAAAAGATACTATGAGGAATTCAGCTTAGTCGAACTGAACACCACGTTCTATAAATATCCGTCACAAACAACCGTCAGCAAGTGGCGAAGAAGCGCACCTAAAGACTTTGAGTTCACTGTAAAGGCGCATCAAGATATAAGCCATAAATATAAACTTGACGTAGAGAAGGCTGCTGAGCCATTTGAGAAGATTAAGCATATATGCCGCATTCTGGAGGCAAAGATTATACTTATACAGACTCCCGCCTCCTTCAGAATAAATAGTCTCGATGTTGCAAGGGAATTCTTTAAAAATATTAATCGCGAAAACTTCATTTTAGTTTGGGAGCCACGTGGACCATCTTGGGAAGATGAACATGGTTTTAGGAGACTTGGAGAGATTTTAAGCGAACTAGCAGTTACGCATGTAACCGACCCCCTGAAACTTATGCCAGCATATGTTTCTAGCGTAGCCTATTTTCGTCTTCATGGACTAGGTGATCGGATGTACTATTATCAGTATACTAATAATGAGCTAGAGAAGATTTACGAGAGGGTAAAAAAGTATGAGAGTTTGGAGGGGGGCGTGTATGTTCTCTTCAACAATTTGTCGATGTTTGAGGATGCTAGACGCTTTACATACTTTATCAAAAAAGGCTATTTTCCACGTTTACATGATAGCTTTGGCATAGATGCAGCAAAAGCCATCATAGATAGAGTACGCTATCCTACAACAAAGAAAACATTAATTGATAAGGTTGGTTGGAGGCTGATCGAGTTTGAGGATGGAAAACAGGTTAGGCTCAGCGAAATTTTAGCTAACGCGTCAGCAAAAACTTATAAGAGCTCAGAGGAAGTTCTTGCGGAGATAAAAGTTAAGTAAATTAACAACAGATAGTTGTTATACGCATCTTTTTAGTCTTCTATGAAGTCTTATGGATCGTTAAAGCAGATAGGCATATATGAGACAGCAAATTATCGCTAAAATTGCACCTATAAGCCCCCAAGCAGCCCACTCAGATGAAAATATTTGTGGGAAAATCTCAACAAGAATAGGTAATGCCCTAGAGTAAATTATATTGGCGATAGCTCCAAATATAAAGCCTGTAAATCCGATCATAAATAATATGAGCGCTATCCTAGACTTATGCCCCATAAACTTCCACCCCATTGATATATACTAGCCGAATTTTTCACGCTCAGCCTCAGCCTGCTTTGAGGTTACTAACTCTGGAAGCTTCTCCTTTACTTTCTCTTCAGCGACAAGTGCTGCTTCCTCAAGTATCTTCTGGGCTTCCTCACTCGCAGATCCTAAACTAAAGTCTGCCCCAGAGAGCTGACCAGCTTCAGTCATCACTTCATCAAGTAGGGTTTTTATTGCATCTATCTCCCGCTCAGCACCAGGCATAATGCTGGCTATGCCAGAGCGAACATCCTCTAAGATGCCTATTGCTGGCGCTATGGCTGCCGCCACATTGCCAACAAAAGTAATGGTGTTAAGACGTAATGATACTCTTTCGAGGGCCAATTTAGCATTAAGTATAAGATTCACAGTCCTCCTTACCTCTGCAAGCTCATTAGCATATACTATTGCTCTCTTTGCGTCGTGGTTTGAAAGCGCATCAATAATCTTTGAGAAGAGAGATTTATCCCTCTGACTCATATTGTTCATGGCGTTTTCAAGCGCCTGAATTTGCGCCTCTATGCGTTTAATTGCCAATGAGACCTTATACTTTAGTGGCTGTTGTGACTTTACGACCCCCACAATCTTACTTACCGCATTGTTCTCCGCATTCCCTTCCCACTCTTTGCTAAATCTTGACATTTAAATCACAAAGGGTGATCTGGCAGCCGAGAATATTTGAGCCTTATTATCATTGAGATGTTTACATAACTAATATGAGCATTAGCGTTCATCATATTCACATTTTGTCTCTCTCAGGACATTTCTCATAAAGGGAGAGAAAACCCATTACAAGATTTATAGCTCTCGCACGGATCGCTATTAAAGCACACTTATCTGGAAGAGTTTAGCATGGAAAGAGAGTTCTTCTCTAATTTACCTATTCGATAATTCCCTCAGACCTCAGCTCCTTTAATGACTCATCAAATTTCTCTATTGTCATCTCAATATCTCTTTGCGTATGCGCAATTGATAAGATGAGCCTTGAACCCATTGGATGTATTCCTCTGTTTATTAGAGCTTTCTCCAAGACGCTTACAATCTTCTGGCTAGCCTCCCTCTTCCTCTGAAATCTCATGTAGCTCTCAATATCCGATACGACGAGATCCTCTGGACTTATACCAAAACCAACGTAGATTATTGATGGTGTCGTACCCCATGCTAAACCATTAATACGATTATCTTGAATTACATCATTTAAACCACGCTTCAACATTTCACCCTTCCTATTAATTGATGGATGGACCTTACCATCAAGTATTAGACCCAAACACGCATTACCAGCGGCGGCTGAGATTGGGTTGGCATTAAATGTTCCCGGATGACTTATCCGCCTAGGGTCACGTCTACCTTCAGCCTTAAATTCGAGCATGCTCAAATACTCCCTTCTCCCAGCAACAGCCCCACCAGGATAGCCGCCAGCGAGAATTTTGCCAAGCGTTGATATATCTGGCGTCACTCCATAACGCTCCTGTGCACCACCAGGCGCATCTCTAAAACCCGTAACAACCTCATCGAATATTAGGACAACACCATTGTCTGCTGTCACTTTTCTCAGATCTTTCAGAAACTTTTCATTAGTTGGTATTAGCCCCATCGATGCTCCTCCCGGCTCAAGTATAACGCATGCGACATCGCCGCCCTCGATAGTTTTCTCAACCGCCCCAATATCGTTTGGCGGCAAGGCAACAGTGTATTTGCATATTTCTGGCGGTACGCCTAGTGGATAACTCCCAGATAGAGGAGGAGAATAATCCGGATTATAGTCAACTATTGTGTAATCAAACCATCCATGGAAATGTGATAAAAATTTTATAATCTTTGACCGCCCGGTATATGCCCTTGCTATTCTTATCGCCATCATAGTTGCTTCCGTGCCAGAACTTGTGAACTCAACTAGACCACCACGCGCACATGGTATTAACTTCGTGACCTTCTCAGCCCATTGAATCTCAAGCTCATGTGAAGCACCTAGGTGCGTTCCTTTTCGAGCCTGCTCTACGACAGCCCTAGTTACTGTTGGATGAGCGTGGCCTAAGATGAGGGCTCCATGACCCATCCAGTAGTCTATATACTCATTTCCATCAACATCCCATTTCCTAGAACCTTTAGCCTTAACACAGTATATTGGCATCGGTTCGAAGTATCGGGCGTCGTGGGTTACACCCCTAGCGAAAACACTTCTAGCTCTACTATAGAGACCCTTAGATTTTGGATGTTTCTCCAAATATGTTAAATCTATTCTGCTTCCGGAAAACATTCTTAACACCTAGATATACTTCTCACAATACCAACATGTTACGAAACTTTTTAAAGTTTCTTATCCCCCGAAAAGAGTATAGAGATCCGGCAGCATGTAATGGCTGGGATGTACCGAGTTCAGCTGAAGATTAAGTGGGATTGTGAGGTATGATTGACGGGATATTCTTTGTGGGCCACGTTTCTATAGATAAAGTTCAAAATATTAACGGATCAAATACGCAGCCGGGTGGCGCCGCACTTTACGCTGCCATAGCAGCTAAAACTCTACTGGAAAATGTTTACTTGATCTCCGTTATTGGCAAAGATTATCCATTCTTAAGTGCGCTGAGCATGTTCCCCAGCCGTTACATAAGGGTATCAAGAACACCATCCACAAGATTCAGTATCAAATATAATGAGAAGTGGGAGGCAAAGTATCTGGAAGCGAATTATGGATCTGGGATTCACATATCGCCTTCAATCATACCATTAGGATCACTTGGTCCAGAGAGCATATTACATATTTCACCAATATCGCCATCTAAGGTTAAAAAGATCGTGGAGCTAGTTAGAGAGAAGAAACCTAAAGTGAAAATCTCCGTCAACACTTGGATAGGATATATTAGGGGAGAGAACAAGAAAACTCTTAGGGAAATTGCGCAGGAAGTCGATTTCTTCATATTAAACGATTCTGAGGCTAAGGCTCTTACGGAGACCAAAAGTCTATCAACCGCCCTAAAGACGCTGAAAGCAAAGATGCTTGTTATAACGCTTGGCGAGCTCGGCGCAATAATAAGTATGGATAATAGGGAAACCCAAATGGTGCCAGCCTTGAGAGTGCCTATTGAAAGGGTTATAGACACAACTGGAGCCGGAGACACATGGTGCGGCTCTTTCTTGGCAGCTTATAAGCGAACGGAAGATTTGATGAAATCTGTGATAGCAGCCTCAATAATCTCCAGCATAAAGTGCACTGGCTGGGGTTTCAGTAGGCTACTAAATCTAAAGTTTAGAAAAGTGGACGACATAATAGAGTACATTATTGGATTAAAGGAAGGGGGTGTGCAGAAAAAAATCCTAGATTACATAGCTAAGCAAAAGTGAAATCCCTTTAAACCAAATTGCTAATTATCGCTCAAAATGGGGCGAGAGAAGGCATGGCTCAGCAATCTTAAGAACCCCTATAACATTGGGTTAAAGTAGCCTAGCAAAACATTTCGGCTTTCAATTTAGGTTTTCTTTAATCTTTCTTTAATCCTTCCGGCATACGTATAAAGACCGGGACTAGAATTAAAAGGTCTGCCAAAAGTGGTAAAATGAGAACCATCTCCATATACCCCATGTTCCAGAGAAAACCTCCAATCAGTGATGCTATGGAACCTACGAAGTCTAATAGACCGCTTATTCCCTGAACCATCCCCCTCTTCTCGGCTGGAAAACTCTCCCAATACATTGTTATGAATGGTATAAAACTTATGCCGCCTATTCCACTTAATCCTACTGGACCCATAAGTCCTATCACCCCCAATATTCCGGCTAAGGCCAAAACTGCGTGGTTCGGTGCCCATATTAATATCAATGTGCCGGCATAGAGCATAGGGCGAAGAACTAAGAAGGTCTTTTTGCGCCCAATGCTATCAGCCAAATAGCCCATTGGGATCTGCAAAAGAAATTGAGCTAATATGCTTAAAGTGCCCATAAGTCCTAGAAATTGTTGGTCAGCGCCCTTCACATGAACAATCCATAATGGGATAAATGGTGCCGAGATTCCTCCTAAACGGATAATTGTTAAGGCTACCAGCCAATGTTTAAGCCACCTCTCGCTCTTTAGGAGCTCCCTATAGCCTCTAATTATGCTGAGCGTTAATGACATTGGATGCGAGAAAGTTTTTTGGATTGGTAGAGGTTCAAGCATTATTAAAACCAATATTAACGCTATTAAGGATGCTGCTAATTGTATGAAGTAAAGCGGCCTTATGCCCTCCACACTTATCCCGCCGAAAATGGAGACTATGGTCGCCGCAAAGTATGGGGCGAATAAAGCGGGTATAGCCCATATTGCACGTGAAAGGCTCATCGCTAGAGCTCTTCTCTCAGAAGGTGTTACCCCAACTATTATTATGTCGGTTAATGGCATGATAAGCCACATGCTAATCCTCATAAAAATTATAGCTGGGATCAGCATCCACCAGTTTAACGCGCAACCATATAGAAGGGCGACAAGCACTGAGAAAATTAACCCAAGGAGAAGCATCCTCTTAACGCCGAACCTACTTATGAAATAGCCCGCTGGAGCCGAGAAAGCTGAGCTAACCACTCCACCAACGCTCTCAAGCGAACCGAGCTCTATGGGGTTTGCTCCTAGAGCCACAGCGTAAAGCTGATTGTACTGCGCTGAAAGACCCGACGACCACGTTTGTAGACCTATAGAGAGGAGTAAAACCTTAAACCTCCTATCTAGGCGTCTAAGAATATTTGAAATCACCAGCATTCCTTCTTAGAGCGTCTTGAATTGGTCTCCGTTGTGCATGAAAAGTGAAAACTTAAAGCGCGCCCCCAGTTGCCATATCAACCATCCTCTGAATCTCTTTTTCAAGGTTTTTCGGTAATCCGAATATGCTCACGTCCATGAAGCCCCTTACAATTAAGGCTTCAGCCTCACTTTTTGAGAAGCCCCTAGCCATTAAATATTGAATCTGTTCCTCGGATATTTTTCCGACAGCAGCCTCATGCGACAGCTCCGCGCCTTTAGCCTTAGCCACGATCTCCGGCACGGCGTAGATCATGGCTTCATCTGAAAGTAGGAGACCCCTACATTCTAAGTGGGCTTTTGTGTCACTATGCTCTCCTTGCAGTAAACCTCTAGCATATATCTTCGCCTCATCGGTCGCTATGGTTCTAGATATAACCTCGCCTCTGCAGCCCTCATTCTGTAAAACTATTTTTGAGCCTACATCAATATACGACCTGCCAACGCCGTAAATTATCGTGTTGAACCTGGCGCGTGCATTAACGCCCCTGCAGTATGCCACCGGATACATCTGTAGGCTCTTAAGAGGCTTAAAGCACATATAGTTGCTCACGAATAAGCCATTATCCTCTATTATGGCGCCGGATCTAGGCCTAGAATCGAAGTTTTGGGCCCAATTATGGATCATGGTGAACGTTAGTTTTGCATCCTCCTTAACATAGAACTCTGTTATACCGACGTGGAGGCCACGCTGAACAGTGGAGTGAAGCGTGCACCCGGTTATTATTTGTGCCTCTGAGCCGGGCTCAGCGATAACTATATTATGGACGTTCTGATTTAAGTTGTCGGTTGAAATAAATAGGCATGCCTGAAGCGGTATTGTAACCTTCTGGTCTTCAAGTATTCTGATAAAGTATCCTTGATCCCAATAAAGCTCCGCTAGAGCAGTATATTTATCCATGTCAACGCTAATTATTTTCCACCAATAATCTTTCAGCCAAACATATTTTTTAAGAGCCTCTTTTACACTCATGATTTCAACTTTATTCTCGAAAATCTCCTGAACAGCTTTAAAGATAACCGAGTGATCTATCTGGAAGAAGGTTGCAGCCCTATTTTCCTGCTCCGGCAGAACACCCACTTCAATAGCTTTCTCCAGAATTTCCTTTGGAAGGCTCGATATTGGGCAAGGCTCCCAGTTTTTAGGCTGCCTAGAGTACTGGCTTATGTCTAAATCAGGGCCGAATGGGGATGGCTTATTTATAGCTCGCAGCGCTGCGTTCTTATTTTCAGACATTTTTCGCACCACGCATAACCCTCATTTAATATTTGACCCAGTATTTTTGTCGGATGGCCAGAGCAAGCTATTGTGCCATTCATTAAAACATGTGCTATATCAGCATTAATATACTGTAATATGATGCCTAGATGCGTTATTATTAGAGCTGAGCGATCTTTAAGCGCTTCATTGATAACGTTCCCCAAAACCCTCAGGTTTTCAACATCGACCCCTGAATCTGGCTCATCAAGTATTAATAATCTTCCATTCTGAGCAAGAGCTTGAAGTATCTCAGACTTTTTAATCTCTCCGCCGGAGAAGCCAAAATTTACGTCTCTTTCAAGGAAGCTGACTGGAAGATTAACTTTTGTAAGAAGATCATTAATTTTCTTCTCGCTCTGCGTTAAGTGTTTAAGTATGCCGCCAAGCTTTACCCCTCTTATTGCTGGCGGATTCTGGAAGGCTACGCTTATGCCCATCTTAACCCTCTCATTTGTTGGGAGATAAGTTATATCTTTACCCCTGAATAATATCCTTCCGGAAACAATCCTGTATGCTGGAAAACCCAATATTGCCATTATTAACGAACTCTTTCCAGATCCGTTTGGCCCAAAGAGAACGTGGACTTCACCCTCAAATATCTGCAAGTTAACGTCATTAAGTATTCTCTTTCCAGAGACTTCAACGCTTAAGTTCTGCACCTCTAGTATTGCTTCCCTCATATAAACTCTACCTTACCTTATTAGGCTTGCAGCCAACTAATTAATGTTTCTCCGTGATTTTACAGATGAGGGTAGAGTGATCTCTATACGGGCTTTCTGCCTATTAATTTCCCGAATTATATTGGGGTCAACCTTTGGCTTCCTATCAAAAGTATATAGTCCATTTGCTTCCTGCTCTATGTCATACAGTTGTGTATAACAGAAGCCTGAAATATTCTCATTAAAAAGCAAACTCTCCGTTAACACCCTATATCGTGCGATAAATTCCTCAATCGTCTTAGGCCTCTCACCATATCCCCAACTCTCGCCCGGCTTCGCCTCCCAAGGATTCCACCAAGTTCCACCATATTCACTTACGATAAACGGCTGACCTTTATAAGGCATATTTTCTAAGAACCCTGGCTGCGGCTTAAATATGGAGACTTTTTCAGGTAAGTTTGCATAATGCTCCTTAAATATTACTGGATTTTGCTCGTAGTCGTGGGCATCATATATATCTATTTCTTCGCTAACATGCGTATAGCCGCTGCAATCAATAATTAAGCGTGTTGGATCCATTACTTTAGTTATATAAGTAACCCTTCGAATAAACTCGACGCATGCCTGATCATTGACGCTAATTATCCTTTCGTTGAATGGGGTCCATATTATAATGGATGGATGATTGAAGTCCCTCTTTACTACGCTGATCCACTCATCTAATAGGGAGTCTCTGGCAGTTGCATTAGATAAGTCTGCACCCCAGTCTGGAAACTCGCCAGCAACTAAATAGCCAAGCTTATCAGCCCAGTAAAGGAAACGCGGCTCAAAAACCTTCTGGTGGAGCCTTGCGCCGTCAAACCCCATGTCTTTTGCCAATTCTATATCGCGTCTTAAAGCGTCATCTGAAGGTGCAGTATAAATGCCATCCGGATAATATCCTTGGTCCAGAACAAACCTTAAGAAGCGTACCTGATTGTTAAGTAGAATTTTGTTTTTAAATCTTCGTATTTCGCGAAAGCCTACATAAGAACTGACCTCATCGATTAAACTGTCCCCTGAAGCCAGCCTAAGTACCAAGTTATATAGGTGCGGATCTTCAGGAGACCATAAATGCACGTCCGGAACCCTCATGCAAATATGGTTTACTCGCTTAAACGATAGTATTTTAGCCTCAGCAATTATCTTGTTTCCATCATAGACTTGGGCTGAAAACTCGCACTCACCCTCATCGCCCCCAATGTGAAATTCTAGGAAAAGCTCCTCAGAACTTGGCTCCGCAATCACCTTAAAGTACTTTATATATTGCCGCGGAACGGATTCTAACCAAACGGTCTGCCATATGCCTGTTACCCGCGTATAAAGGCATCCATATGATTTTAGACGGTGACTCTGTTTACCAGTAGGCTGAAGCCCGCTCCTGCATTCGTCTATAGCCCAAACAGTAAGCTCGTTTTCGCCCGGCTCCAGCAATTCTGTTATATCAAACGAGAAGGGTGTGAAACCCCCTTTATGGAAGCCTGCCATATGACCATTAACCCAAACTGTTGCCTTGTAATCTACTGCGCCGAAGTGAAGCAGCACACGTCCATCAAGCCACTTGTCCGGGATCTTGAAGAACCTCCTGTACCAAACGGACTCCATAAAATCCTTTTCCCCAATGCCGGAGAGAGGACTTTCAGGTGGAAATGGCACGATTATCCTCCTAGATAGGTCTCTTCCACTATTCCAGCCCTTTTCAAGCCCGCTCTTAGCGTTATCTATCTCAAATTGCCATTCGCCGTTGAGGTTTATCCAGTTTTTTCTTTCAAAATCTGGTCTAGGATGCTCAGGCCTCGGGACGCTCAAGCCAAATCACTCTACCTTACGCCTATTTTATATAGGTGTGAGAGAACTTCAAATATAATTTTAGCGGCCTGCACGGATGTTACGCCGGAGTCGTAATGTGGCGCCACCTCTACTAAATCAAATATAGCTAGGCGTTGATCACATACATTGAGCAAAATATCTAAGAGCATGCTCGTTGAGAGCCCCTCCGGCTCAGGATTTTGAACCGCTGGCGCATATGCAGGGTCTAAAACATCCATGTCAATCGTAATATAGACCTTGTTGCAGCCGCATACCGCATCTTTAATCTCCCGCGAAATATCTTCTAGACTGGCACGCATAATTTTATGTGAGGTTATATACTTAATGTTGTCAGCGCTAAATAGATATGTTATCTCCTCCTTACAAGCAGCCCTAATCCCAACCTCAATAATCTTCCTAGGTTTAACTTCCTCGTTTATCCTGCGCATGAATGTGGCGTGGCATATTTTTTCATCCAAATACTTGTCCCTTAAGTCTAGATGGGCATCAAAGCTAATTAATGCAAAGTCTCCACCAATGCTCCTGGATGCCCCGAGAGTTATTGTGTGCTCACCGCCAATAATTACTGGGATCTTATTCATTCCAACTATCTCTCGACAGACAAGATTTAATCTCCTCAATGTCTCCTCTAAACTTCCACTGACATGTAAGTCGCCAGCATCATGTAGACTTAAATCTTCAATATCAACATTCGATCTGAAACTATATGTCTCTATGTTAAGGGAAGCTTCTCTAATTGCCGTCGGCGCGAATCTGGCTCCTGAACGATATGTACTTGTAGCGTCAAAGGGTACGCCGAGAATCACGTACTTCGCTTCTTCGAGATCTTTTTGGTAGCCGCTGAAAAATAGTGTTGCCGAGGTAAATAATTTAAGGTAGCTCATGCACTATTCCCTCAACACCAAATATTTATAAGCCGATAAGCGTAAAATCATAGATATTTGTTTACTGAAGATAGCGGGAGCTTAAATTGAGTGGAGACAGGAATGCTATATCTAAACGTACCTATATATTGTCGATATCTTGTCTCATAGCAGGAGTAATACTAATAATTATGGCAACTCAATCAAAATATATGCCTTTTCACCTAACTTTCATTGGAACACTAAATATTATTGTATCTTATGGCATAACGGTTAGGGAAAAGTGGGCACTTTATTTAGCGCTTTTCACATCATTAGTGAGCCTCCTATTCGGCCTCATTACATTGGCAGCAATAGTATTCCTCGGAGTACAATATGATTTCATAAACATACTAATATTGTTAGCAATAATCCTCTACATCGCCCTCTCCTCAGCCCTATTATTACATGTCATTTTTCAGGGAATAAGTTTCTACAAATCCTCTTAACCAAAATCAATTTATTTTTGATAGGGGTTAAAATGCATTGAGAATGAATGTATTCTGCAGGACTTCCATCTAAGTTTCGTAAAACCGTTAGGGTACCCGCAGAGCGGCTTTATGAAGTTTTACCTCAGATCTCTAGAGAAAGGATTTTGATGGAAGATGAAGGAAAGAGGATATATGAGACTAGCGTTGGTAAAGGGATTTGCGCCACAGTTAGAATGCAGTTAATTCCCGAGGGAGAAGTTAGCTCGATTGAGTTCGACTTTAGCTATCGCAGGCTTATATTCGCTATACTGGCTCTCATAGCATCCCTAATTATAGTAGGCTTATCTTTATCTTCGTTGATGCCGCCCTTCCTATTGGCAACATTATCATTCGTGGCGTTATCCATAATATCATTATTCATAATATTATGGATGAAAGAGGAACTGAATGAATTCTTAAAGAATATTAATGAAATCCTCTTAGCTTTGGAAAGCGAATATAGTAGAAGAAAGCTTATGGAGGACAAAATCAGATGGAGAAGCGCTTCGGTAGACGCTGAGAAACTATACAGAGAATTACACGAAAAATATATTAAGACTTGGGGAAGCGCATTCATCCTAGAATATAAAATTAGAGAGTATATGGACAGATTGGGGTTAACGAGAGACGAAGCCATAATGAAGGTGTCTGAGGAGGAAGGTCTTCTTTAAGATCTTTTGAGACTTCTTAAACAATACCTAACGTATGTAAAAGATATAAGCGACACTGACCAAGCCGCAATATTTTGGCATAGCAAATACTTCCACATAGGATCTATATTCATCGCCTGCTCAATTAGAGGTTGAAAGGTTTTCCAGAATGAAAATGCGCTGGGGCCCATAAGAGCGCTAACGATGGCTGAGGTTATTTGTCTAAATTGGGCAACTAAAGCCCTAAAGAGACCATTACTCAAATAAAGGTTCACGGCAAATCTATGGATAAATATGGGATGTAATAGTGCCAAGACTATAAGTAGGGAGAGACAGAACAATGATACTGCAATGAAGCAGTTTTCAAAAACCCTATAATATGAGATAAAATAGAGTGCTGCGCCACTACGGGCGCTCGTCCACGTCTTCTTAGATGGGCGCACTGTAGGCAAACTTCTCGTAATATAGTGTATGTTAAGTAGAATTATGAGCGTGACAGTAAGTGGAATAAGATAAAATAAGACAATCACATGTAGGTCTGCAATAAGGCTTATTGAGAGCTCGTAAGTGAAGAGGGCCACCAAAAGGTACTGAGCCAAAAAGACAATGGCAGCGCATAAAACGTAAATGCTAATTTCCCTTAAGTCTAAAGATTTATGGGCAGACATCCTTCACCCACTTCTAAAGTTAAATACGCCGGGTTAATTAATACTATTGGAGTATAATTAAGCGCTATTTAGTCAACCTCTGTATTATATTTCCTTTCGAGTCATATATTTCAACAATTAAGTTTATCGGTTTCCACGCATGCGTAGCGCAGCTTAGGCATGGATCGAAGGCGCGTATAACTGCTTCAATCCTATTCAACAGATCCCTGCTGGCAGCCCCACCATTGATATATCTCTTCGCCGCTTGAGTTATAGCAATGTTGAATGCCAAGTTATTGTGCTCAGTTGCAATTATCAGATTAGCTTGCTCAACCAAACCGCGCCTATTAACCTTATAGTGATGTATAAGTGTGCCTCTTGGAGCCTCAACTACGCCGACTCCTATATGCTTATTGACTGAAGCCATCGCCTGAATATTATCAGAGTATGTTTCTGGATTATCTAAGATTTCCTTAACCTTCTCTATGCAGAAAAGCATCTCAATTAAGCGTGCATAATGGTATAGTAGTGTGTTCTGAACCACATGATTTTCTCCCCACTCTCTGAATTCTTCTAGCTCTTTATCGGCTAATGGTGTGCCGCATTTGGAAACTATATTAAGTCTCGCCAGCGGGCCAACCCTATATACTCCTCTCGGATAGCCCAATGGCTTATAATATGGAAACTTCATGTAAGACCAATTTTCAACTGCCTCGCCGATATATTCATAATATCTTTTTGGATCAGCTTTATCAACAACTATCTGCCCCTTTTCATCAACAATTCTAAGTAGCCCGTCATAATGCTCCAGTTCACCATAGGGTGTAACTAAACCCATATAGTATGTTGGAAAGTCTCCAAAGCTTTCTATTTCACAGCTTAAATCTTTCATGATTCTTTTGAATTTAGAGATGTTCTCAAGCGTCATAGTTAATATATCATTGTATTCGCTCATGATTTTTTCAGCTTTATCTTTAGATAACGGTGACCTAACGCCTCCCGGAACAATCCACTCGCTTGAATGAATTCTTTTTCCAGACAAATATTCGATTATTTTTTGCCCAAATGCTCTAATCTTTATGCCTTGCTTCATTACCTCAGGATGATTTTCTATTAAATAGAAAATGTTCCTCTTATGCGGGTCAAAGTCCATGCCCAAAAGGAAATCTGGTAGCGATAAAAAGAAGAAACTCAATGCATGGGATTGAATGATTTGCCCCATATGCATCAGGCGCCTAAGTAGGATAGCTGTTTCGGGAATATCAACAGATAATATGTCGTCGCATGCCTTCGCCGATGCAAGAAGATGGCTAACAGGACATATCCCGCAAATTCTGGACATTATGCTTGGCATCTCATAAAACGGTCGCCCCTCACAAAACTTTTCAAACCCACGAAAGTCAGTCACATGAAACCTGGCTTCTCTGACAGATCCATCGTTATTTAAATGTATAGTCACCTTTGCGTGACCCTCAATTCTCGTAACTGGACTTATCTCTATTATGCTGCTTCTTTCCCTATCCATATTTGGCTTTACCCTCCATAACTGGCGTTCTGCCAGCCAAAACTTCAGTTAACACGTAATTTATAAGAGAAGCTGGAGGCGGGCAGCCTGGAATATAATAGTCAACTTTAATAACTTCATTTAGTGGGAGGACACGTCTCAATAATTTCGGGACCTCTGTTGGAATTATAGGATTTTTATCTGCTGTCTCGACATAAGCTCTTTTAAGAACCTCCTCAGGACTATTGTTAATAATATTTCTCATGGCTGGCACATTTCCCGTTATTGCGCAGTCGCCAATAGCTATAAGGATCTTTGTACGCTCCCTGACTTTTTTAAGTAGCTCCATTTGCTCAACATTTCCAATGGCACCCTCAACAATCGTTACATCAACATCATCTGGAAAGACTTTAACATCTGTAAGCGGGCTATAAACTAAGTTAATTTTCTGAGATAGATCTATTAGTAGCTCATCTTGGTCTAAAAATGACATATGACAGCCCGAGCAACCACTAAGCCAAACTGTCGCAAAATTAATCCTTTTTTCCCTGCTCATTAACGTCTCCTCCTAAGAAGTATGAATTGCGCTATATCCTTATTTTTCGTCCTTGAGATAGGCTCGTCTCTGACATATATTGCTCCAACGGGACATACTCTAGCGCATTTTCTACATGATGTGCATGATATAGAAGAACCCCAGTCGTCATCGATGTCTATTATTATCTGAGAATCTTTTCCTCTCATCTTTATATCTAAAGCATGAACACCCTCAATCTCATCGCATACTCTCAAGCACCGAGTACATAAGATACACCTGTTGTTATCTAAGACTAGGAAGCTATGCGACAAGTCGATCTTTTGACTTTTCCATTCTCGCTCAACCCTTAAATGATCAACGCCAAACTCTCTTGCCAAGTCCTGTAGCTCGCAATTGCCGTTTGCAATGCAAATAGCGCATATATGTGGTTTCTCCGACAGCAGAAGTTCTATGGTCATCTTCCTATATTTTCTCAGCTTTGGCGAGTCTGTAGTAACTTCCATCCCATTACTAACCGGGGTTGTGCATGCTGGGAAAAGCCTCGGCGAGCCTTTAACCTCAACTATGCAAAGGCGGCAGCCACCATAACTGCTTAAACCATCCAAATAACATAACGCCGGAATCTTTATTCCAGCTCTTTTCGCAGCACTTAAAATAGTTTCTCCTTCATTAGCCGTTACTTCCACACCATCTATTTTTAATTTAACTACCCCAGTTCCACTCATATTTCAGCCTCCAGCCTAAAGCATTTACCAGCCGGGCATTTCTTATCAACTATGTGGGCAATATATTCGTCCCTAAAGTAACGTAATGTTGTTAGAATTGGATTTGGAGCTGTTTGACCTAAGCCGCAAAGACTTACATCCCTCACATATTCACCTAGCTCCTGGAGAAGATCCAAATCTTCTAATCTACCTTCACCCCTCATAATCCTCTCAAGAATATTCCTCATCTTCAGCAATCCAACCCTACAGGGAACACATTTGCCGCACGACTCATCAACACAAAAGTCCGTAAAGAACCAGGCAGTATCAACCATGCATGACTCATCATCGATAACAACTATTCCGCCAGAGCCCATAATGGCGCCAGCTTTAGTTAGCGACTCATAATCTATTGGCAAATCCAGCGCACTCTCCGGTAAACACCCGCCGGAGGGGCCGCCAACCAGCACGGCCTTAAACTTTCTTCCCGCCGGAACCCCTCCACCAATCTCAAACACTATCTCCCTAAGCGTTATGCCCATTGGAACCTCGATTAGACCAGGGTTATTGACTTTACCAGTTAATGAGAAGCATTTTGTTCCAGTACACTTAGGTGTTCCTATTTTAGCGAACCAATTTCCACCATTAAGTATTATAAGCGGCACATTTGCTAGCGTTTCAACATTCTGTATTAACGTAGGTTTCCCCCATAATCCTGAAGTGGCCGGATATGGTGGACGCGGCCTAGGCGTTGCCCTCCGACCCTCTATAGATGCAAGTATACCCGTTTCTTCTCCAGCAACGAAAGCTCCTGCCCCCATTCTTAACTCTATATCAAAGTTAAACTGGGTCTCAAGAATATTCTCCCCTACAAGATTCATTGACTTTGCCTGTTTCAGAGCTTCCCTCAAAGTTTGGACCGCTAAAGGATACTCAGCTCTGACATAAATGTAGCCTTTCTCTGCCCCAACAGCATAGGCTGCTATCGTCATGCCTTCAATTATCGCATGCGGATCGGCTTCGGCAAGAGTTCTGTTCGCGAAGACTCCAGGGTCGCCTTCGTCCAAATTTGCAATAACATATTTTGGCGTGGCTTTCTCCCTAGCAACAAAATTCCATTTCTGCCCTGTTGGAAAGCCAGCCCCACCGCGCCCTCTCAACCCGCTTGCAATAACCTCATCTATAACCTCTTTCGGAGTCATCTTAGTTAGGCATTTAATTAGCGCGGAGTAGCCGCCCACCATTATATATTCCTCTATTCTTAGGGGGTCTATCCTGCCGGCATTTCTTAAGACAAGCCTATACTGCTTTTTAAAGAAAGCTTCATTTGCATATAGTAACTCCTTTACTGGTTCGCCAGAAATTATGTGGCGCTTAACTATCTCCTTGGCATTCTCAGGAGTAATATTTTGATAGAGAAAGCCGCCTGGCTCTATTAAAGCCACCGGTCCAACAGAGCATGTCCCTATGCATCCAGTCCTAGATACTTTACACTCTCCCTCAAGCCCATACTCTTTAATGGCGCTTTCAAATGCTTTTAAAACCTGCAGTGCGCCGAAGGGTAGACATCCGCTTGAACAGCAAACATTTATTCTAGACTTATATGCCCTTTGCTTCTCAGCCTCTCTTTCAGCCACCCTTAAAATATCATCTGGCTTCAACAACCCCTCCTCCAAGAACCTTCCTTATTCTCTCTAAAACAGCTTCCTTCGTAGCCCTTCCAATAACTTCACCATCTATAGTTATATTTGGAGCCATCGCACAGGCCCCAATACAGCGAGTAATAAATAATGAGATTCTTCCATCAGGACTGGACCCCCCGCGCTTAATATTAAATTCTCTCTCAATCGCCGACACTATTTCCTCAACGCCCTTCACATAACATGCCGTACCCATACATGCTGAGATAACGTGCTCTCCGGGTCTTCTAAATTTAAAGAGATTATAGAATGAAGCAACTCCATAAACGTGGCTTGGAGGAAGATTTAAGCGGCTGGATATATAGTTAAGAAGGTTTTTGTCAAAGTAACCGTATAATTCATGTGCCATATGGAGGATCTCAAGAAGAGCACTTTTATCGTATCCATGTTCCCGCATAATCCGCTCAAGCATCTGTAACCGTCTATCTTCAGACGACAAGTCTTATATACCCCGCCTAATCAGGTGCTTTATGCCATATCTTAATTATTTTTGAGAAAATAAGCTAGAAATATTTAAGAGTTTATTCATTATGTTTAACTTAATACTAACTTAATAGCATCGTTTTTAGGGTACGTGTGGCTTTACAGCGATATTTACTTCGCCACTTGAACTCACAATTATCAAACCAATGGGTAGATTAATTGCATCCAATATTCTCCTTAATTTGTCTGTGTACGGATGGCCTTCTGGAACAGCTATATATGTTGGAGCAAAACCGCTCTCAATGCAGTAAGCTAAGCACCGGCCTAAGCCGCTATAATAGTCGGATAATTGATCGCCAATCTTAGTTATTATACAGTACGCCAATCTATAACCTATGCTGTAGCTATCTTCAATATCGTAAACCTCAATTCTATCCTCCTCTGAGCGGATTATACTTGTCGGAAAAATTGAGGATAACCACTTGGATAGAACCTCGGAAATACTACTACTAATCATTATTATTGTCCACCTATCTATTAATTTTTTAAACGCAATTTCATCCTTAAACTATATCCTACTACTTATTAATAATTTTTGGGTACCCTCGCAACTGCCTTATAAGAGTAGATATCATAATGAAGAGTGCTACAAGAAAAGCTGATAGGAGCATGATTACTTGTGATAGGAATTCCAAAGAAGGCATGCTAAGCTCCTTTGACAGCAGTCTTATAACAACGCCCAAGGATATTGATCCTAGGCAGAAAGCAAAAGCTGTTTTAAATTTAGTTTCATCTACGTGTTTTACCGCTGAAATGCCAACCTGCAAGCCGATAAAAGAACCGATAAATGTTAGAGCAGCTATTTGGAAGAGAACATTTCCTTTTGTAGCATGAGTGAATGAAGCGTAAGCACAATTCAGCACCATTTGAAAGGCGCATGTTCCAACAGCGATAGGAGGACTATATCCGATAACATATATCAGGATAGGAACAAGTATGAAGCCCCCACCCGCCCCCAAAAACCCGGCTAAAAAGCCCGTACATAAGCCTATTAAAACTATTATCCAAAGGGATATTGGTCCAGACTCCGATTTTGGTAAATCAATTACTGGTGGAATTCTAACTCTACGAACTTTATCCTTTAAAAGATTTCTTCTTTTACTTTCTTGTCTATTAGCCCTGTATTTCTCGTAAAAAATGCAGAGAGAGATTAAACCTAAAATCACAGCGTAGGATAAACTCACAATGAAATTTAAATAATATGTTCCAGTTCTCTTCAAATATTCAATTAGCTGCGCTCCCGCCTCTGCCCCAAAGAAAGAAAAGACGGCAATTATTAAACCCGACCTCAGATCAATATTACCTAAACGCTTATGCTTAACTAATGCAGCTATAGAGGACATAAATATTTGTGTCATGGTTGTTCCAATAGACAGATTAGCGGGAAAGCCTAAACTAATAAGAAAAGGTGTGAGAATAAAACCTCCACCGAAACCAAAGAAGCCGGATAAGACGCCAACAATAAAACTTACACCGATAAGAAGAGAGATCAAGCCTAGATCCATCAATGATAGTCCTCCAAACAAAAAAGAAGAAAGGGAAGAGGTTTTTAACGATTTCCCTAGCTTTTTACTCTCGTAACCTGCCCTCTAACTTGCTTACCCACTTGTTGTACTCTCTTGCACTTAGTAGATCACTTAGCTCTTCTTCAAGGACCGCCGAATTCTTTGGTTTAATCTCCAGAATCCAGCCCTTACCATAAGGATCCTCATTTATAAGTCGCGGATCATTCTTCAAATCCTCATTTATCTTGACTATCTTTCCACTGACCGGCGCATATATGTCAAACATAAACATCCAAGTTTCAACGACACCTACTGGCTCCATTTTGCTAATCTCTTTTCCAACAGGGTCCGTCATAACGTGAACTATGCCCTTTAAATGGTGGGCAGCATAATCAGAGATACCTACACGTACATTTCCCTCAGGGGTTATCTGGGCCCAAGTATGCTTCGGCGTATAGAGAATTTGTTCCTTTACCGTCGCCAGAACTTCTTTTCTTCTCTCGACTGGAACGCCTTTAGCGCGTAATACCTCATCTAAGCGTAGTCTTATGGCTTCAGAGACAAACTCTGATATGCTTCTATAACGTCCTGTTTTAACGACTTTCTCAACTTCCTCCATTAACTCTTGCCTTACACTCACGGTTTTCCATTTAGGCATACATTTCACCCTCCTTTACACTTGAGTGATATATAACATAAGCGAAAAATATATATTTGCCGCAAATAGAATAATTATTGGTAAATATAATATATAGGTGGAGAGTAGTGGAGAGCAGAAAATTACAAAGAGTTGGCCGCTCAACTATAACTGTCTCACTGCCAAATAAATGGGTCAAAGAGAACGGCATTAAGCCAGGCGATATAGTCTTTATAGTGCCGGATAAAAATGGCGCATTAAAGATTATGCCAAGTCAATTATTCCATGAAGGCGAGGTTGAAGAAGAGTATATTATTGATGTTGATGCATGTGATGGAAGCAGCATGCTTGAAAGATTAATTGTTGGCAGTTATATTCTTGGATGTAGCGTAATCACGGTAGTTTCATCAAACCGCATACATAAGACCCACATAGATACGGTTCGAAGAATAACGCGCAAACTCATTGGTTTAGGCATAATTGAGGAAAATCCAAACTCTATACTTTTACAATGTTCTTTAGATCCAGCTAAATTTAAGATTGATATGCTAATTAGACGCCTATCTATAATTTCTTCAACAGTGCTCTCCAAAGCCATCCAAGCCCTAGTAGAGAATGACGAGTCCTTAATTAAGGAAGCTATTGAGCATGAAGATGAGGCAGATACAATTTATTACTTAGGCACACGCTTACTATTACATGCTCAAAAGAACTTTGATGTTGCTGAAAAATTAGGCATATCTGATGTGCTTCTCATACCGGCTATGCGATTAATACTGCAGGCTCTAGAGCTTATAGGTGATTGCTCTGAGGATATAGCGAAAAAAGTTATAGCTTTCAAAGTTTATAGGGATAGAGTAAGCGAACCTATTTTGAAGAGACTTTTTGAATTTAGCGAGGCTGTCAAAACAGTGTTTCAAAGAGCTATCGACTGTTTCTTCACAGGGGATATCAAGATTGCGAATAGTATACTTGATATGAGGAGTGCCCTTAATATTGAGGCTGAGAGACTCATGCAGGAGCTTCCAGAGATACCTTATTTAAGGGCGATGGTTTCGGGTCTAACCAACATAATAAATATTGGAGCAATATGCGCAAATATAGCTATAAACAAGGCAATTCATGAACATAACAAGCATGTTAGGGACGTCGTCAAAATAATTAGGCATATCCATCCAAGAAATTAGCATTCAAAAGGACTTATAAAGCAGCTAAATAATTTAAGCCTAAAAATAGCCATATAGTGGATAGGCTTATGTAACAAAAGTCTAAAATACTCTTTTTTAGCCATCATCAACCTCCTTAAAAATACAATTCTAATATAGGCTACTAAATTAATTGGTTAGCTGGTTTAAAGGCATGAAATTATGAAATTTTTCTTAGAAATAATAAATAGTCTCTACTCTTAAAGCAAATTGCGAAAAAACTATATACGTGGATTTTAAGGAATTGTCATTGGTGTCGTTATGGTTCTGAAGCTCGCTATTGTCGGATGTGGGGGTATGGCTGAATCTCACCTAAGGGCCTATATCGCTATTAAGCAGAAGGAGCCTGAGAAATTTGAGTTTGCAGCTATGTGCGACCACGTGTTATCTTCAGCTGAAAAGTTTGCTAATATTGCAGCTCAAAACCAAACTTTTAAGCCTAGGATATATGGCAGCCTAGAAGATATGCTCTCCAAGGAGGATGTCGATGCTGTAGATATTTGTACACCTCACTCAGAGCATCATAAAGTTGCTATAGCATGCCTGAATGCTGGAGCAAATGTTATGGTTGAGAAGCCTTTTGGGGTAACCGTGAAGGCCAGCAAAGCCATTATAGAAGCCGCAAAAAGGAATAATAAAATTGTCGCAGTAGCTGAGAACATTAGGCGGGGTTTAAGCCAGAGAACAGCGCACTGGATCATAAATGAACTGAAAATGTTGGGTGAACCTAGATTATTCTTTGCTCAGCATGCCAGCTGGCAAGACCCCGCAGAGGAGAGAATTTGGCATTGGAGAATTGAGAGAATGCTTAGCGGAGGCGGAATGGTTATGGATAGTGGGGCGCATTTCGCCGATATGCTAAGATATCTATATGGAGACCCTGAAACGATATATGCCAAGGTTACGCAATTCGAAAGATGGCCACATAGGAAGGGAGATAGGATAATCTATGACGAGCGGGAGGACAGCTGGATAGCTGTAATATCCTTTAAAAGCGGCCTAACATGCACTTGGAGCTGGACTATAGCGGCCCCAGGATATAGCTACACGAACGTAGTGCATTATGGTAGTAGAGGGTGCTTACTGGATCACGGTGACGTTTTTCATGGACCCTTCGATAATGCTGAAATTATCATTCAAGAGGGATCTAAGAAAATTATTTACCCCATGAGAACAATTGAGAGGGAATATTTAAACTCCTTAGATGACGAAAGAAAGAGGAGACTTTTTCCACATGGCATTACAAATGGGGTTTTTGTTGAATGCTACGATTTCTTAGAGGCCATTGAAAAGGGGAGGAAACCTGAAGTTGATGGTGAAGAGGGGCTCAAGGCTAAAGCTATATGCGAAGCAATATATGAGTCAGCTTACTTAGGCCAACCAGTAAACTACAGAGATGTTCTAGAAGGAAGAATTGAAGCATATCAAAAACCCATTAACGAATACTTCAACCTTTAACGCTTCATTGGCATTGCATATTTCTTATCATTAAAACGTAGTCCAGAGACATAGCTTTGCCATCTTTTCTACTTCTTTGAAGAAAACCAAAGAAATGGATTTATCTCTGTTTCCGACAAATTATTTTTTAGGTACACTAAATTCGCATGCGGGGGTGTCCGAGTGGTCAAAGGAGGCAGGCTTAGGACCTGCTGCCGTAGGGCTGCGTGGGTTCGAACCCCACCCCCCGCACCAATACTGCACCTCTGCAAATAGTTCTTTATTGGATTTTGGATTATGGTTGATTAAGAGGGGTAATAGGGAAAGCACAGTTAAAAGGAAGCTGAGGATTATTAAGTCTTTAAGTGGTTCTCCTCAAGATATGATGCTTCAAGTTCTATCTAAAAATTGGTGTGATAAGATTAAGGCATATGCATCATCTACCCAATCATATAGATATATACGCATAAAATATGGTGGATCAGCCTGCCCATCGATGGAGCATTAGGCTTCTCAGCAACATCCAAAAGCCCTGGACTCGGGTTCTTAATAGCCATTACATGCGCAATCAGCCTAATCGCCTATTCTGATAGCCCACTCCGCTGATCCCAATGATAAAAGCTAATTATATGGTGCACCTTTAAGATCTGCAAGATGAAGGTGAAAACTCCATAAGCAGATGCGGTTATAATCTTTCCGTTGGAAGGGTTTTGAGAGATATATGGGATGATGTTGAGTCTCTTGAGAGGCTTACAGGCCTCAAGTCCATAGAAACTGGGGCTTACGTTTAGGCTTTAACCTTGCTTATTACTTCTTCTATCCTTCTTAGGCTCCTAATTATATTTTGTGCCTCTCTGAGCACTATCTCCTGATCCTCTACACTTAGACCTCTCATTATTCGATCTATGTCCTCATGTATCTGCTTCGCTATGTCGACGCTGCTCACCGCAGCCACCTCAAGATCATATTTGGCGTGCCCACTTTTATAGTTTTCAGGCCTCTTCTTACATTCACATTGTTTATGGATTCTTCAGTCCGCTTATTAAAATCATCCGTGTTCCAAGATGAAAGGTAATCAGCGTTGAGGAGTGTTGCCCCAGCGTAATGCAACAGGTCACCAAACTTCAAAGAAGTCTCCCTTAAATATTCGTTGACAAGCAACAGTAAATCTCTCGAGTTTAAACTTAAAAGTTTAATTTCATAGGCATCCATCACCTCTAATATTCTAAGCGCATCACCCACCCTCAACGGCCTCCTAGTGAGCCCAATCGCTAAATCCATCTCCACAGCCTGCCTGCAGGATACCAGCTCAAAACCAAAAGTTCTCAGCTCATCCATAAAATTCCTAGTTTGAATATGAAACAGATCAAGCGGATTAGCTAACGATATTAATATCGAAAGCTCCAAGTAAACCCTAACCATGAATCGGGCACACTCGTTACTTCTCTCATATCTTACATCCAAATTTTTATGCTTTAAGATTGATAAAATAGAAAAAGAAAGAAGGGGATTTGCGGGAGAAGTCGCCAGCCGTCCTTAGGTTCGAACCCCCGCACCATATCCTTTGCTCATTTTAGGCTTGTTTTTTGGCTGTTTTTGAGTAAGAAGCAAGCATAATTTTTGCTTCGTTTTTGCAAAAATAGGATGAATGTTTGATCACTAAAGTTAGGCAGTTAATCAGTTATGTTCCCCAAATAATTTGTATACTGCGATTTAGCGATATCTGCAGCTAGCATAATAGTGTAGTGTAGGTCAGCGCTAAAGATCAGTGCTTTAACCAGCAACTTCTCCGCTGGTTAAACTTCTACATGCCCATAAGCTTACGCCGCTTAAACAAGCACCCTTAATATTTCTTCCTACTGGGTTGTCTAATAACATAATGGCGGTTATAGATGGATAAAATCCCCCATTTTATCTTTTTCTCATGAAAGGCAAATCTTTTTGACGGAAAGGATGAAAAGTATTTACAAGTGTATATACATGGCATGAAGCGAAAGATTTACAGCATAAGAATCAACCCAGAAGTCTGGGAAAAGGCCAGAAAACTGGGCTTAAACATCTCAAGAATCTGTGAAAATGCATTAATTCAAGAAGTAAACCGCATTTCGCAAACAAAACAGGATGAAAAGCAGAAAATAAGGTGGGGCTGGTGGGGTCGCCAGGATTTGAACCTGGGTCACGAGGGCCCAAGCCTCGTAGCCTAGACCAAGCTAGCCGACGACCCCAGATGACATCGTCATATAATATTATTATGTGCTTTTGGTTAAAAACATTACTTTCTCCGGGTTGAATGAATTTTTCTTTCGGAGAGGTTAGGGTATATTATTGAGTGTGGAAAGCTATTATTATTTATATTGCAGTTTGCATTGTATATTGTTTCGTTTGGAGGGTTAGCTATGCCGACTCAAAGATTTAGAATAACGCCTACGAGTAGAGGTTCTTTATTCAGGGCTAAGAGGTGGTTCTACTCAACCTTCTACACGAAGGCTTCTGCTGAAGTCAAAGAGGGGAACAAGAGGGCTTGGGTAGATCTGGCTAGGAAGGTTATCGAGGAGATTAATAAGCGCAATGCCGTCGATAAACCTACAAGGCTCACTATAGAATATGAGGTTGGACAAAATGGGGAGTTCAAGCCGATCTCTGTGACAGTAGAGCTTATGGAGATGAAGACTGTAGACACCGTCACGATAACAATGACAAGCTAAAAGAAAAATCAATGCAAAAGACGCTATTAAAGCCCCATTTTATTTTGTTACTTTTAATCGATGCCAATTTAAGCCCTCTCAACCCTGATTCTATCCCCGGTCCTAACACGCTTAAATATTTTTGGGTCGCCGATTATCTTTCCAAAAACGTTTACGGGATCTGCTGGCCTAATCTCATTTCCGCGGCTTATAGGCGTTAGCCCAAAGAAGATGCAGAATCCTCTTCCAGGCGGCCAGTATCCTATATCGCCCTCCTCAACAACTTCCTGAGCATTTTCCTCACCAATCTCTACTGGTATGGTGAAATATATTTCATCGCCCCACCTATTCGCTCTTGCCTCAAATGGAAGCTTCTCCCATATGGCTGCAACTGTTTTAGGGTTCTTATCCTCCAGAAGCTCTGCTTCAACCACGCCAATCCTATCGCTTATAATCCTAATCTTCTTCACTAACACTCACCCCAAATTATATCTTTAAGTATAGCTAACTTCAAACTATCTAGTCAAAAATATTTAAGGCTACTTGTCCCTTTAAAATAGTTATGCGCAGTGAAGTCAAGATTAGTGTTATAGGCGTTGGAAATCTAGGCTCCTGCATCGCGTATGAAATAGCAAATAGGGGTCTGGCTAATGAGCTAGTCCTCATAGATGTTCTGAGAAACTTGGCTGAGGGGAATGCTGCAGATATAGGGCAAGCCATCGCCTTCAGGAATAATACTAGGGTGTATGCTGGAGACTATGGTGATGCAGAAGGCTCGCAGATCATCATTGTGGCTGCTGGGAAACCTAGAACCCCAGAGATGAAGACCAGGCTCGAACTCCTTGGAGTGAACCAGAGGATAATAAGCGACGTCGCTAAGGGCATTAGGGAGCTGAGCGGGGAGCCGATCATCATAACGTTGACTAACCCAGTAGACATAATGAATTATCTCATGTGGAAGTATAGTGGCTTCCCAAGGGAGAGGGTTATAGGTAGCGCCGGCATGCTTGATTCAGCTAGGCTTAGATACGTTCTAAGCAGAATATATGATGTACCCATCCTAGACGTTGACGCCTACGTAATAGGCGAGCATGGAGAGAGGCAGGTTCCGGTTTTTAGCAGGGTAAGGATTAGGGGGAGGAAGATAGAGTTTACTGATGCTGAAAAATCTAGAATTGCTGAGGAGCTCAGGCAGTCAGCTTTAGCGGTAATCTCAAAGAAGGGTGCAACAGTTTATGCGCCAGCAAACAATACAGTGAATATGATTGAGGCGATCCTAAAGGATAAAAGGGAGATTTATATATGTTCGGCGATTTTAAGCGGCGAATACGGTCTAACTGAATTGAGCATAGGAGTACCAGTCATACTTGGCAGGAGAGGGGTTGAAGCGATAATTGAGTGGGATCTCAGCGAGGATGAAAGGAGAATATTTTACTCTGGGGCCGAAAGCATAAAGAGCACAATAGAGGGCATCCTCTAGTCTCCGGAGAACAGGTCTACTTCTGACTGGGGATCTGGGCGTGAAGCGAAAATCAAAAAATTTCTTATATGTCCAAGAACAATCTCTCTTTATACGCCTTGATAGTGGTGGGTATGAGGGAGATAAAGCGGACGAAAAGCATCTGCCCAGAATGCCTCAAAGTTCTAGATGCTGTTATATTTGAGGAGAATAATGTTGTTTACATTGCGAAGGAATGTCCTGAGCACGGTCCATTCCAAGATATCTACTGGTCTGACTATGGGGTTTATGAAAAGGCGAAGATGTTTGATTATATTGGTGAAGGGCTCGAAAATCCAAGGACTATAACGAAAAGCGGCTGCCCATATGACTGTGGGATATGCCCGCAGCATAAGTCCCACACCGTCCTCGCAATAATAGATGTTACAAACCGCTGCAACCTACGCTGTCCGGTATGCTTTGCGACGGCTGGAACAGCTGGATATGTCTACGAGCCGACAATAGATGACATAAGAGGGATGCTAGTAAACCTGCGTAATAATAAGCCTGTCCCAGCAGAGGCCCTTCAACTATCTGGTGGAGAGCCAACAATCAGGGAGGATCTTCCTCAAATAATTAGGATGGCGAAGGAGCTGGGTTTTAAGCATGTCGAGGTCAACACTAATGGACTTAGGATTGCCTCAGACCTAGACTTCTGCCGGACCCTTAGGGAAGCTGGCGTCAGCACAATCTATCTGCAGTTTGATGGCGTGTCTCCAGAGGTTTATAAGTTCACTAGGGGCGTCAACCTAATTGAGGTTAAAGAGAAGGCTATAGAAAACTGTAGAAAGGCTGGCATTGATAGCGTGGTTTTAGTGTGCACTCTTATTAAGGGAGTGAATGACCGTGAGGTTGGCGATATAATTAGATTTGCTGTAAAGAACTCTGATGTTGTCAGATGCGTAAACTTTCAGCCAGTATCCTTATGCGGAAGGATACCGGCTAAGGAGCGCATGAGCATGCGCATAACAATACCGGACTGGATGAAGCTCGTCGAGGAGCAGACTAATGGGCAGATAAAGATATCCGACTTCTATCCAGTACCGACTGTTGTTCCAGTATCTAAGGCTGTTGGAGCGATAAAAAATAGACGTTATGTTGAGTTTACAGCGCATCCGCACTGTGGAATGGCAACATATATATTTGTCGAGGATGGGCGGATCGTTCCAATAACAAGGTATGCCAACGTTGAAGGCTTTATTAGATCTATGAGGCGTGTATACGAGGAAGCATCAAAGGGCCATAAGTCTAGGGCTAAGATGCATCTTATTGGGGCGCTACGCCACGTAAAGCTCGGCATGCTCAGAAAATATGTGTGGCCGGTTCTCAAGACGGGTAGTTATAAGGCACTAGGAGATTTACATAGAAAGATGATTATGATTTCGGCCATGCATTTTATGGATCCGTACAACTTCGATTTAGAGAGAGTTCAGCGCTGCGTTATACATTACGCTGTCCCAGATGGCAGGATAATACCGTTCTGCACAATGAATTCAATACATAGATCTCTGATAGAAAAATCTCTGGGAGTCCCCGTTGAGGAATGGAAGGCGAAGCATAAGGTTGAGATAAGCGCTGTTGCATGAAAGCAGGGGTAAAGAAAAGCCTATAAATCTGAGGACTCACTTTACTTCTATTAGTTAAAGAATGAAGATTGGGAGAGAATAATATGGGCGGAAAAAAGAAGCTAACTCTCTCGCAGGCTGAGAAGGCTCTGATGAGAGAGGAGCAGAAGAAGGAGGGTAAGAAGGAGACTAAGGTTAAAGAACCGGCTCGCGTAGAGAAGAAGGTTACCAGCGTAATTCCACCGAACCCAAAGGATGATAAAATTATAAAGGAGATCCAGAAGATGAAGGTTTTAACACCATATACTGTGGCTTCACGCTTCAACCTACGCCTAAGTGTCGCAAAAGACTTTCTTGAGGAGCTGCACCGTCAAGGGGTAATCTCCTATATTTCAGGTGGGGGACACATAAAGATCTATAAGCCATCTTAACATTTTGAGATAACAGCAATCGATAAGCGAAATACTTCAAATTTTAATAAATATTTGACTTATGGATAAATATGATGCTTGTAAAGTATATATTTTACATCATTATTAAAAGATATTTGTGTGAAATTTATGGAGCGGAGAAGAATAATATCTCTTGGGAGATCGTCGTTAGTCATCTCCCTTCCAAAATACTGGATTCAATCAATTGGGCTGAAGGCAGGGGATGTTGTTTCAGTAGCCGTTAGTCGTGACCGCGCTCTAGTGATCTTCCCTGGGCTTAAGAGGGAGAATGAGACAAGCAGTATAACACTTCATGTGGAGCCTGACGAAAAGCATACGGCTATATCCAGAAAGATAATTGCTTGCTATCTTAATGGCTACTCACATATTAAGCTTGTCTCAAAAGGCTTCTTCTCAGCATCCCAGCAGAGGGTTATACAGAGGATTGCGCAGTCGCTTTACATGCGAATTATGGAGGCTGATGTGAGGGAGATTAATATGATGACCTTTCTAGACGAGTCTAAGGGCTCTGTACAAGCTGGAATCTCGAGGATGCATAAAGTTTCTAGCTCTATGTGCCGCGACTCGTTCACATCTCTTAAAGACCAGAACTCTGATCTCGCAAAATCGGTTTACAGTCTCGATGATGAGGTTGACCGCTTCTCGTTCTTCCTTTTAAGGTTGATTCGTAAGGCAGCTATAAATCCCGCTCTGGCAAATGAGCTTGGGCTTGACGCAATAGACTGCCTAGACTATCAGACCTTAATTCACCGCATAGAGCAGACGGCTGACCAGGCTGTAAATGTGGCAAGACATGTCATAATGCTCAATAGAAGGGGTAAAGGCATATCCGACATTGTTAGGGAAAAAATCTGTTTTGCAGGCTTTGAAGCCGTGAATAATTTTGATAGGGCGCTTTCCGCCTTCTTATCTAATAAAGTAGACGATTTAAATGATATCATTGAGAGGAGGATGGAATTAGAGAAGATGAATGAGGAGATAGCTATTTTATCGTTCTCTGAAGAGAAGAGCGCTGAGTCTATATGCGCCTGCTGTTCACTACGCGATAGTATATCGAGGATAGCTGAGTATTCTGCGGATATAGCTGAGATAGCCATTAATAGATCCTTTAAGCCGCTCTGATACCTCTACGCCCTGCCTTTCCTAACAGGCGGACTTATGGTCACTGTCAATCTCTTAGCTAATACTTCTCCTCTCAAAATTCTTCGCGCCAGCTGGAGCGCGTAATTGTAGTCGAAAACGGTCGCTTTCTCGCTCCTCCGAGCCTCCAGCAAGATTTCCTGTTCAACCTTATGTTTCAGCCGTCCAACGGCTAAGGCGCCTATAGCAAATATTCCTGGAGATATCTCCCTCATATCGTCGTCAAGCTTTATTCCTTCCACACCTAATGGCGGCACAGCGTTAACATCGACTATCACCTTGCTAAGCTTCATGGCATTCAACATCTCTTTATCAATTATTTGAATCCCTGCTCCAGCTGCGCAGAAGATTACGTCGGCTCTCTCCATAACTTCAATCTTCTTCTCTCTGGTTGGGGCGAAGACCCCTTTAACCTCAGCGCCATATTTAGTGCGAATCAGGTTAGATAGGTTTGAAACGTACTCCTCTCCATCCTTACGCTGTGGGTTAGGGCTGACTATTGTAACATCGCATCCCATCTTAGACAGTAGGATTGCGGCCGTTCTACCAACTGGTCCGGTTCCGAATACTGCGCACCTCTTATCCCTTAAGCTGCCTAGGCCTGAACGCGCTAATGCATCCTCGACCTTTGCCACCATCGCTGCCGCCGTGGTGTATGCTCCGGCTGGATCTATTATTATGTTGGTCTTGAATGGTGGAAACATCGCTTCTTGAACAACCTTCAGAATTTCTTCAGCCTTATCCATATCTTTTCCGCCGATAAAGAAACACGTCCTCTTGACTCCCTTTAAGTCCCTTGAGAAGAGAGCGTCCTGAACTATTCTTTTAGCATCGTTAGCTGAAACATTTCCATATGGGACGACGACGTTGAACCCCGCATCATAAGCCATACATATATCAAATGGGCTTGCCTTCTCATCGGTGTCCATAAAGATCAGTATATATGGAGTCTCCTCAGAAGATCTTCTTACAACTGGCTTCAGCTGGATCTGCGCGGACTCTAGAAGGTCTTTTAAGCTAATTGGAGAAGCTTTCTCGGCGAAGACAACTTTCTTTATTGGTTTTATTGTTTCTACTATGACGTCAACGGACTCCAGAGTTTTTCTGACTCCATCCACATGCTCTGGACTGGATATATGTATGCATGTAACCTCGCTCTTCTCAACCTTTCTGGCGTTCTCCAGTATACCCATAGCTATCCATTTCTCCCTAACGTTGAACTTTATTTCCCTCTCAGCCTCCTCAATTTCCTGCTGTAGACACTGGAGGAGAGCAGTTAAATACTCCTCCTCAAAGCTACGTTCCTTCCCCTCCTTCTTAGAGATCTGCTCAATAGCTTTAACAACTTCATCCCTCAAGCGCTTTTTCTCATCTATTAGAGAAGCCAGGCTCTCTCTAGCATACTCATCGATATCGACGGCAAAGAGGGGTACGCCCTTCTTCCTGAATATCTGGACTAAAACATTGTTCTCAGCGAAATCTTTCAGTGATCGATTCCCTAGCTCCTCAGTTGCAAAATCCGGCTTAACTTCATCAATAAGCCTCTCAAGGAAACTACAGAAGGCTATAGATGGCTTAAAGGCTGTTGGAACCAAGTTCCTAGAATATTCTTGCAGAGGCTCGGAGATTGAGAACGGTTCACTATACTCTTTCTCCACAATTATAACTTTTAGTATCTTACCCTCTAGGGGACTTATCTCAAGCACCCTCATTTCTGATCATCCCGAAAATGAAATTCTTAAACGGCCATATATACATAGTCGAAATATGGTATATACATGTTAATACAATATATGCATAAAAATAACAATATAAAAGGGTTAACTAACCCCCAGAGAATGGATTTATTCTGGAAAGCGAAGGCTACTTACACCCACATCATATAGGGGTTCTTAGAATTTCAGCTAGTCTATTTTTCCCGCCCCTCTTCTTCTGTTTCCGTGTGCTCAGATTCTCTTAGCAGTGCCGATTTCTCTATTGATGCTTCCTTCATAACGTTCTCTGAAACATATATGTCTACGCCAGCCCTCAATGTTAGCGCTATTATGTCGCTTGGTCTACCCTCTACGCTAATTTCGCCTCCGCCAGACTCAACAATCATTCTCGCCAGAAATCTATTTAACTGTAGATCGTAGATTTCTCCCCGCTTAATCCTCACATTCACCTCATTGAGGAGTCTCATTATAAAATCATGTGTGTTAGGTACTGGTGACTGAATGCCCCGCATTGCGGCGGCTATCGATGACGCTTCCGTCATGCCTATGATTACGGGCAGAACCCTTTCCCTATCGTCCTCAAGAAGAAGGACTGGTGCCATACCATAGGGGGTCCCAACTTGCGCTATTCCAGACACGTGAACTTTAACTGATTCATCCATATTCTTACTCTCATTATCCTTATGCCCCTAAATATCCACTTCCATAAATTTATACTTTTGGATAGAGAAAATGGATAATGGTTGCGCAGCAGCCCCTATTCTTTACAGTTTTCTGTGAAAAATATCTTTATCTTATCCTTTAACTAAAGGATTGTTGGTGTTATGGGATGTCTAAGAAGACTCTCAGGGTTTCGAAAATAAAGGATGGAACTGTTATAGATCATATAACTAAAGGGCACGCCCTCAATGTGATTAAGATCCTAGGAATTGATGGTTGCAGTAATGGTGTTGTCACAATAGCCATGAATGTCCCAAGCCAGAAGCTCGGCGTTAAAGATATAGTTAAGATTGAGGGCCGAGAATTAAATCCTGAAGAGGTCGATAAAATAGCGCTCATAGCTCCCCACGCAACAATAAACATAATAAGGAACTATAAGGTTGTTGAGAAGCAGAGAGTTAAGCTTCCGCCCATAATACTCGGGATAATAAAGTGCACAAATCCTTCATGTATATCTAATAGCGAGAATGAGCCCATAAAACCAACCTTCTATGTGGAGAGTGAGGAGCCCCTAAGGCTCAGATGCCGCTACTGTGGTAAAATAATGGGTAAGGAGGACGTTCTGGTGCAATTTTAAGTTTTAGGGGATTATGTATTGGAGATGGATAGGCGCCACATATTCCTAACTGGTCCTCCAAGGATAGGGAAGACTACTGTTGTGCTGAAGATTGTGGAGGATTTGAAGCGTAGGGGCGTTAAGGTTGGAGGAATGATCAGCCAAGAGATCCTTGAGGAAGGCGTTAGGGTGGGCTTTAAGATTTTGGATTTGGAGAGTGGCGCTGAGGGTATACTGGCCCACATAAGGCAGAAGAATGGGCCTCAGGTGGGTAAATACAGGGTTCATTTAGGCGATTTAGAGAGGGTTGGCGTCGGGGCAATAGTTAGGGCATGTAAAATATCTGACTTAGTGGTTGTAGATGAGGTTGGTCCAATGGAACTCTACTCAAAGGCTTTTAAGGAAGCCGTCCTAATGGCGCTAGACGGCAACAAGCCCCTTCTAGGGACAATACATTATAGGGCCGAAAATTCCTTCGTAGAAAGGATAAGGAAAAGGGGCGATATAGAGATTATCGTAGTCACCCATAATAATAGGGATGCCCTCCCAAGGTTGATATCTGAGAGGATTTTGAGGAGAATTGGCGTGTGAGTCTACATGCTTATATGTGGAGTCGATGATGCTGGACGGGGACCCGTCATAGGCCCCCTCGTAATAGCTGGAGTGCTGGTTGATGAGGAGGGACTAGAGAGACTTATACACTTAGGGGTCAAGGACTCTAAAATGTTATCTCCAAAAAGGAGAGAGCAGCTCGCTGATGAGATATTTAGGGTTGTTAGGGACTATAGGGTTGTAAAGATCTCGCCGTCAGAGATAGATCATGTCATCATGACTGGTAAGAAGCTTAATAGATTGAATAGGCTTGAGGCGCGTGTTATGGCCTCGATAATAAGGGAACTTAAGCCAGACATAGCTTACGTAGACGCCTCCGATGTTCTTCCAGAGAGGTTTAAGCAGCATATCCTTGAGGAGATACCTTTTAGGGTCGATGTCGTATCAGAGCATAAGGCTGATAAAAAGTACCCCGTTGTATCAGCCGCTTCGATTATAGCTAAGGTTGAACGGGATAGGGAGATAGAGAAACTCAGAAACAAATATGGCGACTTCGGATCAGGCTACGTGGCCGACCCCAAAACAATCAATTTCCTAAGAAGCTGGATTGAAAGGTATGGCTCATATCCGGACTTTGTGAGGAAGACGTGGAAGACAGCGAAAAACATACTTATGGAGAGGGAGACGAGGCAGAGCGGTCTCCCGACGTTCCTAAAATAGCTCGTTTTGGATAAAAGATAAAGGAGCAGAATGCAGAAGATATTATTGTGGTGTTTGTGGAAGCATGGTTAGCGAGGAGGATATCATCAAGTTTCTCAGGGAGCATGGCGCAGCAACCCTAGAGGAGATATCATCATTCTTAAAGATACCAAAGTATGGGCCTAAATCGGCGTATGAGATACTCTACTCGCTGAAGTCTAGGAATATTGTTGAGAGGAGGGGAGGCACATGGGCCCTTATAGAACCCACTCAACCAAAAGCCAACACAGAAAACAGGAAAACAGCATCAGTGCCCGAGATAGGCTTAGATAAGTTGGCGAAGACTCTAAAAGAGACTATCATGGAGCAGAGAACAATATTTGAGACTGGGTCACAGGAGAGGGAGGTTAAGCCCCGCCAGCAGAAGACGCTTGTGGGGTTTAAGACTGGAACCTTCCTAGACGAGTTATTTTTTGGTCTAGATGGAAGCCCCCTAGGTGGAATCCCATCGTCTGGACAGATAGCCCTTATTGGGCCTTTAGGTTCTGGGAAGAGCTTGCTTGCCAGTCAGATAGCTCTTAAGGTAGCCTCGGATCGAAAGACCCTCTTTGTTGTTTTAGATGACGTTTGGGAGTCTGAGAGGTCATTCGATCTTCTATCACGCATGAGAATCAGGTCGGCAGCTCTCCGCGTAGATTGGAGTAGCGCTGATAGAAACCTCTGCGTACTGAATCCAACAGACATTGATGATCTCTCCGTCGAATATGAGAGAATTGTTAGTAGCGGTGGGATAGATCTGGCAATAATAGATCCATTAAATAAGATTGATGCTCTAGGCGGCCGTGAGGAGGCTGGCTGGAGAATATCAAGTATTATTAACCTCAATAGGGTTTATGGCGTTACGGGAATATTTGTTGTCCACGACAGCTTAACGTACAATGAGAAAAATTATAGGATTCCGGGCGACCATCCATTATCCATCATGGATTGTGCAATCCTGATGGTTCCAATACAATATTTATTGTCCCGCTCAGATGTCAGTTTTAGTGATATTAAGGGAGCTGAGAGACTGAGGCTCATTAAGATTGCGTATTGCCGTTTATGTGGGTTTGAGCATAGAAGCGTGCTTGTAAGCATATCCCGCAGCGGCGTAATCCAGCCGATCGAAATAGATAGCCCTTAGATGTTGAGGGGGCTTTAAGGATGTTATTAACCACCCTTGATATGCCACAGTTTCTTATATGCTTAACTTTATCCATAGTCCTTTCCCTTCTATCCATATTTGGCTTAAATAACCTCATACTCTTATACCTAAAATCTAAGCTATGCTGGAGAAGAGAGACAGCATATATCTCTGCAAACGTCTCGGAGTGGCCTAACGTGTCTGTCCATGTTGCCACATATAATGAGGGGGATGTTGTCAGTAGGCTGCTCGATAGCTGCCTAAGGCTAGATTATCCGGCGGATAAGGTTGAGGTGATAGTTGTCGACGACTCTACCGACGAGACAATAAGCATACTCAGAGATTATGAGAGGAGATATTATCCTAGGATTAAGGTTATACATAGGTCTGAGAGAACGGGCTATAAGGCTGGGGCGCTGAATGAGGCCCTAAAATACTCTAGGGGCGAGTATATTTTAGTGCTTGACGCCGACTCGGTGCCCAAGCCAGACTTCCTTAAAAAGACAATACCACTATTCCTAGCAGATGAGAAGCTGGGCTTCGTTCAGGGGAAGCCCAGATACCTTAATGCTGAGAACTCTTGGTTAACTAGGGCCCTAGCCCTAATAAATGACTGGTTCGCCGTATTTCTCCAATCAACACTATCAGGATGCGGAATGATAGTGAGTTTTCTTGGGCACGGCGGGGTTTTTCGCAGAAGGGCTTTGGAGGATATCGGCGGTTGGATGAGCGACACGATAACCGAGGATATAGATGCGGCATATAGGGTTCAGCTTAGGGGTTGGAGGGCTATCTTCTATGAGGAAGCTGAGAGCTTTGAGGAGGTCCCGCCGAGGTATTATTCAGCTGTTAGGAGGTTTAAGAGGCATATTAAGGGACCTATACAGAATTTAGTTAAGCATGCTGCGCCAATCATTAGGCATAGAGAGATTAGCGCCCTAAAGAAGTTTGAGGCTCTCATTCAGCTAGCCTACCCACTCGTCTATCCACTAGGGCTACTCTTAATAGCTATGAACACGCTCACGTATCTGCTTGTTCCAGGAGCCATCCTAGACCATTTCTGGCATACTGGGCTAGGCTATGTATGCTCACTGCTAATGCTGTTGATTTTCCCATACGCATCCATCATAGTATCCCCCATACCGTCAATGCTCACAATAGCTATTGCAGCCCTTTTCGCCCTAATACTTCTACCCAGGGATGTTGCTGTAAGATTAAGGAGGGCTGATTTGAAAGCCATGCTTGGCGTGGCTTTGATCTGGAACGATAACCTCATAAACTGTCTAATACCGATTTTGGAGGTAATTGCTGGGGGAACAGGGGAGTGGATTCCGACGGAGAGGGCTTTATCTCACAGGGGCAGCGTTATGAAGGATAAACGAGCTAAGCTTAAAGAAGGTATGATTAGGGTTACCGCATCAATCCTCCTCCTAGCATCTTACGCCGCAATATTACATTTAAACTTCTCGCTCAATTCAATCGGCATAATTATTCCAGCAGCCCTATGGTTATGTTCAGCTTACATGATTATGAAAGGTTAAAATGAATTACATGTATTAAAGAGATGACTCTAAATCATCTCCTTTGCGACATCTCTGAGAGCCTCTCAAACCACTCTAAATCCTCGTCCTCAATCCTCCTATAAGTGCTAATAATCCTCTCCATGGCTTCAACCTCCTCCTCAAATATGCGCTTAATCTCCTCCTCGAATTTGGCGGGATACTTATAGGGCTCTTGGATGGTTACGTAGAGCAGTCCAGAGAACAGTCTGCCAAATATGGAGATAGCATACATGGTCATCATTGCACTGTGGAAGTCGAAGCCCATACTCATTAACGTATCCATTAGGTACCCGCCGATGGTTGAGCCTAGAAAGGAGAATGAACCTGCGACGGCATTGTATATGCTTATGTAGGATGCTCTCATAGTCCTCGGAGATATATCTAGCAGGTATGCTGAGAGAGCGACGTCTGAGGATGCGGTTAAGATGCCGACGATGAAGTTCACTATTATAAGCTCATATATTGATGAGGCAAACGCATATATGAGCGGGATTAAGAAGAGACCCATCCTACCCAAAACAATCAATGGCTTTCTACCAGCCCTATCTGCAAGCCTACCAGTAAACCTGCGGGCGACTATCGCTGTTGATGCGCTGACAACGCTTAAGAGAGATATCTGGAACATATCAGCTCTGACAACCCTCACAACCGTCAACGTGAAGAGCGGCCAAGCCAAGCCCATAGAGAAGCCCTGGAAGATCGATAGGAGGCAGAGTCTCTTAAAATATACGTTAACCTTTAAGGCCTTAACCCAACCCCTAACCGAGAATGATTCTTGGGAGAAGGATGGTTCCCTAATTTTTAGGGTGACCATCGATGAAGCGATGTTGAATAGGAAACATAGGAACAACGGTATTCTATACATTTCTCTAACAGTTCCACCAACCCTATAAATTATGTATCCTGAGAGGACTGTCGCCGGGATATGCCCAAAAGACGCCATCGCATTAAGCTTCGCCAGAATCTTCCCCCTACCTGATACGCCTGAGAACTCGCCCAGCAGGGAATTTAATGCTGGCGAGGCCATTGCTGAAAAGACGTAAGCCAGTAGAACAACAACAATAAACTCTATGGGATTATCGGCGAAGAATAGGAAGAGTAGTAGGAGCGAGTATAGTAAACCGCTTAAGGATAGGAAAATTACTCTTCTCCTAGCCTTGTCGATGATGAAACCCCATGGTATCTGCGCTATGCTAGGTGAGACTGAGTTTATTGCTTGAACTAAGCCTATTTCAGTTGATGAGGCGCCGAGCTGGGCAGCATATATGGGTATAAATGGGCTTATAAGCCCTGACCCAAAGGAGGATAAAAAGACTCTCCTATATAGTAGCCTTAGATCTCCAGATTCCGCTTGACTCTTCGACTCCAACATATATGCATCTTTCCAGTTATTTGGAGAACCAACCTATAAACTTATACGAGGATAAACTGTAACTTATCTCACTAATATATAAGCCTAGACGTCTACATTTATAGGAGGGGCGCAATGTCAAGGAAGGATGTCGAGAGAAGGGTGCTTAGGGTTATAATAAACATTGGCCTACTCTTCCTGATGATACTCATCCTAGGATTCCTCAATATAAGCCTTTCATCAATAATAGCCGTGATCCCCTATGGCGGATTCTCTTTAACGATGGCTGTGGCGCTGATCGCCGTCGTAATACTCTTCTTCATATTTGTGAGGATAATTTTAGACTTAATAAGGCTAATAGACATAGCATCCACAACAGTCTTAAAGCGTATACCAGGCTTTAACCCCGATAGGGGTCCATCGGTGCTTAGGGCTTTGAAGGAGCTTCTGGCAGTATTCGTTATAGCTATAGCGGCATCCGTCTCCCTACCGCTAATCTCATCAATACCAGACATTGGAGGTTGGTTAAGCTTAGCTCTATCTATAGCGGCCCTAACATTCTCAATAATATTAGCTTACGATGCTGGAAGAACTATATACGCGGCATTTGAGTCCTCAATCCAGCTGCTAATAGATAGGATAATCATGCATTCAAGTGATAAAAGGGATGAAGAATCTTAAAAATTTGGAGATTAATTTTCAATATTACTCGATGTATATTGCTGGCCTATATGGCCTCGCTTGGCGGGCCTTACCCCTCGGATCATATCTGTCTGGATCATCCTCCCTGTAAACTATCACCTCGCAGCTAAATTCCTTCTTCAGAAAATCTGCAGCCTCTCTAAGATCACCCAACTCATCTATTATTCCGGCTTTAAGGAGGGCTCTTCTCCTTTCAGCTGGCAGTGTATTGACCTCCTCTATAAGTCGGCTGACGAACTGTGCCAGATCCTTAGCCACGCTCCTCAATTCGTTGTCCTCCATGAGGGTTCTCATAGCTTCTCTCATGTCAACCTTCTTCACCGACGACATTTCCAGTAGCTTTATAAACGCCTTCCATTTCCATCCAGCCGAGACGTAGTAGTAGATTGTTTTTGGGGAGGCTCTTGTAACCCTAATAATGCTCCATGTATCATCAATCACACCCCTAATGAACTCTTCCACCTCCTCAGCCCTAACATCAACCTTCGACTCATCGTATTTCGGCCACTCAGCCATCGACACAAAGCCCTCATTGCCAAGCATGCTCCACAACTCCTCGCATAGGAAAGGTGTGAAAGGTGCCAGTAGCCTAACCCACACGTTTGCAACCTCCCTAAGGATCTTCGGGTTCGGCGACTCCCTCCTCCTAAGATACCATCTAATATCATTCCAAACCTCATATAGGGCTATTTCCGCAGCTGTCCTAGTCTTAAGATTCTCAATAGCCTCCGTGACTGCGCGTATCCTGCTCTGGAGCATTGAGAGGAGCCATCTATCAATGCTTTTAATGGAGTCTTCCCCAGACATTCCAGAGACCTGATTTATGAAAGCGTAAAGCGACCTTAATCTAGCATCTACGCTTCTAGCGTTCTCCTCACGCCAGTCCGGGTCATCCATTTCCTCAGCGGCCAGCGCCAATGTAAGCCTAACTACATCCGCGCCGAAGCGGTCGACAACATCCCTCAAAGTTAGGAAGTTACCTTTAGACTTAGACATCTTCTGGCCTTCGATGGTTAAGACGCCATTAACGCCTATCGCCCTAGGCCAGAGCTCCCTTGGGAATAGTGCGACATGCTGGAATATGAAGAAGGATAGGTGGTTTGGAACAAGCTCCTTGGCTGAAACTCTTAGGTCTACTGGATACCAGTATAGGAATTCTTCACGCATCTCGCGGAGTATGTTTGGCGGTATGCCAGATAGCCTAGAGACATTATCGTGATCGCCCTTACCAAGGAAGATGTAGTCGAAAACCTCCCTAACAAGCTGTTCCGGCTTAATATCATATCTCCTAATATGCTTGACTATCGTGTAGAAGGCCATGTAGATTGTTGAGTCGCTTAAGGTCTCAACTATCCAGTCTGGGCTCCATGGTAGCGGCGTCCCAAGGCCAGTCTTCCTGGCGCAGGCCCAATCCCTAAGCCAGTCTATTTTATCATGGAAGTATACTCTGGCGCTCTCTGGGAATATTTTTGCGGCGTCCACAGCCTCATGGGCTAGGCGCTTCCACTCCGGATCAGAGTATTTTAGGAACCATTGGTCCTCCAGTATCTTAACAATGCATCTAGTCGTGCAGCGGCAGACGACTCTCTGTGGAAGATCGTACATTGAGTCAGCTATATTAGCCCTCTTAAAGTCCTCTATTATCTGAGCCTTAACATCCCTAACCGTCTTCCCAGCGTACTTGCCACATATAGGCTTAAGGACCCCTGTATGGAACTCCTTCCTATAAACTATTGATGTAGCCTCCTCAAGCTTGGGGTCGAACTGATCCTTAACATTCAGCTGCTCAATAACCTCTATGGCTGGGTATTCGCCGAAGCCCTCAACACTTATAAGCGAAATTGGCTTAATCTCCCTGACAACTTCCGGCGGTATGCCGAACTCACTGAGGATCTCAGGCTTATCCATTAGGTCTTTTAGCGCTATCCAGTCGGCTGGGGCGTGGGCCGGAACGCTGTAAACCACCCCAGTAGCCGATTCAGGATCAACGAACCATCCTGGAAGTATGGGTAGCTCTCTACCGTTTATCGGCTCCTTAAAGTATTTGCCTATGAGCTCTCTACCCTTAAACTCCCTCAGAACCCTAACCTTCTTAAGTTGCTCAGAGAGCTTGAATGCTGCGCTCTTGCTGATGATCCACTTTTCGCCGTCAACTAGGGCCTCAACGTATGTTGCGTCTGGGTTTATGAACATGTTTGTTACGCCAAATATTGTCTCGGGCCTGAATGTTGCTGCTGGAAGATAACCGTCCTCGAAGATGAACTTTATGAGCGTATACTCCTCTGGGAAGACTCCTTCACCCTCAAGCCTATCGTGGTCCCCTGTTGGGCTCTGGCATGATGGGCACCAGACCACTGGATGCGTCCCCCTAGTAACGTATCCGAGGTCACGCAGAGTCATATATTGCCACTCAATGAACCTGCTGTATGTCGGCTCATATATTGTTGTGTGGAACTCCCTACGCCAGTCCACTGAGAAACCTATCCTCTTAACAGCCTCCCTGCTCTCCCGCGTATAGTATCTGGCCATGTAGACTGGGTCAATAAATTTCTCGAGCTCCTCGTCTGGAACCTTATCTATCTCTTTAAGCGCCCTTATCAGGTCTTTGTCGCCCATCTTAATCCTAAGAGAAGCGCCGACTATGGGCTCGCCAGTCCAGTGCCATGCCCATGGGAAAAGCGTGTTGTAGCCCCTCATCCTCATGAACCTAGCATATATATCAACCCTAGTGGCGGTGAAGCCGTGCCCTATGTGAAGCGGCCCATTCATATATGGATATGGAAATGTGACGAAGCACTTCTTTCTATTTGGATCTGGGTCGGCTTCGAAGAGGCGGGCTTCCTCCCACCTTCTACGCCACTTCTCCTCAATAGCCTTCCAGTCGATTGGCTGCTGGGCCATACTTATCCTCCCAGAGCAATCCTACATATAATTGATTCAGCTTCCTCTAAAGCTTTAGGGACATTCTCAACAATGAGACCTCCTGCCTGAGCGAAGTCAGCTTTCCCGCTTCCGCCGCCGCCAATTATCTTGCCAATCCTCTGGGCTATTGATGCTGCGTTTACGCCCAGCTTTAGGGCTTCGCTCCCAACCCTCACAACAGCCCTCACATCTCTGTTAGTTCGTATGAAGACTGCCACGGTATATGGGTCTAATCTCACAACCTCATTTGAAACTTTAATTAGTAGGTCTACGTCCGCCTCCTTGGCATCAGATACGTATGGGATAAACTTCAGCCTCCCAATACTCTTGGCGGATGCCACGCACCTCTCAGCCATGAAACTAGCAACCTTATCCATTAGATGATCCCTCTCGCGCTTAAGGTTCCTCCATTCCTCAACCATCTTCTCTAGGGCTGTGTCAATCTTCTCAACCTGCGCCTCAAGTAGCTCAGAGGCCCTCATAACTTTCGCCTCAACCTCCTGAATCCTTTTGAGTGCATGGGTTCCGGCGCTGAATATTATCCTCTCAACGCCATCCTGAATCCTCTCGGTCCTAATTATCTTTATTAAGCCAATCTCGCCAGTGGACATGCAGTGTGTTCCGCCGCAAGCCTCAACATCCCAGTCGCCTATCCTGACAACCCTAATCTCTCTGCCTGGGACAGCCCCGCCCTGATATAGGCGGAAGCCGTATCTGCGCTCGGCTTCATCTCGGGGCATCCAGAAGGCTTCTACGGGTATGTTGCGCATGATGGTCTCGTTGGCGAGCTCCTCTATGCGGTTAACCTCCTCTCTTGTAAGCCTCTTTGGATGCGTTATATCAAGCCTAGATTGTTCAACCTCCTTCTGGGCTCCGGCCTGCCAGACATGTTCTCCCAGAACCCTTCTTGCGGCTCCCATTATTATGTGGGTTGCTGTGTGGTGGCGCATTAGACTTATGCGCCTATCCCAGTCTATGAGGCCCCTAACCTCAGCTCCCTCCCTTGGGGGTTCGCCCTCAATGAAGTGGACTATTATGTTGCCGCTCGCCTTCCTAACGCTGAGAACTCTGATCTTGGAGCCATTGAACTCTAAGAAGCCTGTGTCAGATATTTGGCCGCCTCCCTCTGGGTAGAAGGCTGTTCTATCAAGTATGATGCGGTTGCCTGAGACCCTTAGAACCCTGGCCGTGAATTCCCTCATGTATGGGTTCTCATAGTATAGCGGTTTCGTCTCAGGTATGTTTGAGAGGTCTATGCCTAAATCCTCGATCTCCTCAGACATCTTGAATGCTGGCCTAGGTGAAGACGTATGCTTCTCAGCCACAAAGCTATAGAAGCCCTCCGGAACGTTTATTGATATGCCTTCTGAGGATGCCACCTCGCTCACAACTTCAGGGGTTAAGCCATGCGAGTCGTATAGTTCGACGAGCTTATCTATCGGTATTGTATCCTCACCCCTAGCCCTAACATCTCTAACCATGCGCTTAATAAGGTCTCTGCCTCTCTGAAGGGTTCGCTCATACTTCTCAATCTCTATCTTGAGGAGCTCAAGGATCTCGTCGCGCATCTCGGCGAGGTGCCTGAAGTCTCTAGACCACCAGGATACCTGCATGTCGATTATATCCGGCATGAGCCCCTCTATGCCGAGGTTCCTTAGCAGCCTATATGTCCTCCTGATTAGTAGCCTCGCTAGGTAGCCTTCCTCGACGTTGGATGGGACAACTCCCTCAGCCAGCATGAAAGCTAGGCATTTAGTGTGGTCCGCAACTGCGAATACATCTACAACTGGGTCAATTATGCCGTGCAGCTCGCCTACGTCTATTCCAAGCCTTGAGGCTATCTTCCTCCAATTCTCGCTCCTGCTAACGCTCTTAGATATGCTTATTAGGCCGGATAGCCTAGCGAACTCTTCTAGGAGCCTTCTATCCACGTTCCTTACGCCAGCCAGCCCCATTATCTTATCGAGAAGCTCCCCGTAGACTGCGTGGAAGCAGCTCACTGAGCCTTGAGACAACCATGTGAAGCGCTCTATCCCATAGCCTGTGTCAACAGTCCTTATGGGTAGCTCAATGAACTCCTCGCCTACGACCTTATATCTCATGAATACTAGGGTTGCAACCTCCAAGCCACATATAATGCTCTCGACGTCGGGCCCAGCGTTCCCTCCACCCGACCAAACCCCCTCCTTATATATGACGTACTCCGGCTTAACGCCGAGCCGCTTAGTCACAAACTCATGGTGGAAGCGTACCGTCTCATCTTTCCAGTAAACTTCCCTGTCCGGGTAGTTGAAGGCGTGGTGTCCCCCCATCTCGAATATGGTTAAGTGCCTTCCAAATGTTGGGCCGACGTTCTCTAGATCCGGGAACCTCACGCACGGCTGGCTTATGACGAGCGGGTTTGCAGGTGGGGGGATTATGCCCTCAGTCACATATGGCTGGAAGTCTATTATGCTGGCGTTTGTGAAGTACAGGTCGTCCCTCCACCTGGCAACTATAGGGTATGGTGCTATGCGTTTATGGCCCCTTTCCTCAAAGAATGAGAGGAAGGCTTCACGCATCTCCGCAAGCGTGTATGGCCTGCTGGTTGGGGGAGAGCCAATAAACGTGTACTCGGCGCAGCCATAAGTATTTGATTCTCCGCAAAGAGCCTGGTCTGGGTTAAGTGTCCAGAAGAATTCTCCGCAGCGTGGACACCTCTTCCTAACATAGCCATTCTCAAGGAAGAATGGCAGCCTATATTCATCTTCGCCGAAGCGCATTCACAATACCCTCAATAACCTTTAGAACCATTTTGCCGCCGAGAAATAAAATTAGCGTGGAAGAATTATTTAAGTGTGGCGAATAAATGATTTATCTGCTGTTAATGTTGTATGAGCCTAAATATTATGGCGGTTATCCGAAGAGGGCTGCGAGCCCCTCTAAGGCCTCCTCCTCCCTCTTCTCCTCCTTCTTCTCCTCTTCCTTAGGCTTCTCCTCAGCCTTCGGGGCCTCAGCCTGCGGTGCTGCAGCTGGTAATGTTGGGACCGCCATGGGCATGAATGTTGGAGCGGACTTTATCGCCTCATCAATATTTATCTCTGAAAGAGCTGCTACAAGCGCCTTAACCCTTATCGGATCTACATTAACACCAGCAGCATGAAGAACCCTTGTTAGGTTTTCCTCATCTATAGGCTTACCAGCCCTGTGAAGGAGCATTGCAGCATATATATACTCCATCCCACACCACCATTCAGCAACTCATTCAAACATAGGAAATCTACTACTTAAAGTTTCCTATTTTTGATCAGGCCGTCGTGAAGTCTTCATTCCAGTAGGTCAGTCTGGGACGGCTTCCTCATCTCAATAGAGAGATGGAAGAAACGCTATTTAACTTTATCTCACAAGCCAGTGTTAGATGAAGTTTCGCAGCAGCATTAAGCGTAAATGAGGAGGGAGGAGAGGCTAGTCTAGAAAACTGTGAGAAAACAGCTATTTAAAATCCAATAATTAACTCTAAAAAATTTGATAGTTTAGTGATTTCAGCTAATGCACGTGAGCTGGAAGAAAACGAATTTTTGGAGCCTAACAAATCATAATCCAATTTATTTGGGCTGCAGTCTCATTCAAGAGAATTTAGTGTGCTTTTGGGTTTTATCTTTAATCTTATGCTTCTGCCTTCTGAAGTATATTACTGCTGCTAGGGCAGCCGCCAACACTATGGTTGACAGCGCCGCTATAATTATGGCTGTTTGGTTGCCGCTTTGCCCCTCAAGCGGTATTGATATT
>Ga0209394_1000226_pt1 | contig 51389 bp, 49 predicted proteins | sample JNZ201metaG_FD_184122 | JGI IMG/M metagenome (GOLD analysis project Ga0209394, IMG submission 184122) | Hot spring microbial communities from Jinze hot spring, China to study Microbial Dark Matter (Phase II) - JNZ 20120812A (SPAdes) (version 3) ...
CCATAGCCTATCTTCCTCTAGTTTGTAGATCCTCTTCCCGTAGAACTCTGCTGTAAACACGTCGTTAAAGGTAACACATGGTTGAAGAACGTCGATAAAAGCCGCTCCCCTATGAGCTATAGCTTTAGTAATCAAGTTCTTTAAGTGTTCGACTTCGAAAGCATAACCTCTGGCAACGAAAGTGTAGCCTGAAGATACCGCAAGCATGACCGGGTTTAGAGCCTGCTGGATGTTGGGTTTTGCTAGCGCCTTCGTCTTAGTGTTGAGTGGCAACGTCGGCGATGCCTGACCCTTAGTGAGGCCGTAGACTCCATTGTTGTGCATTATGACCACTATGTCCAGGTTTCTCCTGCCTAATGCAACAAAGTGTCCTGCTCCAATACCTAGTATGTCTCCATCACCACCGCAGACTACTACCGTGAGCTCGGGGTTCGCTAGCTTTATTCCTGTAGCGAAAGGTATAGCTCGTCCATGAAGGGTGTGTACACCATTTACGTTTACGAAGTGCGGTAGCTTCCCCGAGCAACCTATTCCGGAGACTATTACTGTCTTAGATGGATCCAGCCCAAGCTCTCCGAACGCCTTGAATAATGCTGTAAGTATTCCAAAGTTTCCACAACCTGGACACCAATCGACCCAGACGTTACTCTTATAGCTTACCCACTTACTCCCCATACTCTAGCACCACGTAGTTCGCGTCTGTAGTTAGTAGACTCTCCACTACCGGAACCAGCTCGCTTAGTACAATCGGTCTTCCAGAAAACTTAGCTATCTTCTTGCTGATTACTAAACCAGTAGCCATAGATATTAGGGCGACTATATTGACTCCGTAGCTGTGTTCTATTGCTATAAGTTTCTTCCGTTCAACTCCGTCGATAGCTTCAGAGAATTCTCTTGCTGGAAACGGCCACAGCATCTTCACATCGATGTAGGCCCCTCTATAGCCTTTCTTCTCTAGTACCTCTAGAGCATCCAAAGCCACACCCTTGACAGACCCCCACCCAATTAAGCAGAAGTCTCCTCGAACGTGTCCATACACTCTTAACTTGATATCTCTTGGAGCTTCTTCTTCGATTAACTGGAGTTTCTTAATCCTCTTAGAGTACATACGCACTCTGTTCACGGGGTCTTCCGAGATGTGTCCTAGCTCGTCATGCTCGTCCCCGGTGTACCACATGACTATCCCAGGAGCCCCCAGAAAGGCCCTCGGAGACATTAAGCTATCGAGGCTGAATCTCTTGTACCCTTCCTGACCCTTACTTAGCAGCCCGCGATCTATTCTCACCGCGTTGAGGTCTGGAGGAGGTAAAGTCGCAGTCGAGTTTGCTAAGAACTTATCTAGGAGATGTATGACTGGAACTTGGTACTTCTCAGCTATGTTGAAGGCCTCGATAGTGTCGTAGAATACGTCTACGTGGTCCCCCGACGATAGAACTACTTTAGCGAACTCACCGTGAGCTGAGAAGATGGAACTCAACAGGTCGCTCTGGCTACCCCTAGTAGGTAAGCCAGTGCTAGGTCCACCCCTCTGGTAGTACGTTATAACGACCGGAACCTCGTTCATGCCAGCCCAGCTAACTCCCTCGACCATTAGGTCGAACCCCGGTCCGCTCGTCGCTGTAGCGCTCCTAGTCCCAACAAGAGAGGCACCAATAGCTGAAGCTATAGCAGATATTTCGTCCTCTGTCTGCAGTACGACTATAGGTCCCACTACAGCTCCATCTACTTCACTTAGCTCGTACTTCTCAAGGAGGAAGCTCTCGTCAGCAGCCGGCGTTATTGGGTAATAGCTCTGGTACCTAAGACCCGAGACTACTTTAGCCATAGCTACTACATCGTTACCCGTTGCCACTAAGACCTTCTCTACCTCGATCTCCGGCTTCTTTAACTTCATTAAGCCTTCGAATTCCTGTAGTTCTTTCCATACTAAATCGGCTAAGTACATGTTCTGCTCTATTACCGTAGCCCGACTGCGGAATATTGACTCAAATCCGTATCTTAAGGCTTCTCTATCTAGACCCAGTAGGAGGGCTGCTGATGACGTGACTATTCCGCTAACGTATCTCGATAGAGTCCTCGGATCTAGGCCGAATCTCTCGACTAGCTTCCTGAGAACTTTTTGATAGCTGACGCCTATGGTAGTCACTCTTCTGCGCTCAAGAGACTTAAGGAGCGACGACACATCATCGCCTAACATTGATGCTCTTAGACTATTGTTTATTCTCTCTCTTAAAGCATCCTCCATGCTAGGAAGCTCGGTAAGTTTTTTAGCTTCAACTTCTTTATCGTATACTAAAGCACTTCCAGCGCTCACGTTCTCGAAATGAGTGAAAATAGTTTCGGCATCCATAGCCACTAAAAGCTGTACTGGGTAGGTGAGAGACCTTGGTAGCCTCTTAGACGATACTGCCATATGTATGTAGCTATGTCTGCCAGTTATATTGGAGAAGTACTCTCTGTCTGCTAGCACACCATAACCACTGTAGGCGAGAGCTCTAGAAAGCACTAGCATAGCCGTCTCTAGTCCTGACCCCTGAGGTCCTCCGAGCAGTATGCTTAGCTCACTGTAACTCATATTCAAGACCTAATCAGCAGATCTTGCTTCTGCTGCTATTGCTTCATCGAATACTATTTCAGCGACTACTCGATGCCCTTTCGAATGGTTCTCGAGTTCTGACCTATCGACTATGGTTGCTCCACACGTTATACAGTAGACTCCGCCCTTCTTATTCAGGGCACTCAGTAGTTCGTCTAGAGAGACCTTCTTGAACTTCTCACAAGTTCCATGCTCGTGGACGCACGTCTCGCTGGCGCCGCAGTAACCTATGTATGGAAAGAATATGTGTGGCTGAAAGTGAATGCAGTTTCTACATCTTTCCTCTGTCACAGACTAATCCCCAACTTTCTCGACTTTGATGGCTGCCACAGGGCACACGTCAGCCCCTTTCTTAGCGCACTCGAAGAGCTCTTCAGGTATTTCACCTATAGATAGGTTCTCGCTTATTTCGGTGCTATATCTTCCTACAACTCTGTTCTTCTGGTTATCGGAGCCTAGTTCGTAAACCTCGGGACAAACTGCTGGAGCAACACCACACGATATACACATAGACCTATCCACGATTACTCTGTACTTAACCAAGTTACACACCAATTATTAATTTCTCAAAAATCATTTAAATTGGGCGACTTAGTAAAAGGAAATACTCACACTCTACTTACTCAGAAACTTAAGGTACAGTTGGATTTTCCTCTCTTATAGTTAACATCTTTGTACGCTTATATTTGAAAATCGCTATATCGTAATGGTGGTAGTATGACTTTATGGAAGTGTCAAGTTTGTGGGTATGTTTATGAAGGAATTGAAGCACCAGAGAGATGCCCTAAGTGCGGTGCTCCTAGAGAGCGGTTTAAGCTACTATCAGAGCAGGAGGTCCAGCTAATACTGAGGTCTAGGAAGTCGAACTACCTACACATGAAGGCTCTTACACTTCTGAGGGATCTATTAGCGGTCGCTGATGAACTTATTCAAGATAATCTAGACCCGGCTTGCGTCAAGTTGGCTACCGAGGAAAGAGAATCTGCTTTAACTACTATCCAAAAGATAATGGCAGAGCTCGAGACGCACGAAAAGAAGGGTAAGTGGGGATAGGTCCTTGAGCGAGCCCGGGAAGTATGTGTATAAGCCCTCAAAGTACCCGCTGAGACCTGAAGTCATGGGTATCGATAAAGAAGTCTTAGTTAATATGCTCCTATCGGCATTCGCTGACGAAATCTTAGCTTGGTATCAGTACTATGTAACTGCCTATGCTCTCAAAGGTAGCGTAGCGTCCGAGCTAGAGGAAGTGTTCAGGGAAGTAGCTGATGACGAACTCAACGATCACGCTAAGAAGTTGGCTGATAGACTGCAGGACTTCGACGTTGACCCTCCTGACTTTAGAGACCTATGGCAACTATCTAAGTGCAGGCAGACGGAGCTACCCAAGGATCCCTACGATATCGATGGATTTCTAGAAGCAAGCGTCAAGGCGGAAGAATGCGCTTTAGAGCACTATAGAGAGATATTCCAGTACGTGTTCGGAAAAGACCCTGTAACTGAGGAAATAGTTGAAGACATAATGAAGGACGAGGCAGAACACGAAACAATATTCAGAAACCTCAAATCGACGAAGAGAGGCTGAGAAAGAGGCTTTATTAAGTAACGTAAGGACAGACCCCCATACTTTTGATTTGAGCTCGCCTTCTTAGGTTTCTTTTGTTCAGCTACTACGGTGCTCAATAGCTACTAAATAAGCCTATTCTAGCCAGAAACTACAAAGAACACTAATCAGTACAGTTTAGACAATGTTACAAAGTTTAAGACTAGGTCGAACTTCAATAAAAACAGGTTTTAAGCTGAGTTATCTATATCAAAAGATTGAAGGTGAAGTATATAGGCATACTGTAGTAATCGAAATATACTGTCGGCGAACCTCTGTCTAACCAACCTACTGTGGTAACCGGCACTCGCGTAACGTAGTTGAATGCTATTATGTAGTCGCCACCATATGGAACCGTGGGGCATGGGTGTATGCGGACGCTGGCTATGTAGGAAGTCGGGGTTGTTTCTAGAGTCTCTAGCGTTATAGGTATTCCGTATTCTGCTAGAGAGGGTATGTAGTAGAAGACCGATCCACCGGTAGGTCTTACTGCTCCATCGGTTGGTGGCTCTATTCTCACCGGCAGGAACTCGCTCGATCCGTACACGTAGATCCAGCCGTTGGCACCTAAGTAGCTACTTATCCTTCTGGGGATACTTACGGAGATGCTTACGCGGGTTAGTTCTATAGTTAATGCCTCCTCGTAGCTCATGCCCAAGTACTGTATGTTTCTAACTACGACTCTGTAGATTCCTGGTAGAGGTGTTGGAGAGAGTATTGTCGAGGTCCCTGGACCTGTGGAGTCCCAGAACCTCGTCGGGTTGTAACCACTACCTCCACGCGGGTCTCTCGAGAGTTCAGCTGCTAGCTGAACGCCGTTTACTGTATACGTAAGTACCTCTTTAGTGGTGTCGTCGACCATGTAGTACGTCCAGGGTCCAAAGACCATCGCATCTATGTTGCTAGCATATGCGGGCTTTCCGTAAGTAGGCCAAGTGGCTTTAATACCTAAGGCTCTCGTTCCCATTGGTACGTAAACCTTGAATACTCTCCAATCTCCCGACTCGTATCTCCACGTGTAGTCGAACGCTCCCCGTAGGTAGGTGTTTCTATACGGCGTCGTCTCAGTTCTAGGCATCATTCTGTACGTTGTCGAGTAATACGTCATGTTGATCGGTATAAAGTATGAGACAGGTATGAGGTACTTTAGGGCTTTAGTGGTTTCCTCTATCACTAAGTAGCCGCTGTAAAACCCTGGGTAAGCGCCCGTTACGATAACATTAACTCTAGCTATACCTCTAGAAGTTAGTGTTGTTGGACTAACGGTTACGTCTCTCCAGGGCATTAGGCTGTATGTGATTACTCTCGCTCTCATCGGTAGATAGCCACGGAAGGTCGCGCCGGACACACCTATCCTAACTACTAGTGCTTTCGCTGCTCCTTCGATGCTTATGCCTGTAAGCTTTGTTGTTAGATACTCTATTTCCTCTATCTGCTTGCTTAGGTTGCCTATTTGCACCCTAACGTAGTTAGCCCTCCTGATGTCGTAGTATATCCTCCCAGTTTCAGTCCAAGCGAACACTCCATCTCTGTTTGTGTCTATCCAGTAAGCTAGTTCTAAGACTACGGTCGGTATCAGATTGTTAAACGCCCCAGTTCTACCACCGCTTTCAAAGTATTCGAAGGGGAACGTAACCTCTATCTCGAAGAAGCTCGCTGAGAGTAGAGGTCTCGGATCGATAGCTAGGTGACCGTAGACAGTGGCTGTAGATACGTTCAGTGTAACGCTGTCTCCAACACAGGAAGTCACGATCTTTGGATCGAAGTTCGTCTTCATTAAGTCACAAAGTGGTCTCACACCTGTCCTCGTGTGGATTACTGAGTAAGCTCTGAAGGTTCCGGCACCCTCTATGGTTACCGTGCGTAACTCGAGACCACCGGGTCTCACGTGCGGAATATAGATCTTAGGCTCATACCAGGTGAGTGAACCGAGGCCACTGTATGCTATGGTGCTATATGTCTCGGCTAGGTCTGCGATGATGTCCTGAGGCAAGCTAGTTGAGTAAACCCTAGGTACACTGGGATCTAGAACCGCAGTAACAGCCCTGTAGGCATTTACAAAACCGACGCCCTGCGAAAGCTGGTCAAAGCCCATGTCGTACGCCGTATTCATGAGTACGGTTTTCAATAGGTGTGCCGGCATTCTGCTTCCGTAAACGGACTTGTACGCTGATACTACGAGAGCGCCGACACCAGCTGCCATGGGGGTTGCCTGACTAGTGCCACTAAAGAGCGCGTGAGTTGCGGTACCCCTTAGAGTTCTTGAACCAAGCGCCTCCCAGGTCCTCCCAACAGCCCAAGCAAAGGACCCCACTGCTATGACATCTGGTTTCACTACACCTAGCTCTGTCGGCCCCCTACTGCTCCAGGATATCACTTGCCTACTAGCTCCAAGTACTGTATAGCCGTAGATGGGCCTGTAGGCAAACTCTGTTGCAGCACCAACCCCTATCGAGAACGTCGATGATGCTGGCGAAGCTATAGTACCCCAGCCGGGTCCTCCATTACCTACGGCTACGAAGTGAGGTACACCAGTCATCATAGTCGTGTAGTCAAATATTATGCTAGAGGGGTCCATTCCGGAAGCCCAACCCCAGAGAGCCCAACCACTTATTCCATAAGAGTTGCTAGTGACGTCTACCCTAGGGGCACCCGTGTAGACCCACTCCCAGGTGAACCCCTCAAACGCTATCCACGGGTTTGTTCTGAGAGCTGGCCAGAGGTATCTAGAGCCTTCACCGTAAGGTGTCGCCAGGTCGAAGCCCGTGAAGAAGTATATCGCAGTTATTGTAGTACCGAAGTAGAGTGCTGGAGCAACAGCTATCTTAGCCGCAGGTGCCTGCCCCGACATACTTCTAACACCGTAACCCGTCTGAGCGTAGTAGTCTCTACCTGCTGCTGTTGTTGCGCAGAAAGTGCCGTGATTACCGTAGTCGTACTGGAACACTACGTAGGCCCCGTATGGGTCTAGACCGGGCCAAACCATAGCTACTGGCTCGTACTCCCATACTTCGCGATAAAGTAGAGCATCAGTTCTATATCCGTATCCGTGGGGTAGTGGTGTTATTAGCTCTTTCCAATATCCGAGTACTTCGTAGACTATTGCGTATGCCGCATCGTATACGTAACCTGCTAGAGTCCCGAGCGAGAAGTCTGTTACACTGTCTCCGTCTAGGTCTCTAGACACTACCTCTTTGCCGTAGCGTATCGGCTCTTCGTCCTCGAACGAGTAGTCGGGAGCTGTGGGGGCAGACGGTATAATGACAGAACACGGTGGGGGAGCTAGCGCTAGTTGGAGGAGATAGAGAGTCGTTGTAGTGTCTACGTAGACAGTATCGTAGTTTCCATCACCATCGGAGTCGACGACTAGGGCGGGGACCGTAAACCTTAAGGTCGTCGAAATTCCTCCCACGGAGGTGCTTGCGTAATACATCATGAGGCCGAACTTGGCCGGTCCATACCTAGGTATGTCGCCAACGTACCACCGGTTGTCAGTTGGCCACGAGACGTATGCTGAGTAGGACCTGCACCCACTTACCGATATCCAAAGACCTTGGGACCACTTGTATACGTAGTATGGTGGGTAGAACACGTAGAGCTTTTCTGGATTTACGAAGACGTAGCCCTCACCTGCTTCCTTGGCTTCAACAGGGGTTAGAGCTAGCCCGAGGCTACTAACGTCGAAAACTAGTGGAAGGCCGGACTCGTCTCTAGCTACCGCATCTAAGCCTAGTGCAGGCGACCCGTAGTCAACGCCGGTATCGATTATGGCTATGCTGACACCTTCACCTCTAATCCCGTACTTTAGCCAGACGTCGATAGCCCTCGTTACGTTAACTGTGTAGTGATAGCTGCCTCCACTATCTCCAGAAGTGCTTAGCTCTCTAGGTACGGCACTACTTTGTTCTCCAAGTGCTCTAGTAGACCTTATGAAGACCGGATCCATTCTCATGTCTGGGAGTATGGCTACTACTCCCGGCAGCCTGGAGAGCGTTTCGAGGTCGTTCTTGGTAATCACTACGTTAACTAATCTATACAAATGCGTTGGGTAGGAACCGAGAAACCCCCTGACTCTCCCCTTGAGGATTCTGAGTGGTACCGATCTGTCGAGGACTACTATAGCTCTAGCAACTTGAGTATCTGAATTCAGCACTGTAAACCCTTCTTCAGGCACTAACTCGAAAGCTAAAGCACTTGGGTCATCTACGTAAGCACTAAACCTCCAGTAGCTCTCGTCGTACAGTAAGTGGCTTATGTAGGCAGTCCTCAACGAACTTGGTGCTTGCCCAGTCCTGACGGCGTCCGCCGGGAGAGTGGCTATCGTAGCTAGAGAGATTAGTAAGACTAGCAATAGACCTTTAGCGAAGACCTTACTTCCCATAAATTGCTCCCCAAAAGTTCTTAAAACCCTGGCTTAATATGTTTTAAAAGAAAATATGGGTAGCATAGTGAATACTTCCCAGGTACACTTGCGACGCACTCGCAGCACTCAAACATAAACAGAGGAATGATGTAGCGCATTCGGTTTAAATGAGGTAACGGAGTGTTTAGTTATTTCCGGTTTTATGTTAATGAGTCTTGTCTTGAGCTTTTAGTGCTCTCGCTACTGCCATTTAGCCGCCGTTTAGCCGGGGATTTCACAAGTTCGCTTCAACGTGCGTGTATATCGATAACTCAGAGTTCTAGATCTGTGTCGTACCGCTAGTATGGGGGTAGGGAAAGCTTCGTGGACTGTCTGGACCTACCTATCCGTCACGGGAAATAACCCCTTAGTGAGTAGGTTGGTTTCGTTTACAATGTTTTTTAGAAGTAATTGGGAGCACGCTTATACTCCATAGTGGATCTACGTAATTATGGGAGTAGTGCTTTAAGCTGTTGTAAAAGCTCTTTTACTCTGAATGTGGAGCCTAATAGTGCTGGGTTCTATGATTCTTACTAATCATGTAGGGGCCCATAAAGGTCTTTAGCTGAATGAGTAACCGTGTGCGAATAAATTACGGGGATGAAGTTGTTTATTAGAGGTCGTAGTTAGCTATCGGCTGTAGTTATATGCTAAGTGCACACGTTCGGCAATAGACCGTGCTCCTGTGACGAAGGTTTTCGGTATCTAGCAGTAGTATCGATTTATAAGCTCTATATATGATACACATACGACTATACGTGGGACCTATGATGGTGGAGCCTGAGAAGACTCGAGAGCTCGTAACTAAATCACTTAAGTGTTGGGCTTCATTTGAGAGGTTGGTGGCAGATCTTTACGACCGAATGGCAAATAAGGTAACTGACGAAGTTCTGACTCTAATGCTTAAGTGGTTGTCTACGGAGAGCAGGTCTCACTCCACTTACCTAGAGAATTTATCAGTAATGCTTGAAGACATAAGAGAAAATGGCTGTGCTGAGTTCATAGGTATTCCATGGTTTACTAACGAAGGTCTCCTAAGAGAAGTGAGTTTGGTGGAACACCTAGATTTAGAGATGGCTTTAGATATCCTAAGAAAGCTTCAATCAACAGAAAAGCTCGCTTCTGAAGAAGTCTACAGCGTAATACTATCTAACCTATTGAAGGATTTAGTTTCTTTCGTAGGCATTGAAGCTGAACCTATGAGACTAGTTTTCGAGGAAATCTCCATGCAGGAAAAATACCACGAGAAAATTGTGGAACTACTTACCGAACATATCTCGAGAAAACTCTCGAAGTTGTAGCTATTCAGTCAATAAGTTGTCTAAGGGTAAGCGTACTCGCTGCTAGTAGTGAGTAGAGAGCCTGTGTAATCTACGGTCCTCTATGGATCAGGGAACCTCGAGCCTAGTGCCTCGAATGGCTATTCTACATTATCTAGAACAGCCCAGCAAGACAGTTCGCAGACAGTACCGTTGCTAAGCTCTGAAGAAATGCGATAGAACTATCTCTACACTTCCTTAAGGCTCTGAACCTAGCACACCCTGCTGGAGTAATACTGGTTTTAGATAAAGCGGTATGTGGACTCGGCAGTAGTGGGCCCGCGGGGATTTGAACCCCGGACCTCCGCCGCGTCAGGGCGGCGTCCTAGCCAGCTAGACGACGGGCCCTTAGCCACTAAAACTTTGAGTAAGGTCTAATAAATCTTTAACCCAGAAGTGACTTAAGATTAAGCAGTGGTTTAAAATTGAGAGCACTGTTGGTTGCAGCTTACGCATACTCTTTTAAGATTAATAGCGATTAGTGAACCATGTTAATTAAAATATGTAAATACTTCGTGTGATCTAAAATGCACCATGCTTATAAGTTTACACATTATTGTAATATTGGGTGTAATAAGTGCATCCTTCCCCTAAGGTTAGGGTAACTGCTGTTGGGTTATTAATAGGGTTGGTGATAGGGTTTGGTGGAGGGTTTCTGGCTGGTTGGCTTGTTAAACCTTCTCCTGGGTATTCCGGGTCTACTCTAGTTAGATTCACTCTCGACTGGGCTTACCAGGGACCTCAAGCACCGTTTCTCGTTGCTTACTATAAGGGCTTCTTCGCTGATGAGGGTCTCTCAGTGACCGTCGATAGGGGCTATGGTTCAGCTAAGGTTATAAGTGACGTAGCAGCTGGACTATTTGATATAGGCTTTGGTGACGTAAACTCACTAATAGAGTTTAAGTCGAAGAACCCAGACGCCAAGGTTAAGCTTGTTGCGGTAATACACGTTAGGTCTCCCCTGAGTGTTGTGACTCTCCGGGAGTACGGGATATCTACTCCTAAGGACTTAGAGGGTAAGAGACTGGGGGCACCCGCTGGTGATGCTGCGAGAAGAGTGTTTCCAGCGTTTGCTTCAGCCGTAGGGATAAGCTTGGATAAGATTACGTGGGTTACTATGGACATTCCCTTGAGAGAGCCTATGCTAAAGAGAGGTGAGGTAGATGCTGTAACTGGGTTCTACTACACTGTAGTAATAAACCTCCTGGGTCTAGGAGTAAGTGAGGACGATATAGTAGTCTTTAAGTATGGAGACTACTTGCCACTCATAGGTAACGGAATAGTAGTAAACGAGGACTTCCTGAAGAAAAACCCCGATGCTCTCACTAAGTTTTTGAGAGCAATTATTAGAGGTATTAAGTACACCATACAGAATCCAGATGAAGCAATAAATGTACTCTTGATGAGAGATCCCACCCTGAATAAGACTATAGAGAAGAAGAGGCTGCTAATGGCTTTAGAGATAATTAACGTAAGAGGAATTACCGACAAGCATGGATTTGGATACGTCGAGCCTTCAGTTATAGAAGAAAACATAAACGCTGTTGTCGCAACATTCGGTCTCTCTAGAAAACCCTCACTAAGTGAGATAGTAGACTTTAGTTACTTACCATCTCGCGAGGAGAGGTTGCCTTAGTAAAGGTATAGGCAATGGAACCAGTAATAAGGCTTAGCAGTGTTGCGGTTAAGTACAGAAACAACAGCCGAGGATTCCTTACAGCTATAGCTGACGTAAACTTGAGTGTGATGCCTAAAGAATTTGTTGGAGTAGTTGGGAAGAGCGGTTGCGGTAAGACTACTTTACTGAAGGTTATAGCTGGGTTGATAAAACCAGATGAAGGTGAGGTACTTCTAAATGGTTGCGCCTTTAACGGGTATAGAAAGAGAATAGGCGTGATGTTTCAGTCACCACTCCTTCTCCCGTGGCGCACTGTCCTCAAGAACATCCTTCTACCCATAGAGATATTAGGTGAAAACCCCGAAGACTACGTAGAGAGAGCGCTCATGCTGATTCAAAGAACCGGGCTCAAAGGATTTGAAAACAGCTACCCGTGGGAGCTCTCGGGGGGAATGCAGCAGAGAGTAGCTCTCTGCCGAGCCCTCATACATAAACCTCTACTGCTACTGCTTGACGAGCCATTTAGCTCACTTGACGCTATAACTAGAGAAGACATGTGGATTCTTTTGGAATCGGTCTTTCTCTACGAGAAATATACGACAGTTCTCGTTACGCACGACATCAGAGAGGCTGTTTTACTGTCTGATAGAGTTATTGTGATGACAGGTAAGCCTGGCAAGATAAGGGCAGAAGTGAAGATTCCGTTCAGTAGACCTAGAAGTCTCGATCTTCAATACACTAAAGAGTTTAACGAGTACGTAGCCAAGATTAAGAGCATGTTGGGTGAGTGACGTGAACTCTATGTTGCGTGTGAGGGGTGCTGCCTTGGGTATTACAGTAATACTGACTATCCTAGTAGTCTGGGAAGTCCTCACTCAAATCCTGGAAGTACCTAAATACGTTTTACCGCCTCCTTCATCGATAGTTGGGACTACGTTGCAGTACCTTAGCTACCTGTCTGCGAACTTACTAGACACTCTATTTCACGCTTTAGTTGGGCTCTCAATAGCCGCATCTTTTTCGCTCATACTGAGTCTTCCGCTAGCCTATAGCGAGACACTTAGGGATGCTGTTAATCCTTTGATAGCTGGATTTAATGCTATTCCAAGGGCGGCACTAGTGCCCTTACTGGCTCTATGGTTTGGTCTTGGTGGGCTACCAAAGATACTTACAGCTTTTCTTATAGCGTTTTATCCTATTTTAGTGCCTACACTCACCGCTATGGTCACTATAGAGAAGGAACTTTGGGAGATGCTAGCTTCGTTTGGAGCTACTAAAGGGCAGGTTTTAGTCAAAGTCGCTATTCCTAGGTCAATGCCGTACTTTCTTAGCTCTTTACACATGGGGTTAACGAGCGCCTTAGTTGGTACAGTGATAGCTGAGATGATAGCGTCCGATAGAGGTCTAGGATACGTTATTTTGTCATCTACTTCTAGACTTGATACTTCACTGGCGTTTTCCTGCTTGATGCTACTCGCCTTAACGACCTTTATTTTATCTAAAACTATGAACGTCGTCGAGAAGAGGGTTGTAAAGTGGGCATACAGAGCAAGCACTTAGTACTTGATTTAGAGAAGTGTACTGGCTGCAGAATTTGTGAACTAGCCTGCAGCTTCTACAAGCACGGGAGGTTCAACCCGAAGATGTCTGCTATTAGAGTACACTACAACTACGAACTCTACCGTGCCGAGGGGTTTAATGCGTGTACTCAATGTGGCTACTGCGTGAGTTACTGTCCTACTGGTGCTATAGGTGTAGTAAACGGAGTTGTGATAATCAACTATAGTGTCTGTAGCGGTTGTCTAGCCTGCGTCAAAGCTTGTCCGATAGGTGCTTTAATCTCCGTAAATGGCAGGCCATTTAAGTGTGATCTCTGCTTAGGTAGCCCTCAGTGCGTTAAGTACTGCGCTAGAGGGGCTCTACATGTATCTTAAAGGGTACGCTGGCAGAATACTCTACATAGATCTGAGTAAGCGTAAGTACGTATCCGAGCCTCTAAGAGAGGATACAGCAAAAGGTTATCTAGGTGGTAGTGGTTTAGCAGCCTACTTACTGTGGAATTTGGTAAACGAGAACACGCACCCACTATCTCCGGAAAACGCATTAGTAATAGCTACCGGTCCAGCAACAGGGGCTCTCGCACCTTCGTCAGGGAGGTTTATGGTGGCATCGAAATCACCTCTAACAGGGGTTTGGGGTGAGAGCCACGCGGGAGGTAGCTTCGGGCCTCAGATAAAGTACGCTGGGTATGACGCAATAGTAATTATGGGGAAGTCCACTAGACCTGTTTCAATAATAATAGACGACGACTCGGTGGTCTTCTACGACTCGTCAGGTATTTGGGGCGCGAACACGCGTGATTCAACTAACCACATTAGAGACGTGTTTGGAAAAGACTTCCACGTTATGACTATTGGGCAAGCTGGTGAGAATCTAGTGAAGTTCTCCTCGATCATGGTTGACTACTACAGAGCTTTGGGTAGAACTGGTATGGGGGCTGTCATGGGGTCGAAGTACTTGAAGGCTGTAGCCGTAAGAGGTTCTAAACCTGTGGAGGTCCATGATCCCGACAAATACGTGGAGATCATGGAGGAGTTCTTGAGAATAAATACTGAGGGTAGGTGGGCTCTTCCAGCACAGCTAAGCTTGGGCAAGTACGGTACGCCATCCCTAGTAACCGTTATAAACGCTATAGGGAGGCTTCCAACAAAAAACCACTGGACTGGGTATTGGGAGCATGCTGATAGAATAGGTGGTGATGAACTCCTCAAGTATAGGGTTTCGAGAGGTTCCTGCTTTTCGTGCATGATTATGTGTAAACATATGACTAGTGTAGATGATGGAGTATACGAAGGGTCTATATCTGGGGGACCAGAATACGAAACCGTGGTAGCTCTCGGATCAAATCTGTTGATAGACGACATTAAGGCAATAATACACATGAACATGCTCTGCAATCTATACGGACTTGATACTATTTCTGCTGGAAAGGTGATTTCGTTCGTCTTTGAGATTTATGAGAAAGGCCTGATTTCCGATAGCGACCTAGGGGGCATCAAGCCCCTCTGGGGAAGTCAGAACGCGGCAATAGAGCTAATAAAGGTGATAACCTTTAGGCAGGGGATCGGGAATCTCTTAGCTGAAGGTGTAGTTAAAGCTGCTAAGGCTATGGGTAAAGGTGCTGAATACTATGCTCTTCATGTAAAGGGACTGGAGGTCTCAGCTCAGGATCCGAGAGCACAGAAGTCTGTTGGGTGTACGTGGGCTGTATCCGTGCGTGGTGCTGACCACCTAAGGTCTCTCACTACTGTAGACGAGTTAGGGTATCGAGACATAGCTGCCGAAAGGTTTGGTTTAGATAAAGTTGAGGAAGTGTGCGATAGGCTTACAGAAAAGCATAAAGGTCTCATAGTAAAGGACCAAGAAGACCTATTCGCAGTTGTTGATTCAGTTATTATGTGTAAATACGGCACCATGTGGCCACCTATGTACTACTTCGACTTCATAGCGAGACTCCTGAAACCTTTGACAGGAGTTAAGGAATTCGGCGAAGTTAAATACTTGAGAATCCTCGGGGAGCGGATAGCTAACCTCAAGAGGTGCTTTAACCTGAGAGAAGGTGTTAGCAAGGAGTCTGAAGTCCTTCCGGCGAGGTTTACGCAGGAGCCGATGCCTACAGGACCTTCAAAGGGTTACACATGCGACTTAGAGCCCATGCTGAGGGAATACTACCAAAACAGGGGATGGGATTACGAGAGCGGTTTACCGTACGAAGAAACTCTTGAGGGCTTAGGGCTAGAATATGTTGCTAAGGAGCTAAGTAAGAGATTGAAACTGCCTAGGCGAGACTATGGTGTTACTCAGGTTACACGGCGTCCTTAAAGAAGAGTCTGGAGTAAGTCTGATCGCCGTTAGAGGGAATAATCTAGAGGAGGTCCTATCAAGCCTACCAGAGGAAATAAAGAAGCCCATAGAGAAATACAGGAAGTACATCATTATACTAGTTAACGGAAGGAGAGTTTACGGATGCCGAGAAACTTCCTTAAGCGAGGAAGACGTAGTAGACTTAACTCTAGTCGTTGGAGGTGGGTGAGTACTAACTAGAGAACTATTCTTAGGTCATTCCCCCACTTAGTAAAACCTTAAACTCAAGTTAGTAGATTCAGTGCCTTGGAACAAAATAAAGGAGGACTCAAAGTGCATCGAGGATAGTAGTGCCCGAGCCTCCCTATAGCGCCACAGGACCCAGCTTCTCTGATAAGCAACCACCATTTCAGCAAGAAGGTCTAACATTGAAGAAAATGCAGCGTACTCCCCCATAACTTGAAGTACCGCTCTATCTGTAGCCTAACGCAACTGTTTCGAGTTTCATATCTTTTCATATTGATTGATGTAGATTGAAACTTTTGTGAATGTCTCTAGCGCTCCATATGCTGAAGCGGTCTCGATGAGGGATCGAGAGCCCTGTAGATCGACTCTCCCCGAGTCACTCAAGATGTGGGGCGACCGAGGTCGCCCGAACATCCCCAACCCCGATGAATCCCCGAGCGGGATACGGGAGAACAAAGACGAGACAATGAAACCAACCAATACAAACTAGCACAGGAGCTGAAACCCTATATAGTAACTTTAGAAGCTATACCGCAGGAGATCGGAAGATATAGGTTTGAAGTCTACGAACTACTGACTGCAGGGAATGGTATGCTTAGAACAGTACTGGAATCTCTATCATTACTTCTGGCTGCTTTCGATAGCCTTTGGTGAGTACCTTACGTACTTTAAGCCGTGGTCTCCTAAGTACTTAAGTGTAATACTGCTGATGTCTGGTGCTACGAGAACGCCGTATACATCCAGCCCCAACCGCTTATAGTACTCAACGTAGCGCTGCAGTTGCTGCGCTGCTTCTATATCCGCTCTCGCTCTCTTGATTTCGACGACTACCAACCTGCCGGAGGAATCTCTTAGCATGATATCGACTCTTCCATATGGAGTGCTAACCTCGCGAGCTATGAGAGTGGAACCGCCTATTATTTGCGATGGATTCCTTGCTAGTTCTTCGATTATGTCTTCCTCCTTCCCGTATAGGGTTAGCCCCTCATCACCTAGCTCAGTAACTATCACTAGAGAGCTCCCCATAACTCTTATGACCAGCTCCTCTTTAGGGCTGACCCGAACCGCCCTTAGCTCCACTTCAGACTCGTTTACCTGTTTAGTTATTAGTGACGACCTCGGTTGCCAATTCAGTGGGTTGCTACCTACCGACCCGTGAACTAACACTGTCCCATCCTGCTTTATGATTATGAGTCTCGTAGATTCCCTAGCGATGCTAGACGCTCTTCCGCTATAGCTTACTGAGCACCTTGAAACCATAACAATAGTTGCTCTTCTAAACCATCTATTTACGAGCTCAACAAGTTCTGCTGGCTTTACTATCCCACTCGATATGATCTCCTTCAAGTATGATCCCAGCTAGAAGTATGCTGAGTCTAGCTGCTGTGACTAAGCACCTTACTGACTATGCTACTCGCAACTCTAGCTAGAGATTCTTTTCCTATCGTAATCGACGAGGCTTCCGCGTGTCCCCCATAGACACCTTTCAAGGAGCTTGCTATAGCTTGAGAAAGCACTAGAGCATCTCTATGGGCTGATCTAACTGTAATAACTATCTTCTCTTGTTCCTCCCTAACTAATACAACACTCTTTCTGTAAGCCTTAGACAGCTCTGTAGCCGCTACACCTATTAGTCCTGCGAAAGCTCTCGACAGCGGTAAGCTAAGGAAGGCTACTTTAGCCTTTCCCGCATCTAAGGAATCTTCGGAAATTATCTTTAGTAGGTTTCCAAGTAAGAACTTGGCCCTCCTAGCTCTCATCTTCACTAGAGAGTCTTGAGACAGGTTCTTGGACTTCATCATCAAGTCAATGAGGTGCCTCATGAAGTTGAGATCACCCGGGTTTAGCGCTATCGACATTCTGATAGAGTCCACTAAATCAAGTACTGACCCATCGATATCGGGGTGGGGTGTCTTACCTTCACAGATATCTGCTACCTCAACTAGCATGTCTTCGTAAGGATTGAGTGGAGATCCCATCAATTGCGTGAGTAATCGAGGAGTAGAACTAACCTTTGAGTATACAACCTTAATTTTAGTCTCTATTTTTGGTATCATAGACTCCGACGTCGCGTGGTGATCGATGAACACAACTTTTTTATATTTAGAGCTAACAGCCCCGAGCACCTCGATTAGCTTATCGCTAAGAGCTATGTCGATAATCACCAACTCACTCCCGCCAGTCGCAACTCTCTTAATGTCAGTATGAGCTCTCCACGGGTGCGTAACGGCGAGGTTTAAACCACTAGGATACAGGTCCCGAAAATACCTCTTTATGTATAAATAAGCAGCTATAATCCCATCGCAGTCCCCGTGAAACACCACTGAGACGCTCAGCACACACCACCTCCTACCCAAATAAAAACCTAGCTATCGGTAAAATCCTTTACTCGAATACCTTACTAAATCTTCTCCAAGAAGAGGGGAAGACTTTCAGCTATAGATAGCGAGGAGTACGCTTCCGCATGTAGTAGCTATATACGGCAGGAAATAGTGTCTGAATTAACTACTCTAACTATCGTGAGCTTATACCAGGTTACTGAGATGGTGAGAAGTCCCCTTTTTTGTGAGCTTTGCTACATATTGCGTAAGAAGTTTTGAGAAACTTATATAAAACTCTGCACTCAGCTTTAGTAAGTAGGGCTTTGTTTACGATATGCTTAAGAGCTGAGACCTCATTTTGATCTAATCCATAAGCTAATCCGAGCTTCTCTACGTACTTAATAACTATTCCCATGTAGTCTCCCACACATCTCTCACCTACGACTAACTCCCCAACTTCCCTCCCGGCCAGTTCATAGAGATAGATTGCTACAGCGTGAGATAGATTCAGTACGTTGTAATCAGATGTAGTCACTAATGTAGAGACTAGAGAGCATAGGGCAAGCTCGGACCTCGTTAGTCCCACACTCTCGCGCCCAAAAACTAAGGCTATCTTAGAGCCACGTGGAAGAAGTAGAGGTATCGCACGGGGGGCTACAGCCTGCCTTAGAGGGTCCTCAGAAGCACCAGCTATAGACGTTGTGCACACCGAGAATTCCACACCATCGAGACACTTAATGAAGGTATCGACTACTCTAACTTTCTCTAGCAGAACCGCGCCACCAGCAGCAAAATCGATTACTTCTTTGTCTCCTATGTCGAACTTAGGGTTTACAACACAAATGTCATCTATACCGAAGTTCCTGGATAACCTCAGAATTTGGCCGAAATTCATCCTTCCTTCAGGTTCAACTAAAACTAGCCTAATTCTCAGAGACAAAGCTACACCTACCCAGTCACTTTTCACTGTAGAGCTTACTTAAGTAATCTAGGTATACGGCCGCAGATACACCCTTAGGTGGGTGCACGAACAAGTAGTATCTTTCAGCACCTCTCAATTCACTTATCACTCTCTCTGTTAGTGCCTTCAAGGGGTCAAACCCCTTGACCCTATTCTTGATGTCATTAAAGTCTTTAAACTCTCCACGAGCTCTCTCGTCGAGCACGACCCACAAAGTTTTCTTTCCTATTCCAGGTACCAGCTCTAACGTGTGGAACTTTATAGTTAGTGGTGGTGCTATATTGAAGAACTTTGTGAACTCTCTTTCCATCTCTAGAATAAGTCTCTGAACCGCCAAGGGCAGATTGGACTTAGCTATAGCGGTTAAGTCGTCGTAGGCTACGGGCTCACCCCATACGTAAGCAACTTTATCTCTAAGCTCTCTCCTCGAGAAGCCTATGTAGACCCGCTCCTCAATAGCAACGTTAGCTCCAGGTTTGGGATGAAATTCGACTAATGTGAAGTATCTGCATCCAAGTGCTTGAGCTATTGGGCGGTCTCGATGAGAGGGGTGATGTAAGTCTGCTGGGTTACCCCTAGGCAAGAAGTCGAGAACTAGTGCGTACTCCTCTCTACTTACAAGTCTTAGCCAGTAATCTCTCTCTTTAGAACTCATGCTATCACTTATTCACTAACAGCTAGGAATCCCTATAGCAGTACTTAGATACTAAGTCCACGATCTTCGAGATCACTTCATTATCGATGTTCGAGGACTCGAAGTTTAGTAGTATCTTAACCTCGTCCTGGTTTTTCGGTGTTACATCCACTATCATGGAAGCTGTTAAGTCGTTAAGACCTAACCTAATAAGCTCCTCGTAGAGCTCCCCAGGACTACTGCACTTACTCAAGACCTCGGCCAGCTCCATAGTTCTCTTAGCTAACCCCTTCACTATCAGCCCTTTTCTCTCGCACTCCACAAGCTTCTTGAGCGCTATAGCTAGAGGTATGCTCTTAACCTCTAGTATCCTCATGACGTTTTTCCCTAGCTACCTCCTTGAGCAGGTATTAAGTGCTCTGGAACTGTTATAATTACCTTCTTCTTACTGCCTACTAGGAGCTCCACTAAGTATGCCCTACCCCTCTTGCCAACTACAATTCCAGTCTTACCTATGTACCTTCTGTGAGGGAGAGCCTCGTGAATAGCTGGATTTGGTGCTATGTGGACTCTATCTCCCGCTCTATACTCCTGCATGACTAAGCTGAGCCTTGGTATGGCTCCCCTCTCTCTCACGTTCTTTCTAAGAAGCTTTCGGGTCCTGTGCCTCAAGCCTTGAGATGCCTTTACCACTTCAGTACCACCTAACCAAGCATTGCTGCGTTAAACTTAAATATCCTTTCTTTCCCTACCTACGCCTGCGCCCCCTACCTCCTGCTGTCATAATGTTAAGTAAGTTGTCCTCAGAGAGAACTCTCTGCTTTACTTCTTCAACGACCTTTGTAAGCTCATCTAACACCTGCTTCTGACTATCAGTAAGTTTATCCAGTAGTTCCTTACCTAGTGAGGTAAGTCTCAGCTTTCTACCCTCAGTAACCTCGAGAAGACCTAAGTAAAGGAGAATTCTAACGTCTTCAAGTAGCTCTCTACTATTGACTGCTGTGCCAATTACTTGAAATGGGTAACCCAGGTCTTTATCCTTCTCAGTTTTTAGAACGTAGAGACAACTTATCAAACCCCGCTCACTGATTTCCCCCAAACTCCTGACGACACCAAGCACACTAACCTTCCTGCTATCCTTCATAGCATCATCTACTGTAACAACCGGTCTAGCCACTATCTTTAACTCCTTCGACACCGTCTTTTCAGCCTTTTGAGACACCCTAAACACCTAGAGTTATGGTTGTCGAAAAATATTAAGCTTTATAGCATTTCCCGTCTCGATCATCTAGACTTCCACGACCGGTTGTACCTCTCCTACATCCCGCAGTAGCTACTAGCTGGCTTGGTTACGGTATCTAGTCGAACTTCACGCAGAATTAATAGTGGCAGCTAGCTGAGTGAACTAGTACATGAGCAACGGTAGAGAATGCACAAATATTCGAAAACATCATTGGTGGGGGAAAAACACGAGAAACTCTGTGAATAGGTGACGAGAGAGTGGTAGAGGCTCTCGTAATGTTCATGGACTTAGACGGCACTCTAGCCGTAAGCCCTATATCGAGCGTCATTAAAGAGGCCTATAACTATCTTGCTCTCCACTCAGGTATTAGTGTAAGCGAGATCGAGTCCTACTCTTGGAGGACGCACATAGAGCTTATAAAGAGATCTGACCCACTAGCTTTCGACTGGGACTACATCTACAGAGAAGTCTCAAAATTTTTTGGTGTAAGCCCGGGCTACAGCGTCGAGAAAAGGCTCCAGGAATTGTGCTACCTCTCGAAGCTACTGGATAACGCACACGAGGTTTTGGCAGGGCTTGCTCGATCTGTGGATACCCTCATCTTAGCTACTAACGGTCTGATTAAGTACCAAAGATGTGTTATCGAGACTCTAGGACTGGACAAGTACTTTGGATCCATATTCACACCGGACACTAGGGGGTGCCTAAAGAACTGTGAGAGGTTCTACGCTGTTTCTACAGAGCACGGCCGCAGGATTGTGGTAGGAGATAACTACACCTTCGATGTCTACTACCCCAAGAGGTTCGGCTTGAAAGCGGTGTACGTATTGAGGTCAGGGTCTGATCCGTACCTTAAATGGCTTGGAATTGAGAGAGTGTACGAACCGGACGCTATCATAAATAACCTGAAGCACGTACCATTAACTCTTTTAAAGCTGTAAAATATCCCATAAACACAGAGGAACGTCTGGGTTACTGAGGAATACTTCTCCACTACTGTTCATGTAGATAGAAATGCTTTTTACTATAACCCCTCTCTCCATGGCCTTATCGAGGAGCCTGGACACTTCTTTATCTCCTTCTTCATTTGGTCTAAAGCACTTAACGGAGCACATAGCCGATATAAAAACTAAGTAAGCAACCATTCCGCTAGATGCTAACTCCGCTAGCACCACTAGGTGCCTTCTTCCTCTACTCGTTTCGCAATCGGGATACATGGCCTCACCCCTCGGCCCTCTCATGACTGCGCTCTTGGTTTCAACAAAGACAACTTTATTACCGCACCTGAGTAAGTAGTCTAGCTTACTCTTGCCTACTGACGGAGACCGCTTTACAATCGAGCAGTCCCTGAAGTACGGTAGCAAACCTAGCTTGATAGACTCTTCAAACGCTCTCGCTTGAGTGCGCACGTCTACCACGTTAAAGCAGTCTTCTGCGACGTCTTCGACTCCAATTAGTCTATACCTCATCCTACTCTCGATGTGAGAGAGTAAGACCCTCTTACCAGGTGTTAAAACGTCTATCAGCCTACCAGTATTCGTGTTGTGAGCTAAAACTACGTCGCTACCTATTTTCACTCTAACGACAAATCTCCCGGTTCTCTCAAGTAGAACCCCTATGTATGTAGGATCTATTTTAAAGAGCTTCTGCTCCATCTCTAGCCACTCAGAAATAGCTCCTGAGGTTAGCCGTAGATCATGCTTCTACCTTATTAGGGCACATCACAGAATATGCACAATATACACACTCCCAGCTGTACCTTGGGGCCTTCTTGGATGTAATCCTACTCACTACTTCGGTATCGTCCATTCTGTCCTCAACATAGAACTGCGCAATCCTAGCAGGGGTAACGTAGAGTAGTACTGCTCCACTAGAGTCTGTCAGCCAGTTGTACGCCCTGACTTGGTCTATGTGATGTTTTTGAGGTATATTCCTATCAGACCGCAAAGTTTTGACCTCTATAGCTACCCTCTCTTGTTCTCGGCTAAGAACTACGTCAAGCCTCCCCTTAACATAAACTACTGAACTATCCTCTAGTACAACATCTTTGAATACTTCCACTTCGGTCTCGACAGTATAACCCCGAGTTTGAATCAGCTCCTTCAATAAACTCTCTAGACCTCGGTGAAGTAGAGTACCGATTATAAGACTGGGCTTGAAGACCTCCTGAAGCGAGAGCTCGGGATACCTCTCCTCGAACACTATCTTGAGAGGGCACCTAACTAAGTCAGTAACCCAGAAAACTCCTTTCTCTCTCTTATGCTTTTCTCTTTCAGCCTTAGTGTACGAGTACATGAGTTGTACGACATCTACTGAGGAGTAACTCATCGACATACTCCTCTATTTCAACTTCACGTACGCAGTTAAATCGAACTCTACAGCTACTTTATTGCTTCTAAAGTTCTCGAGCCTTCCTAGCCCAAGAACGAAGTAAGGTGATAGACCCTTCAAAAACACCTCAGCACTTAGCTTCTTACCCCCAACAACAACGCTCTCAGCAGGTTTTTCAGTCCGAACCCTTAGTTTAACCAGCTTGAATCCTCTATAATCACCCACAACGCTCCCCCTTAGCAGAAGACTAGAAACCGAGCTAAACTCCCTTTTAACACCCAGTAACTCCGCTAAGGAGCTAGCGATCGGTTCAACTAGGCTTAAGTATACTCCCATCTCGTCCCTTATCCTTAAGTAGTTTGAACCGTACAGTACTCCCAGCTCGTGAAGCTTGTAGACGGAGTCCATGGCTGAAGTAAGCATGTCGCCAACCGACCCCGGGGTATGCGAAACCAGAGAGTACTCGTCCTTTACGCACGGCAACAGCTCTTCAGCTACGATGTTGAAGGCTCTTACTGACTCCATAATGTCGCTACCTGCTAGTTTCTCTATAGCAAATTTGGGGACGGCCCTGAGGGACTGTATGAAGAACGCATGTGGGCTGTATAAAGGCAAGATCTTGCGTGAAGCAGCGTAGAAGCCTCTCAGTATACTGAATACCTTAAGTGGGTTACCCGTTAGCGTAGCATAGTCTTTCTCCACTAGACTATTTACGTAGTTCTCGCTTATCTCGACAGCCCCGGCATTCCTCAAAGACTCTCGCAGTAGTTTATCTAAAACAACTAGCACATTAAACCACTCCGATCCTCTAAACACTAATCTCACGGAACTACTTACTAGAGAGAAAGGTATCCCCCTAGACAGTCTATCTACTGCCTCACGACAGCCTAGGCACTCAATTCCAAAGAAGTCTCTAAATAGGTTTTGTATTCTCCTGCTGTGTCCGATAGTATCTCTACCTATAACACCCATTACAATTTTCAATGACGATGGAGATGTGGGGGAGTTATTAATGAGCTCTACTAGTCTTGAGAGTCTGGAAGCTCTACCTGCGAGCTGGGTAACATCTGATTTAAAGAACTCCCTCAACTCCCTGTAACTAGTCTTCATAACGCCCTCTGCAGGTGTTCTTCGATCCTTTAACACCACTCTACTCACTACAACATAAACTCGGGTGGCCCAATTTTAACCAATCGTGTAGGACCTTGACCGGGTTTGGGCTCACTTTGTTTTATCAGTTACTTGACTAATGTCGACGCAAGTTTAAACCCTTCTTTGCCTTATCGCTTGTAGGCTGTCTATAGGGTTTCAGCGACTTGAAACCGTGAGAGTAGCGCACTTCAAGACCTAAACGAGCATCGGTAATAGTGCGATGGGATTGGCTAGCGATTAAGTTGCGTGCGAGTCAGACGCTAACTCCGCGTTAAGAAAACTTTTCTGGTATCCCGGCGAAAAGTTTATAATTACTCAGGTTAGCTATTTCTATGGTGCCGCCGTAGCTCAGCCTGGGAGAGCACCCGGCTGAAGGTCTCCGGGAGACCGGGGTGTCGGGGGTTCAAATCCCCCCGGCGGCACTTTTACGCATAAAACCTCAACTCTATTCAAGTATCCGGCTTCTGCGAATCCTTCTGGGCAGCGAGCTCTCCTGTCTCTGCATAGAAGTGTCACAGCTGCCTCCTCGATATTGCTCATGTCTATCACGCTCAATAAAGGCTTAATGGTTCCATAGTCGCATGCATAGAGAGTGAAAGCATATAGATGTGTAAAACCAGGTTTCTCTCTCAGTGGCGGGTACTCGGCATCCGCAGCTACTACCTCTACAATTCCAGAGCTTCGATACCTGTGCCTTAACTCTCTTAGAGACCTATAGCTGATATCTATCCCCACGTAGATCTCTGGCTCTACGCGTAGGTATTTGAGCAAGTAGCCGTAGAAAAGTCCAACTCCGCACCCGACATCGAGAACTCTACCTTTAGGTCTAGTTCTAACGGCGGCAGAGTATTTAGCTAGTTGTTCACTTCCGTAAAGCTCATCATAAGACCTTGCTATGGTGTTGTAGTAGTTCATCGTCGAGTACTTTAAGGAAGTAGGAGTGCGGTCCACGTACTGCGATGAGGTTTTACTACACGTGCTGTACTTTGCCATACTCCATACCTTCACAATGGCCTGAGAGCTGCGTAAACGAAGTTAAAAACAGCTACCCAAGAGATAAATGTAATCGATAGATAGAAGAATATTCCTTCTCGAATTGAACACCTAGACCTTGACACCCGGGAGGCGGGTATGTGTGCGAAAAAGGGAGAAGTTAGGTAGAGAGCTACCGTAACGTAGTGAAACAAGTCTGATGACCAGTATGTGGCTAGTAGAGAAAATATAGCTAGTAAAACCCCAGTAATAGCTCCCACTAGTGCCTTAGATGACGCGCAGTCCAAAGCTTAAGCACCCGACTCACAGCCTACTCTTGATTTTCCTGAGGAACACTTATAAGTCTTACCTTGCGCGGCTTCTAAACTGAAAACTACGTATACTACGAATACTTAAGCCTCACTAAACTCAACTGCTTGTAGAAAGTTCTTAATGCGTCGTACGCTTTCTTCAAGCTCGCAGATAGGTCTTCTAGAGCTCTTGTTTTTTCTACGTCCTTCGATACCTTACTTTCAGATATAGCGTACCTTAAGTCGTCTTCCAGGGCTTCCATGTCTCTTAATAAAGACTCGACTTCGTTAGCAACTCTATCTATTTTAATCATGAAATGTTTCTCGGACGACATACCTAAGCCCCAATTTTTATGACTTAAACAGTATTTAATTTAAAGACTTACAGTAGAGACTAACTCAATTTCAGCTCTAAAAAAGCTTAATCTCTAAAGCTATTATCGGTTCTAACTTTTAGTACTGGGAACATCGACATGCTAGCTATAGCTGAATTCTCTGGGCTTTGTCGAGGAAACCCAGTGAGGGTCTCCAGGAACCTGGAGATATTAGGTGGCCGCGTAGTGTCTTACGATCCTGGGACGAGTGTAGTTATGGGTACATTCAAAGTCGACATGCTGGACCTTCAAGACCTCGAGAAAAAGAAGAGGTTCTTCATAGAGCACGTACTTAGAGATTTAGCTGACTGCAGGCTATGGGTCAAGATGGTCTTGAGCTCTGATCTATGTGCTCGTTTTCGCAGAGTGAGCATGGTGCGAATATCTTCAAGCACTTCTGAAGCCCTAGTAGTCAAGCTAAAGAACTACGTGTATGCTCTATGGTGCCGGGGCGAAGCCCGCACTGCTAGGTTAACGATGATATCGAACACGACTAATTGGCGCCATGGAGAGCTTGTAGAAATAGCACACACCTGCGAAAAAATGCCGAAGCTGCTTGATGATATTAGAGAGGACCTTATGATGGTGATAGGAGATATCCGGTAGATAGCGGTGAGTGCGAGAATATCTAAAGCAAGCTCGTCGCGACCTTACGTATACCCTAGTAGAAGCAGGTGCTTAATCTAGTTTAAGTGCTTATCGCAGAGAGTTTACCTATATTCCTCTAGGTACTTCTCTCCTTCTGTGTCTTCCTCCTCCCAAGCTTTCGGGCAACCCTTCCCGTACCTTATTGCGGGTTTCTCCAGCCTAGTCAGTAACGCTACCCTTGAGGGTCTAGAGCTGGAGACGAGCTTATAGCTAGATGCGTCAGCGAGTTTTTTAGCAAACTCCATTACTTCTTCGTAACTTGGCATGCTACTCCTGGAGAGCCTACTTATTGACGCTCCAACGTGCATGTATGCCTTAGTCTCAACGAAAGTCGGATTTGCTATGTCAATGAGTTTAGCGAAACCAGCGACATCGGCATCTCTCATATTGTAGCCCTTTATCATGGTAAACCTGATCACTGTCCTAGTGCTGAGAGATCGAAGAAGCTCTAAAGTTCGGAGAGTGAGTTTCCAGAGATTGGCTCCCATAGGCCTATTAAACTCTCGATACATCTCTTCGCTCCACGTTTCGAGTGAGACATAGAGCTGTGTAGGTTCTTCCTCGAGGTTGATTAGTACGTCCGGTCTAATACCCCTAGTTACTAGAAAAGTCGTTAGCCCTTTTCTGTGGAAAATCTCAATTAGCTCCCCAAGCCTCGGGTAAAGAGTTGACTCACCAGTTAGGGAAATAGCAACATGCTTAGGGTCTATAGCTTCTTTATACTTTTCTCTAGGTACCCTCTTGGCATAACCGCTAACAGTCCTCCGATGCTCTAGAATAGCCATCTCAGCAAGAAACTCCGGGTCTTCGACGTAGGGTAGCGTAATGAGCTCTGGACCCTCTAAACCATAGTCAAAAGGTCTCGCTCTCCAGCAGTGGAGACAGGAATTCCAGCACCACGATACTGCTGGACTAAACTGAATGCATCTATGCGACTCAATACCGTAGAACCTGCACTTATAGCAGAACTTGTTGTAAACTAGTGCGTTATGAACCCAGAGACACTTCTTCACTGCTGCGTGGCTACCTATCAGGTGGTATCCCTGCTTCTTCAGCTTATCGAGCATTCTAGTTAGAGGATCAACCCAGTTTATTTGCTCACTAAACAGCATACCGGCAATACTACCCAAAGTACTCGCCTTTAGGCGAATATATACCAAGCAACTCCAACACACCTCTCGGTAATATACTGTCCTTACTCCAGGCTGACCTAGACCTGCCCTATAGCTTCATTACATTCACCTGAGATGGTCTACGTTGTCCATGGATGTCGGAAAAGGGAGTCTAGTCACTAGTTAATTTATAGAAAGAGAAAATCTGTTGACTTAAATCTGAGTACTGTTGGAATGGCGAGATGCCGGAATAGCTAGAGACTTACCCGAATCGCTTTTCGAGGATTCTTTAAGTGGTTTAAGTTCAGCCTTCTCTGGCTTATATATGCTTTTGTAGATAGGTTCGTGCTAAAAAAATATATACCTGATCCAACTAGATCGGTTTGGGTACTAGTATGAGAGAAGTTAGGAGAGTCCAGAAATTCGGTAAATCGACCTTGATGGTTTCACTCCCCGCAGAGTGGGTTAGGTCTATTGGGCTACGACCAGGTGACCCTGTCTCTATAGACATACTAGAAGATAACTCTGTTAGAGTGTCACCTCTATCAGCAGGTAAGCAGAGTAAGGAGTTCTTGACCTCCATTAATGTAGGTAAAAATGCGTCAGAGTCTCTTTTGGGTAGAGTTATATACGCTCTGTACTTACTGGGAGTCGATAGAATCGAAGTTCTGAGTGAGGAAAGCGTTATGCCAGAAAACCTACTTAGGTCTTTAAGGAACGTCGCTAAAACCTTGATAGGTGTGGAGATAACTGAGTACTCTCCGAGTAGGATCGTGCTTCAGATACTCATCGACTCCAGTAAGTACTCGGCTATAGCAGTAATCAATAGAATGCTTGAGCTAGTTCGATCTATGTTCGAGTACATCGAGACATACGTGGCCTCCGGGGCAGTACACTTACTACAAGAAGTCCAGGAGCTAGAGATAGAGGTCGACAGACTCAACGCCCTGATCGTTAGGCAGCTAGTCGACTTAATAAAGCATAAGGGACTAGCAAAGCAGTTGGGGGTTAGAGACACTCTCGCGACAGAGTATAGGAGTATAGCGAAATCCCTTGAAGAAGCAGCAGACTCCCTATCTGAGATAGCAGTTATACTGCAGGAACGCGGGCCGGTTTTACTGGAGAAAATGAGGAGGGAGATAAGTGTCTTAAGCGAGTGTATAGACATGGCCGTACTAATAATAGACAGGATAATCAAGACGCTAAACTATGAAGACCTAGCTCTAGCTAACGAGTTACTAGATTTAGTAGCCGAGTACAGAGGCCACTTCAAAAAATACGCTGACCTAATGTACAAGACCCTCGGGCTAGACGAGATGTACCTCAGCATAAAAGACATGCTTGAGAGATTCGCTGTAGCAGGAAAGTCCCTCGAGTCGATAGCGGAGAGCGTGTTCGACATAAACGTGTGGAGGTCTCCAGAGTTAATAAAGCTCTAGAACAAGAAGACAAAAGTTTAATACTTCAAAAAACGTAACCTAAACCCGGTGGCTCCGGTAGCTCAGCGGGGTAGAGCGCGGGGCTGTGGACCCCGAGGTCCCGGGTTCAAGTCCCGGCCGGAGCCCCACTTAATACTTCCCATACTAGATTCGGTATCGCGTAGCACTAGACTTCTTTACCTGCTGAGTAGTAGCTGAAAGCAGGTAATTCGCCGAACCTAGATAGCTCTACTATAGGCTTATCTGTTGGCACTATTCTTACACCGTAGGGTCTTTTCTTAATCGAGAACGCTGTGTACGTATCTGTGAACAAATTCTTTAAGTAGTTGAGGTCTCTTGGCACTGCGACCATATCTAACCCGGCTACACAAGCTGTGCTTAGTCCTATAAGGTCCTCTAGCCTTAGTTTTCCTCTTTTCACAAGCTCCTTCAATTTATTGTCTTCAGCTACCGGCATCATAAGCTCGTTAAACCCCGTGCTCTCGATGTTGCTCGATGCTTCAGTAAGTACGCGGTTTAATCTATATACAGCACCTAGAGTTCCTACCACAGGAAATACAGCACCCAGCCTCTCGATGACGTCAACAGAGCTCTCAACCATCCATGGAGAAATAGATACATCATGGTAAACTTTCAATCCAGTTTCACTAGCTATATCCCTAATGGAAATACTCACTTTTTTCGTCAACTCCTGGATTACCGTGGTCCACTGCTTTGGTTCTGATGAAAGCAGTAGATCGATGTAGCGATATGCTATAGATACGGAGTCCTCAAAGGCTGTCGATATTGGAAAATACGGAGTCTGTATGTAGCCCCCGTAGCTAACACCGATTCTAGTAAAATAATCTTCACTTAATGCTTTCGATAACTCTATATAGAGCCAAGAGAGGTAATCTAGGTTTTCTTCCGACGCCAGGATAGTCGCATAACTGCTTCCGCACTTCTTAAGGTATTCTACTAGCTCCGGAACTTTCACATCATCCGCACTCCTATGGTAGGCTGCAAGCATTAACCTATCACCACAGTAACTGATTACCTCTCTCCAATCGAAATCTTCACTAAATGACACTCTGAGAGTCCAAACTGAGATGCCCTGAGCCTCTAAGGACTTCTTAAATCCTTCTAAGAGACTAACTATTTCCTGCGTTTTATACTTCTCAGATTTAACGTGTAGAGTTAGTGCTCTAACGATAGGCATGGTGAGTACCAGATATATTGACTGGAATACATAATAAACATATAAATTTGCGCTTAACGTAGTGCTAGGATACATATGGAGTTCAATAAGCTGGATTCTTTTGTTATAGATAAGATGTCTCAAACTAAGATTCCTGGACTATCACTTACGATAGTAAAGAATGGGGAAGTAGTGTACTCGCGGAGTTACGGGTTTAAAGACGTTGAGAGAGGGCTACCTCCAACCTCTAGAACTATTTACGGTATCGGCTCAGTTACTAAGTCTTTTACAGCACTTGCCATACTGAAGCTAGTTGAAAACGGTAAGCTATCTCTTGATGATGAGGTCTCGAGGTTCGTCCCAATAAAGCTGGAAGCTATGGGGAAACCTATTAGAATACACCACTTACTCACACACTCTAGCGGTATCCCGGCATTAGCATATGCTGAAGCATTCATCAGGGGCTCTCTAGGTCTTGACTCGCAGTGGCTCCCTGTATCGACACCTGAGGACGTAATTTCGTTTATGTCAGATTACGAGTCGTGGGTCCACTCCGAGCCAGGCACTAAGTATTTTTACTTAAACGAGGGATACGTCCTCCTAGGCTATATAATCTCTAAAATTAGTGGAGCAAGCTATGAAGACTTCGTGAGGGCGAGCATTCTAAAACCCCTCGGGATGGAGAGGACTTACATCGAGGAGCACGAAGTATCGAGAGACCCGGACGTGGCGGTACCTTACATCATAGATAGAGAAGGAAAGCACGTAAAGAGCAGGTTTCCCTTTGGTATAAAAGCGGATGGAGGGTTGCTGAGTAATTGCGAAGATATGGCTAAGTACTTGATGATGCTAATAGAGAGGGGTTACTACAGTGGGTCAGAGGTTGTAAGTCGCAGTAGTATTGAACTAATGGAGAGAAAATACATAAAGATACCTTCTGGACTGTTTAAGGACGACTCGTATGGCTATGGATTGACCATAACGGACGAATTCTTCGGTAGGAGATTAGTCCGCCACAGCGGGTCTGTCCTCGTATACACGGCGTTCATGGGTTATGTGCCGGGTGATAGATTGGGAGTAGTAGTTTTAGCGAACGCTAGTGGTTACCCGCTATCCTTCATAGGAATATATGCTTTAGCCCTCGCGGTAGGCTATGACCCTGAGAGCTCTCTCTACTTTATAAAGCAAGATAAAATTATAGACAAGCTCACTGGTACATACGAAACCTATAGAGGAACCTATAGGGTCTACGTTAGAAGAATGGGAGACTTCTTAGCTATTGAGTACAAAGACAAGTATAGAGAGGCCGTAACTCCATTAGTGCCGCTTGAAGTAAGCGATGAATACGTCAAGTACTATACCGTTAGCTTCGGTAGTAGGGTCGACGTAGAGTTCTTCATAGAGAAAGATAGAGTTACTATGGTGTACGAGCGCTATAAGCTAGTTAAGAAGTCTGCATAAAGAGGTGCTGGCGAGCTAGTTTCAAGGTAGTTCGTTCAGAGCTAAGGAGTCTTTTTAGTAAGAACTACGAACGAGTTTAAACTGTTAGAGCGGCTTACGTACCCTGCAGAGATAACCTTGAGGCCGACCGTTTCGACTATTTTCTTCAGGTCGCCTACTTCGTATAGGAAGTATCTTCTCACATAGGTTTTCTTGCGAGTCCTCCATTCAACTAGGTACTCGCAAGAGCCTCTGAAGCCGAGAAGCTTTTTAAGACAGTTTAATAGAGTTTGATTAACGAACCTCAGCTGCCTCTTCGACCACGAGGTCAGTACTGCCAGGCCTCCCGGCTTTAGTATTCTAAAGACTTCTCTAGCTAAATCAATTAGCTCATCTTTTGGTAAGTGATGGACTACTGCTATCGACAGCAAGCTATCCACTACTGAATCTCTTAGAGGTATCTTCGATGCGTCAGCAGCTATAAAGTCGACCTTGAAGAAGCCCCTTCTTCTCGATAGCTTCCTAGCCTCTACCAGCATGGACGGAGCGATGTCGGTACAAACGAGGTAGCTAACCTCCTTTGTAAGTGCTAGCTGGAGTCCGTTAACGCAGTGACCAGATCCTAGGTCTAGAGCTATCCCTCCCTCGAGTACCCTCACTAACTCCCACGCTCTACTCCTCCAGGATGTATAGCCTCCAGCTATCTCGTCGTAGACCTCCAAGACCTCGTAGACTACCTCTCGCGAGCTAGGCATTTACATCTATGACCCACTTCTTCTTTATGCTGTCAAAGTAGGCGAGCCCCGAGCTCATCAAAGCTTTCAGCAGCTTTAGGTCCTCCTTGCTAAGCTCTTTACTTAAAGCTTCGTCAGAGCCTACAGTAACTTTCTCGACTTTCTCAACGAACTTACTGAAGTATTCTGGGTCAACAGCTACTCTCTCCTTCGCTAGCTCGATAACGACTGCACCACTCCTCCGCAACTTCTCAAAGAAGGCGTCTCTGTTTTTAATCTTACTAGCTATATCTGATTCAAACATCATCCTCTGCTCTCTTAAAATGTCCATCGCCGACTTCCTGGTTTCACGCTTCTCCTCGGCTTTAGCTTGCTGAGATACGCGAGGTAAGTTCTTAATCTGGTCTTCTAAGTTCTGGACTCTAGCCGATAGGTCTTCTAGTACTTCGAGTAAGTGAGATATCTTTCTGTTTATTTCATCTATCTTCCCACTATAAGCGTTAATCACGTCAATTACCGACTTAAGACTTTTGTCTTCAGCCTTATGTGGCTTTCCGGAAGATAGGGCGTTAGTGATTATCGTCAGGAGAGCGTCTTCAATCGGTAAGTCGGGATACATTTTACTTAAAGCCTCGACTTGCTCGGAGCTTAAGTTTAAAGCTATCTTAGGCATCACTACCTTGTTTATGTGTGCTTTGTCAGTAATATATACTCAAGACCTCCACTCTCTAGAGCGAGGCCTCTACCACCCTATACTAGAGCCTTAGAGGTAATTCGAGGAGTAGATATAATTGCTGCTAGTGCTCTATCTCAGTGAGAAGATGCTAGGCTACGACCCGGTTGAAGTGTCTAAGTCTGTCGAGCCCAAAGTATATGTAGAGAAAGCGGGTGCGAGTTACAGGAAGTATTTCAGGTTTAGAGTCGATAGATGGTACGGAGGTATCGTAACAGGCGACGTAGTCGGCTGCAACATGAGGTGCAGGTTCTGTTGGGCATGGTATTTCACATGGGGGGGTGTTAGTAGGGGAGATTTCTATACAGCAGACGAAGTTGCTAAAAAGCTGGTTAGCTTATCTGAGAGATCTGGATACCGGCGGGCTAGGTTAAGTGGGGGAGAGCCTACCATAGGGTTTAAACACCTTCTTGAAGTCGTAAGTCGAGTAACATCAAGTGGCTTGTGCTTCGTTCTTGAAACCAACGGCATCCTTCTTGGCTCGTATAGGGAGTACAGCGAGTTAATGGGGAAGTTTAAGGGGAGTGGGTTAGAGGTTCGAGTGTCTATTAAGGGTACTTCCCCAGAGGAATTTTACGAGTTAACAGGTGCGGAGCCGAGGTTTTGGTATATTCAGGTTGAGGCTCTTAAGAACCTAGTTGAGGTTGGACTAGAACCCGCGAGAGAGGTTTACCCAGCAGTTATGCTGAGCTTAAGTGGTGAGGAAGGTTTGAAGAGGTTCTCTAACGCTCTTCAGCTAATACATCCTGGACTTTCAGAAATCATTGACGAGGAGTATATAATCCTCTATAAACACGTTAAGGAACTCATGAAGAAGACTGGCTTAAGACCTAAGTACGTAGTTCTGCCAGATAGGATCCCAAGTGAGATGATCTAGGGTAAGATAGACCTCTCTATCGACTGTGGTTCAACACCACGAGCACTTAAGGACCTCAACAGCAGGCTTAGTACGGAGTCAACTAAGGATTTAAGTCCTTCTAAGTCCATAGCTTCAGCGTATAGCCTTATCTTCGGTTCAGTACCAGACGGTCTAATGAGGATCCACGAGGAATCCTCGAAGTCTATTCTAAGACCATCGATCTCTGTGATTTCGGCTTTCTCTGAGTGGCGGCTCTTCATTGCCTCAGCTACCTCCCAATAGATGTCTGTCTTGAGGTTTTCTGGGACTACTATAGAGACCCTAGCTTGTGGGAAGTCGGGTATGTAGTTCAAGATCTGCTCCATGCTCTTTCCTTCCTCCATCATTAGCTTAGTTAAGTAAGCTGCTTGATACACTCCGTCTATCCAGAGACCCCATCTAGGGTCTATGACCTTCCATGGCTCAGCAGCTAGAACGGTATTACCGTATTTTAGGAAGCCCTCATGCGTCTTTCCAAGCTTATAGAGAACTAGCTTACCTCCAGAATTCTCCACTACTCTTCTTACGGCATTACCGCAGTCTACGGAAGCCACTACTACTCCTTTTCTCTCCGATAAAATTCGGTGAGCAAATAGAGCTATTACCCGGTCTTGCTTAATGAAGCCACGGCTGGGGGTTACTACAGATAGCCTATCTCCATCTCCATCAAAAGCAAATAATGCGTCACATCCTACCGCAGATAAAACAGGGAACAAAGGCTCCAGTACGTCGGGTCTTGGCTCTGGATACCTACTAGGAAACCTTCCATCAATGTTTCCGTTAATAACGAGTGTAGATGCCCCGATATCAGTTAAGACTTTGGGGGCAACTAAGACCGTGGGTCCGTTAGCTGTGTCTAAGACTACCCTAGGCTTATACTTAACGTACGGCACGCTCAGCAAGGACTCTAACTCGTTTATATAATCTTCTATGGGACTAAAGTTGGAATACGAACCTACTTCACTCCACGTAGCGTAACCTGCTCTATCTAACGCCTCCTCAATGCCTACCTCATCTATTGTAGTTACTTCAACTCCGCCCTTCTTGAACACCTTGAACCCGTTGTACTGCGGTGGATTGTGGGATGCTGTGACGTAGATACCTCCACCCAGGTTAAACCTCTTTATTGACCACGCGAGTACCCCTATCGGAGTTAGACCTAAATCTACTACGGAAGCCCCCGAAGAAATTAGGCTAGATATTAGAGCAAAACTTAAAGCTTTAGACGAAGTCCTAGCATCGTGACCAACACTAAAGGGAGACCTATTAAAGTACTGAGCTATAGCCCTTCCTACTCTAACCATTAGCTCAGGATTCATTCTTTCCGGAAACACTCCTCTAACTCCTGAAGTACCGAATAGCTTGGGCAATAGTAGCACCACAAAGACTGAGGTTCAGCTCTTATATCAGTTTATAGAGGTTGCTCCTATAGCTCTTCTCTTCCCGCACCTAACCAGAGTCTCCGTTTACTACAATGAGTACGAGACATTTCCTAACGCACTACATCTTGAATACTTAGTTGATCCACGGTTACGACCACATTATTAGCCTCGACAAGATCTCACGACATCACCAATGAGCTCTAGTCGGCACGCTACTACATTATCTAAGCGCAAGAATTATATGAAGAGAAGCTTCTCGTAATAGCGACACATGAAAGATAAATCAAGTAGCACAGACCTATCCTAAAGAGGCTTACTCTGTGAACAGACAAGTATGACTATAGACTTGGGATAGCCGAGTTAGCCAAAGAACATGACTCTCCCGTATTTCTCGAAGACCTGAACATGCTTAGGGGCAGAGCTGACTGAAACAGCGTATTCGACAAGAAACTGTCCTTATGGTTCTACAGGAGGATACCGTTTGCTACAAGTTACAAAGCTCTATAGAGAGGGCTTAAGGTTAAATATATTAATCCGTGGAAAACTTCATCTTCTTGCTCGAGGTGCGGAAGCAAGCTACTAGACGGCGGAATCAGGGCGACGTACTGCGATAAATGCGGATTCGTAGGGAATAGAGACTTGGTCGCATGCGTAAACCTGTTCCTCAGGTACGCAAGATGTTGGGTGCTCGGGGACACTCTGAATGCCCCCAAACACGATGAAAACCCGAGCGGAATGCGGGAAAAATGAGGTGATGATACCACCTGATATAAACCAGCACCAGAGCTAGACCATCGTCCATCAGGGCAGGTAGGAGATCAGATACGCTGATTACTGGCACTGAAATGGAGTTGCTGTAGATCCGCACTCATAAGTAGGTCACTAACCGCCAGGGACTCTTGCGAGTTCATGTGGTTTAAGTACTGAAACGGTTGCTACCCTCGCTAAACCTATTTTGATCACTCTAACGTATACGACCCACTCGGGGTTCTCTAGGTTCACTGGTCTATCGACTTCGCTGGCTATCTCTCTTACGGCCGTGTCAGTACTTAACTCGATGGAGTAGTCTCCCCTTATTTCCTCTAAGTGTCCTTGGAGAGTTACTCTGAAGGTTTCACCTTGAGGTATTCTACCTACGAGTTTCCTTACTGCTTCTCTCACAGATGCGATATCTGCTCTAACAACGTAATCAACCGGTATAGCTTTTATTATTGGTACTCCTGCTTCGCGAGAACCCCCTCTAATGGTTTCAGCACATAAGTGGGGATCATCTAAGCACTTGTACAACACTACCGATTGATACGAGTAAGCATAAATGACTTTACTCCCAAGAAGCTGCTTAACGTAGTTTCTTACTCTCTCATAGTTCTCGATCCCCGGTTCGTGAACCACTATGAGATTGAAGTCGGGAACACTCAACCTCATACGTACCTCTCTGTATTACGTGGTTACTACTTTTTAAAAACGCTCTACTACCTAGAGTTAAGTCGAGGCGAGGGCCGTGGGGTTACCCGAGCTAAAGGACTTCAAGAGAGAGTGGTCAGGTAAAGAAAAAACAGTTGGCGATGTATTCAAGAAGCTATTCAGTAGAGAGAGACCCATAAGGTATAGACTCGCAAGTGCGAGATACAGGATAAACTCTATGGTGAGAAAGCTCGAAGTATATGGTGAAAAACTGAGGTCTAGAGACCAAGACCTATTCAACAAAGTAGTAGATGCTCTAATGGTTAAAGACCAGATAAGGGCGACTATGTTCGCCAACGAGGTAGCTGAGATTAGGAAGATAGCTAAAGCGGTATTCCTGACTCAGGTGGCCTTAGAGCAGATATCTCTAAGGCTGGAGTCTATACAAGAACTTGGAGACATAGCGATCAACTTAGCTCCCGTAGTAGAACTCATTAAGGACCTTAGAGTGGCGATAAAGGATGTCTTACCCGAAATCGGGATAGAGCTAGGTGAAGTACACGACATATTAAACGAGACTATGATTGAGATAGGTGAAGTAGTTGGAATTCCAGGCTCTGGAATAGCTGCATCAGCTGAAGCAAAGAAGATACTCGAAGAAGCCAAAGTAGTCGCCGAACAGAGAATGAAGGAGATGTTCCCAACACTCCCGTCCCCAATTACTACTATACCGCAGACGCAGTCTGCTCCCGCTGAGCAGGGTCACTGATCTCTTCATCACTAATTTTTAAGCATGCTACTTTGTTTCAAGATCAAACATACTGTTTTGTTTTAATTACATAGAAGTTAAATAGCTGACTACGCACAGAACCTCTATAAGACGTACCAAATTTATGAGGAAGACTCAACACACTAACGCGACAACCAAGTCTAAAAACCTCCATTATTGAGAGTACCCGATCATGGCCTCGACTTCAAGCTCCCGTATTTTCTTCATGTATTCGCCGTAGTACTCCCTAAAGAAGTCATTGGCGGCGTCCGGGAAGAGGCAATAAGTCACTATGTTCTCGTCCGTGAGTGGTATATCCATCTTCTTTACTTCTTCGTAGCACTTATCGAGCTCTGGTTCTAGGATGTCCGCCGGTCTCACCTCAATCTCCTTTATGTTTTTAAGCACCCTCTCTTTTATCTCGGGATTGATTTTACCTGGAGGTCTCCCGTAGTAACCGGCGACATACTCCATGACTTCTCTTGCTATCACTTTGTACCTCCCGAGTAGGACGTTTAGAACTGCTTGAGTTCCCACTATTTGGGACAGGGGAGTAACTAGGGGCGGCCACCCTAGATCCTCCCTAGTTTTAGGTACTTCAACTAGAACCTCCCTCAACCTATGCTCAGCTTTTAAGTCCTTTAGCTGAGCTATTAGGTTAGTTACCATACCACCGGGGATTTGGTGTATTAGCACGTTGTGATCTGGCATCAGTGCCTTAAATGTGAGTAGCTTTGAGTACTTCTGAGTGATTAAATTTTCTAAGTACTCCGAAATCTCACTTATGACACTAAGATCTACTTTCGGCCGTAAGTCTTCCCTCAGCGAGAAATAGACGGACTGAATGCCTGGTTGTGCTGTGCCAAAAGCTAGCGGACTTATAGCTGTATCTATGAAGTCCGCCCCGGCTTCAACGGATTTTACGTATGTAGCAACAGCCATCCCACTCGTTGTGTGAGTATGGACGTTTACTGGTATTTTAAACCGCGACCTTAGCTCACTAACTAGAGTATATGCTGTATAAGGGTCTAGTATTCCCGCCATATCCTTTATAGTGATCACGTCAACTTCCAGAGCTACTAGCTCTTCGGCGTACTTCATGTAGTAGTCTATAGTGTGTATCGGGCTTATCGTATAGCATATAGCCCCCTGCACTATAGCACCAACGGACTTAGCCTTCTTAACACTAGTAATCAGATTGCGGGAGTCGTTCAGGGCGTCGAATACGCGGAATATATCTATGCCGTTCTCGTAGGCGAGTTCAACGAACTTAATTACGACGTCGTCGGGGTAATGCCGGTAGCCAACTAGGTTCTGACCTCTAAGAAGCATCTGTAGCTTTGTCTTTTTAACATTCTCGCGAATCGTCCTTAGCCTTTCCCAAGGGTCTTCCCTAAGGTATCTAACGGTTACGTCGAATGTGGCACCTCCCCAGACCTCGAGACTGAAGAAGCCGGCTCTATCTATTTTTTCTAGTATGGGAACCATGTCTTCTGTTTTAAACCTTGTCGCAAGTAGTGATTGATGCGCGTCCCGTAGTGTCGTATCTATTATCGTAACCATGCTTCCCTAGTATTTATTGCTTGTTGTAAAATAAGCCCGTCGCATTTTGTGAATTTTTATGCTGTAAAGACCCTAGATACAAGGTGTGCTCATGGGCAGGAGAAAAAAGAGGAGGAAAGTAGTAAAAATTGTTAGAAGACTGCCAAAGCTGTTTCAGTGTCCTGCGTGTGGGCAGGTAACTCTAACTGTCGGTATGGATGAAATCGAGACGGATACCGGACTAGCTAAAATCGCTCAAATAGTTTGTAATAATCCCTCATGTTGCTTAAAGACAGAGCTCTCTGGTTTACCTATGATATTTGAACCAGTAGATGCGTATCACAGGTTCCTAGACCTCTATAATGCTGGTGAAATAGGTGTTAGATTTGAGTGTCTCTCTGAGAGCGAGGAGAGAAGACAGAGTGAGTAAGTATATTAGAGATAGAGTTAGAGAAGGTCGGACACTTCACTTTACGCTAATAGATCCAGCAAAACTGCCGGACTTGAGCTCTGCTGAGAAGATAGGTGGCTCACTAGTTGCTGCTGGAACAGACTGCTTTATGATAGGTGGCTCACTCGGCGTCTCTGAGAGAGATGTAGACGAAATAGCGATCAAACTAAGGAATTTCGGTATTCCTTTAATCGCCTTTCCCGGAAACATTAGTGGGCTCTCGAGGTACGTCGATGCCGTTCTCTTTATGTCCCTACTGAACTCCGAAGATCCTTACTACATAGTGGGAGCTCAAGTGGCTGGTGCTGTTGTAGTTGCTAGGTACGGTATCGAGGCTCTACCAACAGGTTATATTGTTGTTGGACACGGTGGAACTGCTGGCTACGTAGGTAGGGCTAGACCCATACCCTACGAAAAGCACGAAATAGTGGTTGCTTACGCACTAGCAGCTTATATGCTTGGAATGAACTATATCTACCTCGAAGCTGGCTCTGGGGCACCTCAGCCTGTTTCGCGAGAATCAGTTAAACTTGTTAAGACAGTAGTACCCGATGCTATCCTCATCGTAGGTGGTGGTATAAGAGACCCGGATACAGCTGTCAGACTAGCCCAAGCAGGTGCTGATGTGATTGTGACTGGCAACATAGTTGAGGACAGCCTCGAGAAGGCAATCAGCATAGTTAAAGCAATTAAGAGTGTTAGAAAAAGCTCTTCTTAGTTACACTGCCCGACGACGCTGTATTCACAAGTCAAACAGATATAGAGATGCTTGCTTTAACGGCGGTACCTATTCCAAGTGTGATAACCTCGGTCCCTATTAGTACGTAGCTATCTTTAGATATTCCGCTAAGTTTTATTTCTCCAGAGTATTCGATCGCTAACTGCCCGGGTTGAGAGAGGTATAGAACCTCTCTCGAGAGCCACGGCTCGTGGTCTACTGCCGGTGGCTGGTATATTGCTGCAGGTAGTTGGAGTCCTGTTTTTCCTGGGATTACGTAGTATACAACTAGTATCCTAGGATAGTACTGTGTTATAGAGGTATTACTAATTTCAACACGCACACTCACCTTGACCTCAGAGTCGCTGCCTTTAACTACCCTTAATACCTGAGTTAAAGCTACTGGATTCTGACTAACTCCAGTAACGAGTATGGCTTGATTAGGGTAAACTACAAGGTATTCCCCGTCGACTCTCCAATGATTCCCGGTCTGAATACTGTATGTTAAACCCGTGAAATAGAATACTGCGTTACCCTGGAATAGGGGTCTATACCCGGTATCTGCGTAGGTAGGTGGCTGGCTCATAGCCGTTCTCGCGTGTATAGGACCGTACGCTAGGTACTCGGCGTAATTCAGCACATGCGCTATAGATAGCTTGTAACCTACGTTTTCTAAAACTATCTTGCCCGAGTCTAGCTCCCCGAGGCTCTGAAGTGGGATTACTAGAAACTTACCACCCTCTAAGATCAACAGTAGTGAGTCCCCGCCACTAGCTGACGTAGAAAACACTATCTCTTCTTCGACTAAACCACCTCCATAACCCTCAACTATAGTGCCATTTCTGGTCAAGTACGCAGCTAGTATCTTAATGGGTAAGCTAGTTACTAGCTTAATAGAGCCGTTGGATAGCCTTAAGGCATGGATCTCCGCAGAGCTCGCTCTACTTATAGCTCCAGCTACGTCTACGAGGTATCTACTACTGTTCGAGATGCTGTATAGCACGGCAGCTACTACCTGAGAAAGCGCTAATAGAGCTATTATCGAAGCTGCTAGAGTAGATACGGACCCTCGAGTAAGGAGTTTGTGCTTTTTACATACTAAGTTCAACAGACGAACATGGTAGCACTTAACTGCTTCAAGCACTCTACCCACCAACTGAAAGAAAACCTAATAAAAAGCTCTCCACTTGTCGTGTGTAATCTGCCTGAGAAAAATACATAAAAAGCAGTTATTGCTATAAACCTTGGCGGCGGTCGTCTAGCCTGGTCTAGGACGCCGGCCTCCCAAGCCGGCGATCCCGGGTTCAAATCCCGGCCGCCGCACCACTCCCAAGGGATCTGATTACTTATAAGGCCATCGTTTCATGACCCTCCCCCAAATTCATAAAACGTTTTTATGTAGAGCAGTGACTATTTGCGAGCTAATCATGTAGTTTATGGACTAGAGTTCCTAAGCTATACCGAGGCTGGGGCGGACGTGTGCGGAATAAGGAGGTTGAAGCTGAACTGAAGGTTTTCACTGCGTGGGATCAGACCTGGTATTGGAGGCATCACCGAACAATTCGGCCAGGTCACCAGTCGAGGTAGCTAAAAGCAGCAGATCCCTTGTTGGACACAGCACTAAAGCTGCGTAACAAGCATATAAACCGTGACCAAAAAGGAGAGCTTGAAGAAACTAGATCTCCGCATTTCCCGGCTCTAAATTTAGTTATGCTAACTACCTAGCTGAAAGTGTTCAACCTTCCATCTACTATAACCAGACCTTCTTGCGGAGCTCGGAATTCTATGAATTTAGAACCTAAGATCGTTGATGCCTAGCAAAACTGCTTTCTGGTTCTCATACTAGTTCACGTAGGTTGGTGCTCAGTAGATGGCTTACAAGCTCCCTCCACATTACCTGGTCTTGAGCGAAAAATTCTAGAGCCTCAATCCGAGTGGGAGTCCTCCCAAAAGAAACCCAAGACGTAGGGTGCGTGGGATCGCCTCGAATCCCCCAAGCACGCTGAAGACCCGCGACAAAATAGTACAAAGTGATACAAGAACTAAACCCGTATACCACTCCCTTAAAGATACTTCCAAATGCTAACCTTGACTGAAGGCAGAGGGTTGATAATACGAAAGCCTGAAGCATGCTTAGTAAATCTCTGCTGAGGTGAAGTTTGGGTGATATGGTAAGGAAAAAGTTGTTGGAGAATACTTTCGAGAGTTCCTATTTACTTAAGGATATGCGAACGAGTTCGTACACGTCTAAAAATCCGTAGCCGTAGCTACTGTCGTACCCTGGCTTTCCCAGGTCTATAGCCGAGCTCGCTAGAACATCCTTAATATTGCCTGGTGCTAACTTGGACATGCTGCTCGCTAACCTCATTGCCTGAACTATAGCTACTGCTGCCGAAACGTGGGGACATGCCATACTCGTTCCACTGGCGTATGCGTACCTATTCTTAGGCCACGTCGAGAGTATGTTTACACCCGGTGCTACTATGTCTGGGTTTCTATTGCTCCAGTCGGGGACTGCGTAGCTAGAATCTGCAGCACCAACGGCTATTACCTCGCTGTAGCAAGCAGGGCAGCTAGGTGCTAGAGCACCCTCGTTGCCAGCGGCAGCAACTAGCACTACTCCGTATCCGTAGGCGTAGGAGACTGCGTCACGCAATATTTGTGAGTCAGGTCCCCCCAAAGACATAGATATGACGTCGGCATCGTCGTCGGTTCCAGGCAAGCCGTCCGGTCCCTTAACAGATTCAACGATCCCCTTAGCTACGTCACTTACATAGCCCCTACCTGACGCATCGAGTACTCTGACAGCATAAAGGCCTGATTTAGGTGCTACACCAGCTATACCTGCGCCATTTAGTCTAGCAGAGATTATTCCGGCTACGTGTGTTCCGTGACCGTTCGGGTCAGCACAGTTCTTTAAGTTAGCTCCCCTATAGAATGTCTTACCATCCCTGAGAGATACTATGCAGAACACTACCGCTCCCTTAAGGTCGCTGTGTGCGTAATCTATGCCAGTATCGAGTACGGCAATAGTAATACCCGGGTAGTAACCTAGGGCGGCGTTACCGTACTCGCTACTCATATTCCAGACATCTGTAGCGTTCACTATCTCGACGTTCCAGCCGACTTCCTCAGCTTTAACTAGCTTGTCTTCTTCGACGTATCTAACGAAGGGTAGAGCAGCTATGCGAATTACCGCAGCCGATGGGACTTCTAGGACCATCGCACCAATCTCGGGAACCTCTAGGTCTACTCTGCCGATACCTAAAAGCATGTTCATCGAGACCGAGTACGGACCATAAACACCGACCACTACTCTGACCGTGGGAGCTACAGCAGAAAGTACTGGAGCTACCGTGATGAGCGCAATGACTATTAGGACAGATAAGACTCCGGCTCCAACATATCTCAAAGACACGGATCGCACCACACCTAAAGGGTCATTTTATTCATGTTTCAAAGCTTATATACGGATTTGAAACCGGCTGACTCCACGTTAAAACCTTGAGGTTGAATGTATAAGAAGAAAAGGACCTCACAAGTTCACTCCCTATTTCAGTAATACCTTCAAGTAGAGTCGCGATGCGACCACTAACACTCTATATTAGAGAAAGGGCTTAAATAACTAAAGATTTTCCAAGCTCTCTTCACGTTTTCAACCTACTTAAGAAGCCCGAGATACTTAGTTGAACTCTCTGAGCGACATGATGTAGAACTCTAGCAAGTACTCTAAGTACTTCTTCAATAGCAAAGTTTTACTCTCCATGGGTCTGTACTTAACCTCATTACTACTGCTAGCACGTCTATGTCGTTAGCTAGAGCGAGCATCTACCCCTAAAGGTTGACCCTAAGATGTATTTGCTTCCTTGAAGTACCTGAGCAAGACTATTTTAACCTCTCTAAGCAGTTCCCGGGAATTCCAAAGTCCACCCAAGCCTAGTAGCAACCTTGGCATAGATATCGAACTAGTTTCGCGATCATACCTGAGATTCTCTACGAAAGAAGCGATCGCACAATCCCCGGCAACAGATTATCTGTAATTATTCTGCCCCCGCATTTCTTCGTAATCTGCCTCGCAACTATCTCATACCCAACCCACCTGTTAGCTCCCTGCTGAACAGCACCAGAATTCACTCGAGCACTACTATTAGTGCCTAATGGCTATGTTGAGGTGAGGAGATGAGGCACCGAACACTCCTGCTAAACCTAAGATGACCTAGAACGAAGGATAGTTAATTACCGGTTTATTAATTCTTGATCTTGGGAAGTTCAAAAGCATCTTACTTATAGCAGCCTTGAACTCAGGACTGAGAGTTTGCGATCGACAGAAGAAATCGTAGAGAGCATAAGTAGTCTCACTGACGGAGGATAGATCTTGGAGCAGTTAAACTATTTTGAATCGCATAACCCTTCAAAGGCTGTGGATGTTCTTATAAGACTTGATAGCGAATTCTATAGAAGGAAATTGTTTGGTGCAAGTCTCAGCAACGTTATCGAGGTTTTAGTGCGGTTACCTGACGAAATGGTGTTTGAGATAATTGGCGTTAAAAGTATTGATGATTTAGCTGAAATACTCAATAAACTCCACGTAGATGATGTAGTCGAAGTGCTGTTTAAGCTTCCGTCGAAAACGGGGTATAAGGTACTTAAGATTTTATCTACCGAGCTATCAGCCGAAGTTTCTAAAGTAATCGAAGTCTCCTTCAGAAAGCGTTGGAGAGATTATTAAATACCCAGGACTCAGTTTTCGATGCCGATGCGGCTATAGGTAATGTAATGACATCTATGCCCATAAAGCTAGGTCAGTACGATGGACGTAACTATATATACGTGGTTAGCAAGGACCGAAAACCTATTGAGTATTTGGACCTAAAAGCTCTCCTCACTAAACCCAGAAACCTTCAGTTAAAGGACTGCGTAAAGAACGTTAGAGTACACATAGACCCGTTGATTAATAGAGCTATAAACCTCAGGAGGTTTTCCCTCTGAGTAGCATTCCTAAGCCTGGAATGGTGTTAATAGAAGAGCTCTCTAGTTTCATCACTTTTAAAACATAGCTACTCTATCGTAACGCGCTCGGTAGAACTAGTAAGAGGATCTTAGAATAGAATAAAAAAGAGGCAATTTACTCGTATGTATTAAGTGGAGGCCTCTTGCCTTCGTCAAAGGTATCTCTTCATTAGTAGGTAGTAGGTTCTAACCATTCTCTCAAATTCTTCTATTGGGAGGTACTCGTCTGCTATGTGGGCTACTCCTAGGAGGCCCGGTCCATACGTGATTGTCTGGATACCCTCCTGCGTGTAGTACCGCATGTCTAACCCGCCGAGGCAAACTGTTGTTCGTGGCTCAAAGCCGAGCACCTCCTTAGCTACCTCCTTAGCTGTCCTCACTAAGTCAGAGCTAGGGTCTGTAAGTGCTGGTGGTAGCCTATTTGTTACTTTCACTCCTATCTTGACATTCTTGAACTCCTGAGATATTCTCTCTACAAACCCCTTAATCTCGCTTTCTACCTCTTCAATTTTCTCTTCGGGAGTGATTCGGCGGTCTATAGAGAATGAGTAGTAACCTGGTACTACGTTAACCTTCGCGCCTCCTTTAACCTCCCCACCTATCATGGCAGTAGGTCTAGCCCCCCTCGGGTCATCGTACTCGTAGGAGCTCCTCCTAGACTCTAGCTGGTATACGTACTCGTCTATTACTTTACTTGCTATCTTAACCATGTACTCGAAAGCGTTTATACCTAGCCACGGGGTAGAGCCGTGGGCCTGCCTACCGTAGACTTCGACTGCGACCCAGAGGGCACCCTTGTGCCCTATCCATATAGTCCCGGAGCCACTGGGTTCAGCTATTACTACGTAGTCAGGTCTAGAACTCATCTCCCTAACTAAATACCCAGTGCCAGTCTCACCACCGATCTCTTCGTCAGGTACTAGGGCTAGCTCTAAAGTCCCCTTAACCTTACCCACGGACTCAACTAAGGTCTTAGCAGCAGCAATAAAAGCAGCAATACCACCCTTCATATCTGAAGAACCCCTACCGTAAAGTCTGCCTCCCTCAATAATGGGCTCGAACGGGTCCTTAGTCCAACCACTCCCTGGAGGAACTACGTCATAATGACCGTTGAACTGCAGAACTGGCTTACCGGTGCCGTACTTTGCTAACACTATATACCTAGGGTACTGACTGTAGTCAGGGTAGTATCTCCCAACGTACTCTCTAAGAACCTCGGAGATGGAGACTTCGAAACCGATGTGCTCTAGTACCTCTTTCGATAACCTAGCGAAGTCTCCGTACTTCTCGCCCGGTGGGTTGACAGTTGCCACGGACACCATGTCCTTTAGAACTTTGAGACCCCACTCAGTGTTTTTTGCTAGTCGATCTACCTCACTCAACTCAACCACCTCTATACGTGATTCTAGATACTACTAAGGTAATAGGTAAGTTGAACATCAAACCCCAAATTATTGAGTGTACACCTAAGTAGTCTGGCCAAATAAAGCACGTCAAGACACCCATCACTAACCCAGCTATGAGACCTGCTAGAACACCCTCTTTCGTGATCCACTTCCATACGCTCCCCAGAACCCATCCCGGAAACATCTGGGTGATCCCTGTATACCCGACAAGCAGTAAGTAGACTATGTATGCTGGTGCTGTGTAAGCTAAGATGACGCTTATAACAGTAAATATAACTATCCCCAGTCTACTCACTAGTATCACCTCCTTCTCGCTAGCTCCCGGCTTTATCCACCCCTGGTATATGTTCCTAGATAGCAGACTCGCCTGAGTCAGTATAATGCCTGCTGCTGACGACAGTGCTGCCGCCATTCCAGCTGCGCCTATAAAGCCTAGAGCCACGGGGCCAAACGTATCTCTTATTAGAGCTAGGAAGGCGTGGTCAGCTACTGCCAGTTTCATACCTAAGCCGAGTGCTACGAGCCCAGTTAGAGAAGCCCAAAGAATCCCTAGAACGTGGTACCAAGAGGTCATAGTTATACTCCTCCTCAAGACTTTAGCGTCTCTTGCTGGAAATACCATCTGAGCTAGCTGTGGCCACACCCAGAACCCCAGCCCACAGCCTACAGCAGCTGTTATAACCCACTGAACAGAGTTCCTACCTACTGCTGCCCAAAGGTATGCGTGTTTAGGAGATGCTGCTTCTACCGCAGCGAATAACCCAGGAAGTCCACCGTAGTAATAGAATATTAATGAGAGCCCTCCGCCCAGCATAGCTGCGAGCATTATCGCACCAAGAAACACGTTAGTTATTGCTACACTAACCATGCCACCAAGGAAGACGTATATCATCACCACCACAAATGATACTACGGCAACATGCAGAGTGGGTAAGGCACCATAGGTAGAGAGATCTAATACGTACTTAGTAGTTAGAATCTGAAGCTGGCCGTAAGGTATGTTAAAGGTTATTCCCACCAGTGCTGTAAGAACCATTAGTAGCCTACTGCCGTATCTCCACATAAAGAAGTCCGCCTGAGTGAGGAGTCCCTGCCCCTTAGCTGTCTCCCAAATCCTCGGTGCGAAAAAGAACGCGAAAGTGTATGCCAAAGCCCCATAGATCCATATGTATAGAACTGGTGCACCATACGCATACGCCCAACCCGAAGCCCCTAGGAATGCGAAGCCACTATAGATAACTGCCGCCATGTTCAAGAACGTTACTATGAACCCGAGGGCTCTACCAGCCACCATGTACGTGTCGACTCTGAGGACTTTAATTCTTAGTCTATAGGCTAGAACACCTATAATGAAGGTTATTGCTAAAGTGACAGCAATGATTAGAGTAGCTATTGTTGCCTCTATCATGGTTTCACCTCAAGCATGTAGTAAGCTAACGTCAATAGTACAGGAACTACGAAAACCCATATCAGCACCCAGAACCAGAGCAGAGGTATGCCAGCAATATGGACGTTAGGTCTGTTAATTATGGGTAAGACGATGGACAACATGAACCAGACGACCGCTGTAGCAACCATGAACTTTCTCTCAGTAACGGTTTTTCTAGACACGATCTGTTACCTCAAGATCATCCTCAGGTTTTAAACTTAATATTTGTTGCTGAGTCTGAAATCCTCCCCACCCTAATATGACCAGGCTTCTATGTCAGCGGTGCGCACTTTATAAGAGTGCTAGGAATTAACTCGAGTAGATCGACTTTAGCTGATGCCCTAATACGGAGGCACCGTGAGGAGTACTCAGAGGTATATCGAAGAAAGCGGTATAGCGCAACCCGGCTCTTTTAAATCAGACCCTCGAGACCTTTGTTGATAGTGTTTACTTATTATAGCGCTCACTAACGATTAAATTAGAGACTGGCGGTGGTTGGATGCCTAAAGTAGTGAGCGACAAGGTTATTAGATATGTTGAGGGAGCAGTTCTCTCGATGCTTAGACTTAGACGATACCTTCTATCACGGGGTGTAGACCCTGAAGAGGTTAACGAAAGAATAAAAAAGCAGGCTATTGGCATGCTCGAAGCCTCAGGGTTAAGCAAGGAGAAGATTGTCGAGATATTAGTCGAGCTAAAGCTGGTAGTTGAAACCCTTATAGACTTAGTAAGTAAAGCAGATTTTCGCGAAAGCGATGAAGCCAGCTCCAGCTGACACTTTGGGTGTAATCTAAAGCTCAAATTATTGAAATGAACTAAGTGACGGTGTAAGTAAGGGTGTTAGGACTAGTAACCCTAGTAGCTGTCGTAGTAGCTATCATAGGTGGCCTGAAGATCGGTTTGAGTCTTGGGCTATCTATTGCTCTAACAACTATAGGCTTAGGCCTTCTTATGGGTAACCTCCAGAAAGCCCTTGTAGCGACCCTATTAAACGAGGACGCCTGGATACTGATCCTCTCAGCACTAACTATAGCTACGCTGGCTGAACTCTATAGAATTACAAACGCTGTGGAAGAACTCGGTCAAGGGCTGTCCAGCACACTGAGAGACCCGAGGCTGGGACTTGCTACTATACCTGCAGTAGTTGGTCTCATGCCAGTAGCTGGTGGAGCCCTACTCTCAGCACCAGTGGTTGAATCTCTCGGGGCTCCGATCGGACTTACAGCAGAAGCTTTAGCATACATAAACGTGTGGTTCAGGCATGTGCTGATTTACTCATACCCGTTTTCTCAACTAATAGTTGTTCTCTCTCAGTTAACAGGAGTCCCGATTTTAACCCTAATGACAGCAACTTTACCTATGACTATACTGATGGCTGCTATAGGGACAGCAGCTCTCTTGAAAGTTAAGGTAGAACCACTTGAGCAAGTTAGTAGACGCAGTAGAGAGGACCTCAAAGCCTTAGTACCCTTAGGTGTAGCTGTAGCTCTCTTAGTGCCCCTAGTGCCACTCATAGGAAATTGGGCTATTCCTCTGGGTACCTCAGTTGCTGTCCTCGTTCTAGTTCGACTTAGAAAAGCTTTAAAGCTACTGCCGCACGCTCTCATTTCAGAGAGGGTGGGTGACATCATCCTAGCTGTTGTAGCAGTAATAGTGCTTAGGGAAGTAATATCATTAAGCAACATATCTATGGAGCTACAGGAAGCTGTCAGCGGCTTTATTCGAGTAGAGCTCGCCCTAGCTATACTATCTACTTTAGTATCAATAGCTACGGGTTCAGTCATGACCGGGCTCTTCGTTAGTTTACCTATTCTTTCATCACTCGGCGTAGATAGTGTTGGTTCAATACTTCTTATCTACACGTACTCCTTCTTAGGCTACATAGCGTCACCAACACATCTATGTCTTCTGTACACCGTTAAGTACTTTAAAGCAAACTTGTTAGGTACTTACAGGTATCTCCTACCCTCAGTACTTCTAGCTTTAGTAGTAGGTACTGTGTATTACTTAGTTATCTAATGCTAGAGTACCGAAGCCACTTTAAGCTCTTAAACTCTTATTTAATCATACGTCATGTTATTATGCGGTGCAAATGGCTAAAGAAAGCAGCATCCACGAGGTAGCTCTAAATCTTGGAACTCTCTTATACTTTCTTTCACTTCACTCTATAGCACCGTACATATCTAGGTATGCCGTATCTCTCGGTGCGAGTGAGTACGAAGTAGCTATGCTTGGCCCTGCTCTCTCGCTGATAGCTATAACACTTAGACCGCTCAGTGGGTCACTCATCGACCGGGGCTTGCTGCGCCCACTCATGGCATTAGGGATAGGTCTAGCTATGGCTGCGCAAACTCTCTATAGCGTATCGACTGGCGTCCCTCTTCTATACATCGGGAGGGGGCTTCAAGGTATGGGAGTAGCTCTCTTTATACCTGCCTCTGTGTACACAGCTACTCTAACTAGTAAAAACATAGCTAGCTCGCTAGCGTGGAGGTCTACTATGATAGGGCTCTCCGTGTTTCTTGGACCAGCTATCGGTGGCTTTATAGTGAGTGTCTACGGCTTCAGGTTCCTGTTTACTATAACCATTACGTATCTCTTAGTATCAGGATTACTGAGCTCCTTAGCTTTAAAGACTTTGAAACCCTCTGGGAGAATAGAAGAAGGTGGTCGATTAAAAGACCTTCTCAGCACAGACTTCCTCGTCTCCTCTTTCGCTGTATTGGCGTATAGTGTCCTATACAATTGCTTTCTACTCTTTCTCCCCGCATACCACAGTGCTTTAGGCATGGATGTAGCAGTAACTACCATGTTATTTACAACTATCTCAATAACAAACTTCACTTCTAGAATAGTGCTCTCGGTACTGATGAATAGAGTTAAGTACTCAGTAACTGCGACACTAGGTTTTGCCCTAGCTCTTCTCGGGATTACATTTATAGTCCTAGACCCTACATCTCCGTATTTAATGCTATATGCGATTGTAGCTGGAAGTGGTGGAGGCCTCCTAATTCCTTCTCTCCAAGTGCTAGCTCTACTCAACATTAAAGCGAGAAGTAGGGGGTTGGGCTCTGGAGTCTACACAGCAATGTTTGACGCAGGAAACGTAATTGGACCGCCAGTAGCAATAATGCTCGGCGGCACGTATCTAGG
>Ga0209394_1000227_pt1 | contig 51388 bp, 48 predicted proteins | sample JNZ201metaG_FD_184122 | JGI IMG/M metagenome (GOLD analysis project Ga0209394, IMG submission 184122) | Hot spring microbial communities from Jinze hot spring, China to study Microbial Dark Matter (Phase II) - JNZ 20120812A (SPAdes) (version 3) ...
GGAAAAGTGTTGTACAGGTAGTTTTAAGCTGGGTTACTAGGTGGCCTAACGTGGTAGCTATACCTGGAGTTAAACGAGTAGAACATGTTCTAGACATAGTTGGTGCAGCTGGTCTAAAGCTTAGTGACGATGAATTGAAAATTATAGAAGCTGAGCTAGAGAAACTGAGTTCAGGTAGATTAACGTGGATCGTGAACCTCCTGAAGAATTATCTTGCAATAAAGTTATCCGAGAAAAAACTTGAAGAATAGGTGTCTATAGTTTCTTCCATAATGATTTAACATTAAAATAATTGTTGTGACGATTATTTATCTGGCTGGCGATGAAGAATTTGCCGAGTACGGAGATGTGAAGAATTTAAGCCCTCTCTGAGCCAGCCGATAACTAGAAGAACATTCTCCAGAAATGCGTAGGTTTGAAGATTATCTTACTTCATTTATCTCTATTTCTTCTATGTTTTCACTGAGTGGATTTATTTTTGCAGAAACTTCGTAGAGTTTTGTTTTGAATATATTTTTCTTTACCTGTATTCTTAGTCTTGCAATCCATTTTCCTCCATCTATGTAGGGTGTAAGCCATATACTATCTACCCAAGATTTCTTGATTCTACCTCCGATTCTCTTCTCAGCTTCTTTCTCAACAATATTCTTTACGTCAGCCCATCCTAGAATTTTGTATTCCTCGATCATCTCCATCAAGATACTCTAGATAGATGGTGAAATATGATTTTTATCCTAAGATTCTGAATTGTTCTAGGGGGTATTCGTGGGGAAAGATACTAAAGACATTACTATCTCAGGATACGTAGTATCAGTTGAGCCTGTTACTATTCGAGGCTTGTTAAACTATAGAGTTAGGATTGTTACACCTGGGATTCAATCTAAGATAGTTTATATGAGAGAGTTTCCAGAAGGCTTGGAGATAGGGGTTTACGTAGATCTTAAAATTGTTTTGAGTAAGCAGACTGGAGAAGAGAAGTTAATCGTAGACGACATTATGTTCCAGAAGAATGTTCCAAAAATAATCCCAGTAGAAACAGTTATAGAAGAAGTTTCTAGAGGTGTTACGACAACGATCTCGTGTTGGAGGAGTGGAAGATATCTAAGCATACCCGTAGAAGATGAAGAAATCTTAAAGAAGATTCCAGAAAACCTTCCAGCAAAAATGGTATGCCTCTTCATGGATACAGTTAAAGGTTTAAGACTTATCTCAGTATTCACAGAAAAAGAATATAGGGTACTTAACAGGATAAAAGAACTGGCGTGGAGCATAGATAGGCAGATAGAAGAATATGAGAAGAACATAGATGACTATATGAAGAATATAATAGAATATGTGTAAAACTTCTTCCCCAGAAAACTTATTACAAAACCTACTCTAAATCTTGTATCGTAGATGAAAGTGAAGTATTCTCCTGCACCTGATCTAGAAGAACGCATAAAGAAAATTGTCAAGATCCTAAATCTCTCATACATAGATCCGGAGAGAGTTAGATGTGTCAGGAGTTACGGATCTAGCTCTAGATCTATATATGCTAGAATTCACGGTGTCTCAAGAGCGTTTCTAGTAGGTGTTGGTATGAAGCCCCACTACGTAGTAGAGTTTGTATCAGAGAATTTTGATAAACTTCCAGAGGATGAGAAGGACAAAGTACTGATTCACGAGCTTCTACATATACCGAAAACTTTCAGTGGAGGTTTACTCTCACATAGGAGAGCAAATATAGAGAGGGAGGTAAAGATACTCTACAAGATACTAAGAGAATATGAAGAGCGTAATCGTCTATCTAAGAAATCTTGAGAAATTCTTCTCTACAATCTTCTCAACATACTCTGGATCTACATTTTTCACGTCAGCTATCTCTTTTACAAGATCTCTAACCATGAGTGGGTTTAGATTTATTCCTCTGTAAAGATATGGCCCATCACTTTCCGTTAATATTATGTCTAGTTCTGCAGATTCAAGTATCTTTCTATGTTTTGGCTGTATCTTTATAGATGGATTTATTGAGATGAGGTATCCATTAGACCTTATCTCAGATAGGAGTTGTAGTGGACCATTATACCAGTGGAATAAGACGTTCTTAACATTATATTCTAAAACAATTTTGAAACACTCTTCCCAACTATCCAGAGCGTGGATATTCATCGGCATATGTTTCTCCACAGCCAGCTGGCAGAAGAACTCAAACAATTCTAGTTGTTTCTTAAATGAGCTACTTCTATAACGTTTATCTAAACCAACCTCTCCCAAACCTCTTACACCACCAGTATCGATTATTTCAATTATCTGCTCTAATTCATGTTCTCTGAGATCTTCCACATTCCATGGATGTATACCTATGAATGGGATTATGTTTTGGAATTTCTTAGAAATTTCAATATTCTTGATACTGCTTTCCAAGTCTTCTGCAACACCTACTATCAAGATTTCTTTAAACATCTGTACTTCATCTACACTGTATCCATAGATGTGGCAGTGGGAGTCTATAAGCATCGAGAAATGTATATGAGAACCTTTCTATAAATTTATGTTATCTCTGGAAGTGAAGATGTTTGTATGATTATGCTGTTCTAGGTATGGGTGTTGTTGGATTAGCAGTAAGCATCCGTCTCTCCTCACATGGATATAAAACTATACTGATTGGAGAAAGCAAATCTGCATCAACATCTTCAGCAGGAGTAATCACAGTCCAGTTAGAAAACATACAAGACATACTACTAGTCAAGAAGAACATAGAGATAATCGAGGAATTTCTAGAAAAGTACGGAGGGGAAGATGCAGGAATCGTTGGAAGAGAGTTCATATCTATAGAGAATCTAGAAGATGCAGAAGAAAGTAGAAACTTGCTGGAGAAAGCAGGGGTAAGGTTTAAACAACTAGCTTCTAAAGAAGCTTTAGAGGTTTGGCCATACTTTAACATCTCTGAAGATGAGATTGTTACACATACTTTTGAAGACATGTCTATAGAAGCGGAAAAATTCATAGAGTATTTGTTGAAGATAGCTAGAGAGAATGACGTAGAATTAAAGATTTCGAAAGTTTTACAAGTAAAGTTGGATGAAACTCCAGAGATAGTTCTTGAAGATCACTCCACCCTAAATTCTCAAACAGTTATACTATGTCTTGGAGCTTGGACAAGAAAGTTCTTAGAAAATCTAGGAATCTTCATACCCATAGTTACCTTATGTTGCCCTGCATATAGATTCAGAGTCAAAGAGAAGATAACAGCATTCGCAGATGAAGTCTATGAAAGCTATTGGAGACCTGGATTCAGCAATACAATCGTTGGCGGTGGGTATCATGCAGAGATAGTAAATGATCCAAGAGACTTCTTTAAAAAACCTCCAGAGAAATTTAGGAGAAGTGCAGAAAAATTATTGAAAGAAAGAGTAAAGATGGATGTAGAGTTTATTGAAGAATGGACTGGACCGTGTAGTGTAACACCAGACCTGGATCCAGTAATCGATAAGATTCCTGGGAGCAGTATCTTTTTTGTAGATGGTTTGAGAGGGTACGGTTTTATGAGAGGTATGACGATTGGCTACCTACTCGCAGACGTACTAGTAGGTAGAGAATCTCCAGAAAACATAGAAAGATATAGCTTACGTAGATTTCAAGGATTACTGTAGTACTTGTTTCAAAGCTTCTAAGCTTTCAGCTAGATGAGATGTAGCACATGAGAAAGAGAATCTAATATATTCTTTAGAATTCGGTCCAAATTCTGATCCAGGCGTACTCCCAATACCGAATTTCAGTAAATAGTTTGTCATGGCCCAATCACTTCTAACACCATTCTCATCTCTCCAATCATCACTTATCCTACACCATATGTAGAACGCACCTTTAGGCTTGAAAGGTTTAAGAGATTTAAGCTTACTTGTTACATCGTATATCATATCTCTCCTACGCTGGTACTCTCTCCTCATTTCTTCTATATAGTCTCGAGGGCCTCGGAGAGCTGCAAGTGCACCATACTGTGCAACGGAATTTACACCATTTATAGTACATCTTAGAAGCTTCTTTCCTCTCTCAATTATCTTTTCTATATTTGTTACTATGTACCCTATTCTTAACCCACTCATAGCGAAACTTTTTGATGCAGAGAAGATTGTTATCGTTCTATCTTCTGCACCTGCTAAAGATCCTATACTTACATGTCTGAGCCCATCATATATTATGTGTTCATATGCTTCATCACTAACGATATAGAGGTTTTTTCTAATAGCTATTTCTACGATTTCTTCTAGAATCTTCTGTGGATAGACTGCGCCTGTCGGGTTGTGTGGAGTATTTATGAAGATAGCTTTGGTTTTAGATGTTACTAAGTTCTCTACATCTACTGGATCATAAACAAAATCGTTTTCAGGCTTTAGTACACATCTTACAGGAATGCCTCCAGCTAGCTTAACGTTATCTGCAATCTCAGTCCACATGGGATCTGGAATTATAACTTCATCGCCGGGAAGTAGTAGAGCTCTAAAGGTAACATACAAACCATGCATGGCCCCATTAGTTACCAAGACATAATCAGATCCTTTGAGAGGTATTTTATTTTCTTCAACAACTTTCTGGTGTATTGCTTCTCTTAAAGGTCTTATTCCAATAGATTCAGTATAATGTGTGTATCCTTTCATTAAGGCATCTATCATAGCATCTCTAACATGTGGAGGGATATCGAAAGAAGGATCTCCAGATTCAAGTCTATAAACTTTCTTACCTTCAGATTGGAGTTTCAGTAATTTATCTCTAATAGCTACTATTCCTCCAAAAGAAATCTCATCAACTATTGATTTCATTTTAGCAGATTTTAAGATAACCTTTTATATTAACTTTTTTCCTTAAAATTCTATAAAAGTATGTCTGAAAAAGTTGTTTAGCAAGCATATCATAGTCAAATTGACAAAACGTTTTTAAGATACGGTTTTATCGGACAATCATTTCTACGGCGACATCTTCAGGTATCTGGATACGCATAATAGCTCTCATTACACGTTGATCTGTAATCTGTAGATCTATAAGCCTCCTATATATTCTAAGTTCATGCTTCCTCCAAGTCTTCGTTCCTTCACCACACGGAGATTTTCTTACAGGAACTATAAGCCTCTTTCTAGGTAGCGGTATCGGACCAGAGATCTTAGTACCAGTCTTTATAGCTATGTCTTTAATCTCAGCGCACACTCTCTCAATCTTTTCCAAGTCTATACTCGTCAACTTTATCCTAACATTAGTAGGCGCAGGCATATCTTCCAAACTTTTTAAAGAAGGTCTAATTAATAAACTTCTAGCAATAAAGTTAGAGAGAAGGTATCTGGGAAAGATAGAGCCAAATAGACTCGATCAACATAGTTGACGCTATGTTTTAAATTCTCTATTTTTATTGAAAGGGTTATTAAGTAGAAGTTGATATTTTCTTTAGAAAGGATGGATTTAGCATGTTTAATGGAAACTCTGCTTCTCAGAGAATTATAGTTGAGAGCTTTTGACTAAAGTTTCTAGCTGGAGGTGTATTTATACATGGAGTTGAAGACTATTAAGAAAGACTCTGTGACATTGTATCGTTTTAAGAAATTTATTAAGGAACTTGAATCTAAAGAGGGACGTGGAACAGAGTTGATTTCTCTCTACATACCTCCAGGTAAACCAATCTCTGATGTAATAGGATATCTCAGACAAGAATATTCTACGGCTTCAAACATAAAATCTAAGAGCACTAGGAAGAATGTACAAGATGCTATCGAGAGCGCTATACAGAGATTGAAATTATTTGATAGAGCTGGACCGACAGGATTGGTAATATTTAGTGGTGCGATACCCCAAAATGGTCCTGGAAAAGAAAAGATAGAAGTTTACCACATAATTCCACCTGAACCCATAGAAATATTCCTTTATAGGTGTGATAGCAAGTTCTATCTCGAACCCCTCAAAGAATTATTAAAAGAAAAAGATGTCTACGGAATACTCGTTATAGATAATGAAGAAGCAGCTGTAGCTGTGGTGAGAGGGAGGAGGATAGTTGAATTGAAGAAATTTACTTCAGGTGTTCCTGGGAAGCATAGAGCTGGAGGACAGTCTGCACGCAGATTCGAGAGACTTAGAGAGATGAGTTTGAATGAGTATTATAAGAGAGTTGGAGAACATGCAAATGAAATATTCCTTCAATATCCTGAGATAAAAGGAGTGATACTTGCTGGTCCAGGACCCACGAAGGAAGTTTTCGCTGAAGGAGAATACTTACACTATACTTTTAGAGACAAAATACACATAGTTGATACATCTTATTCAGGTGAGGAAGGTGTTAGAGAAGCTTTACAGAAAGCTAGAGATATCTTGAAAGAACTTAGAATGATTGAAGAGCAAGATCTTGTAAGGAAGTTTATGAGCGAGTTATCTTCAGAGAATCCTGGCGTAGTTTATGGTGAGAAAGATGTTATGGAAGCTCTTAAATCTAGAACTGTAGAAATACTCTTAGTCTCAGAAGATCTAGATAGAGTACAAGTGGAGATAAAGTGCACATACTGTGGTGAAAACTATACACACATTCTTAATGAAGACGAGCTTACACAAAAGGTTCCTGAAATTCTTTCTAAACCATGTCCTAAATGTGGTCAGAATACTCTACAACTTGTTCAGCAGAAACTTATGGTAGATGTATGGATAGAAGAAGGAGAGAAAGCACAAGCACGTGTAGAGCTAATTTCATCTAGCCATGAAGAAGGAGAAATCTTAAGAAAAGCTTTTGGAGGTGTTGCAGGTCTACTTAAGGGAAGAAATCTAAGTTAAGGTGCAGGCTTAGTCTCTTTTGCATATACACTGAAGATGGGTCTGAACCCAAACTTCTGGTAAAATGAAACAGCTATAGTGTTTAAGGATGGAAAGCTTACAGTTATGAAGCTTACCCTATCTTTTAATTTCTCCATAGCGTACTCCAGCATTTTCTTACCAATACCCATACGTCTATACTGTGGAAGTAGATAGAATTCCTGTATCTGACCTTCAAGTGGAGGATCATAGAAGACTCTATCAATGAAGCCAGCTTTCAAGACCCCTACAACCCGTCCTTCATGTTCAGCTACAATTACTAAAGAATCTCTAGATTCTATGGCCTTCTTCATATACTCTCTACAAGCTTCTTCTATATTCTGGACGTTCTTGAGCAGTGGATCGAACTCTTCATTCAGTCTTTTAAGTCTTACAACTAGCCGAGTAACTTGGTCTAGATCTTTCTCTACAGCTTCTCTTAGAATAACCTCTCCCATACGCAACACATAACATTCCTCGACAATCTTATTAATAAAGTCTTACTAGCACATATTCGAAGAATATTTACATTAGTAGTTATTAGTTTCTTTCTAGATTGTATCTGCAGGGTTTCCTAATATGAGTGTAAAAGAAATTTCAGAACACATATACATGATCGATTCTCTTGCATTAGGTATTGAAAAATTTGTCGCCGTTTATCTTGTTGTCGGAGAGGAGAAGAATGTATTGATAGATACTAGCTATGCTTCATCTTTCCATGTAGTAACAGATTGTTTAAGAGAAGTTGGGTTGAAGCCTGCGGATATAGACTATGTTGTTCCAACCCACCTACACCTAGATCATTCTGGAAGTACTTCTAAGTTCGTATCCATATCTAGCAACATTATGGTTTACTGTCACCCTAAAGCTGTCAAACATTTAGTAGACCCCAGCAAGCTCAAAACAAGTGTAAGAGAGATTTACGGGGAATATGCTACGTTATTTGGAGAAGTAGAACCAATTCCAGAAAAGAATATTAAAAGTGTTGAAGATGGTGAAGAACTGGATCTCGGAGACATTACATTAAGATTTATACATACCACTGGACATGCTCCGCATCACATCTCTGTATATGTAGAAGAAGAAGGAGCACTAATTACTGGAGATGCTCTATCAATCGAGCATCCAGATTATCCATCTAGATTCCCAACAACCCCGCCTCCAAGCTACAATCACATAGAAGCCATCAACAGTCTAAAGAAACTCTCCAAGCTTAAACCTAAAATCATTCTAAAACCCCATTTCGGTGAAAAAATACCAACATCCAATTATTTTGAAGAAGAGATAAGAATCCTGGAAGAATGGAAGAATAATGTTGAATCATCCATAAACATGGAGCCAGAAGCAGCGTTTGAAGAAATACTAAGAAAATACTCTGAGAAGATGAACATTAAGCTAGAAGAGATTCCCTACCATTTTCTTATAACTCTTAAACTATCTTTCCTAGGCATGAGGAAATATTTATCTAGACAAGAATTATGAAGACGGTTTACAGAAACTAGGTAATAAGAGAAAAATCGCTAAAAAGAATTCATGTCACTTCTACCTTCATGTTCTTTCTTAATATAGAAAGTTTATATTGTATTAAGAATATTTTAAAAGGATGTAAGAATGATAGCTATAATTGGTTCTGGACGTGTAGGTGTTTCAACCGCAATACACTGTGCTTTAAAAGAGCTTGATGATATTACTTTGATAGATGTTGTTGAAGGTCTGCCTCAGGGTGAAGCTTTAGACTTACTCCACATGTGTGGGATACTAGGCATAGACATAGATATACGTGGTTCAAATGATTATAAAGATATAGCTGGAGCAGACATAGTAGTTTTAACAGCAGGATTCATTAGGAAAGCAGATATGACTAGGATGGATCTATTATTCAAGAATAGTGAAATCGTTAAACAAGTATCAGAGAAGATAAAAGAATATGCTCCGAATTCGAAATTGATAGTTGTTACAAACCCTCTTGACGTCATGACGTATATTGCATACAAGACAACTGGTTTCGGTAAACAGAGAGTTATGGGGTTCAGCGGACCTCTAGATACAGGTAGATTCAAGACTCTTGTAAAGAGAGAACTTAAAGTATCCTATAAGGATATGGATGTCCCCATTATAGGAGAACATGGAGAAACGATGGTACTTCTCCCAAGACATACATACATATGTGGTAAACCATTAACAGAATTATTACCTAGTGAAAAGATTAGCCAGCTCGTTGAAGAGACTAGGAAGATGGGTGCTCAGGTTATTAAGTTGAAGGGGTGGTCTGCATCTCATGCTCCAGGTGCAGGAGTAGCTGTAATGGTTGAATCCATACTGAGAGATCAGAAGAGAGTTATACCTACTTCCGTCTACTTAACTGGAGAGTACGGTGTTTCAGATGTATGTTTAGTTGTTCCAGCTGTTCTAGGAAGAGAAGGTGTAGAGAAAGTAATAGAATTACCATTAAATGATGAAGAGAAACAAGCATTCATGAAAAGTTTTGAAACTGTTAGGAACGCTATTTCTCAGCTAAAGCTTTAGTCAGGCAGGAATCTTCTGGCCTTCGGTATGATAAATGAAGGCATCTTATCTTCATATTCTTTTATTTTTTCTCCATAATACGTTAAGGTTGTCTCTATTTCATCCAGTCCTTTGAGAAACCTTTCTTTTACAGTTTGATCTAGATCAAATTTCATCTCTCCTCCTGGATAGTTTATAGTAGAGTTTTCGATGTCTATCTTGAGGTATAGTTCTGTTTTCTCTGCCATGTCTTGGAGCTTCTCTACATGTTCTTCAGGAAGCTTTATGCATAGTAATAGGTTTTTGACCGAGTTCATGTAGAATATGTCTCCGAAGGATGGCGCTATTATACATTTTATGCCCATGTCTTTTAGAGCCCAGACTGCATTCTCTCTAGAAGAACCTATTCCAAAGTTTTTCCCAGCTATTAGTATAGATGCATCTGAGTATTTTGGATTATTTAATATGAAGTCTGGGTTTAGGCTACCGTCTTCTCTGTACCTCCAACGATAAAAACAGTATCTACCTATCCCCCTCTTACTCATTATCTTCAAGAATTCTGATGGAATTATCTGATCTGTATCAACATTCTCATACTTGAAGGGGGCCGCTTTCCCTTCAATTACATTAACTCCTCTTTGCATATTCCAACACCTCTTCTCTACTCATTAAATCTGATTCTCTTACATCTACAAATCTACCGTAAACTGCTGCAGCTGCAGCCATTATAGGGCTTACTAGATGTGTTCTACCTCCAGGTCCCTGCCTATTCTCAAAGTTTCTGTTTGAGGTGCTTGCACATCTTTCCCCTGGTCTAAGCTTATCTTCATTCATCGCTATGCACATACTACATCCAGCATTCTTCCATTCAAATCCTGCTTCTATGAAGATTCTGTGTAGACCCATTCTCTCAGCTCTTCTTTTAACTAGCTGTGAACCTGGAACTACCAATGCTCTAACACCATGTGCAATCTTATTATTCACTAAAACTCTGGCAGCATCTATTAAGTCTGTGAGCCTACCATTTGTACATGAGCCTATGAATACCACATCTACTTTCACATCTCTGATTTTCGTTCCAGGTTCTAGTCCCATGTATTTTAAAGCTCTTTCAACTGCCTGTCTTTCAGCTGGATCATCGTAATCTCTTGGATCTGGAATTTCTTCAGTTACACCTATAGTCATCGCAGGGTTTGTCCCCCAAGTTACCTGTGGCTCTAGTTTATCCAACTCAAATGTTATCGTTTTATGATATACTGCATCTGGATCGCTTGGTAAGGTTCTCCAGTACTCTAGTGCCTGCTCCCATTCATCTTCTTGCGGAGCGTATGGTGTATTCTTAATGTAGTGGTACACTTTTTCATCTGGAGATATTATCGCCGTTCTTGCTCCTGCTTCTATGGCCATGTTGCAGAGAGTCATCCTCTCCTCTACACCCATTTCTTCAACCACTTTGCCACCATATTCAATGACATGACCTATACCTCCACCTGTACCTATATTTCTTATAACCCATAATACGATATCCTTGGCGGTTACATTATTCTGTAATCTACCTTCTAATTTAATCAACATGTTTTTAGGCTTCTTTAACCAGATTGTTTGTGTAGCTAGTACATGTTCACCTTCACTCGTACCTATACCGAATGCTAATGCTCCTAGAGCTCCATGCGTAGATGTATGACTATCACCACATACTAGAGTGATTCCTGGAATTGTTAAACCAAGTTCAGGCCCTATTACATGAACTATCCCCTGATATGGACTATAGAGATCGAAGAGCGTTATCCCGAAGTCTCTAGCATTCTTCTCCAAGGCTTTTATCTGTTCTAGTGATAGTTTATCTTCTATTGGTTTAAGTCTATCTCCAGTAGGAACATTATGATCGGTTACTGAAAAAGTTAGATCAGGTCTTCTAACTTTTCTACCCTTCTCTCTAAGACCTTCAAAAGCTAAAGGAGAAGTAACTTCATGAGTTAAATGTCTATCAACGTATAGTAGGGTTTCACCATCTTCTCTCTCGTAAACGACATGCCTAAGCCAAATCTTTTCAAAAACAGATAGCCCAGCCATCAAGAAAAACAAACCTAAAACCAATATAAAAACAAGAACAACATCATTGAAGCTTCACAAACACATATAACAGAGTTCTACAAACTAGATCACGATATATGAAAACTTAAAACATAATACATATTGATTTTGCATTTAAAGTTTTTATGTTATAAATGCTACGTTGAAAAACGAATAGGTATCCTTCTAGAAGATTCTCTACTTTTTAATCTTCCTACTTCAGGACGAAGTAAACTAGACCACGTTACTCTAGAAACTAAACTTATGTTATGTATGCACAAGAGCAAATATTATATTATTCTCGATAAATGTCGTATATGAGGTGTAGGATAGGTATGGATTTTAAGTTAAGTGAAGAACAGTTAGAGATTAAGAGAGCTGTTAGAGAATTTTGTGAGAAAGAGTTTAAGCCTGAGCTTGCACTTGAGCTAGATGCTAAAGAAGAATTTCCACTAGATTTGTATAAGAAAGCTGCTAAACTTGGTTTTGTAGGTTTAGCTTTTCCTGAAGAGTATGGTGGGCAAGGCTATGGCTACTTAGAGATGTGTATTGCAATTGAAGAAGCATGTAGAGCTGACTCATCACTTGGCTTAGCTATAATGATCGGAGCATTCGGTAGTGAACTCATACTTGTACATGGTACAGAAGAACAGAAAGAAAAATATATCCCGAAGGTAGTAAGTGGAGAATACATCTCAGCTGCAGCATTTACAGAACCTGCACGTGGAAGTGATTTAACGAAAATGGATACCACAGCCGTGAAGTATGGAGATGAATGGTACATAAACGGTACCAAGACTTTTATCACGAATGCTCCTATCGCAGACTTCATAATAGTTCTATGTCAAACAGATACAAAGGTTAGACCAACATACCGTGGACAAACACTCTTCGTAGTAGATAAGGGAACACCTGGACTTGAAGTTACTAAACAGAAGAATAAACTCGGGATAAGATGTTCACCTACAGGAGAAGTTTCTCTTAGAGATGTTAAAGTAACAGACTGGAATATAGTTGGAGAACTCAATAGAGGATTCTATCATTCGATGGAGTTCTTTGATAGGAGTAGGGTTATAGTTGCAGCACAAGCTGTTGGAACGGCTCAAGGAGCATTTGAGATAGCTTTCAAATACGCTAAAACGAGAGAAGCATTCGGTCAACCTATAATACAGTTCCAAGAAATTGGATGTAGACTTGCAGAAATAGCGACAAAGATAGAAGCTGCTAGATTGTTAACATACAAAGCTGCATTATCAATAGATAAAGGAGAGATGGATCCGATGTTGACATCTATGGCTAAGCTTTATGCGAGTAGAGTAGCAGTTGAGGCAGCTGATGCAGCTATACAGACTCTAGGTGGATACGGGTATATGGCGGAGTACAAAGTAGAAAGATGTCTGAGAGATGCGAAGATAACAGAGATCTATGAAGGAACATCAGAGATCCAGAAACTTACGATACTGAAGTATCTTTTAAGAAAGTTTTAAATAAGTTGGAGGTGATATTTATCCTATGAGTAGAACAGGTTATGAAACAATCAAGATTGAGAGAGAAGAAAATATTGCATGGATAATATTGAATAGACCTCACAGATTAAATGCTCTAAATGATGTTATGATGGAGGAACTTGCAGACGCTCTCATCACTGTGGAGAAAGATCCTGGAGTAAGATGTGTAGTAATTACGGGTGAAGGTGATAGAGCATTTAGTGCAGGTGCAGACATAACGGCTTTCCCCAAAGTTACACCTGTACTAGCTGAAGAATTCTCGAGGAAAGGTCAGAAAGTCTTTACAATGATAGAAGAAATGTCTAAGCCTGTTATAGCAGCTATAAATGGTTATGCTTTAGGTGGTGGGTTAGAACTCGCTCTTGCATGTGATTTTAGGATAGCTTCAGAACATGCTGAACTGGGAAGCCCTGAGATAAATCTTGGAATAATACCTGGATGGGGTGGAACACAGAGACTTGTAAGAATAGTTGGTTTAAGAAATGCTAAGAGATTGGTAATGCTGGGAGAGAGGATAAAAGCAGATGAAGCACTCCAGATAGGCTTAGTAGATAAAGTTGTACCATTCGAGAAGCTGAGAGAGGAAGCTAAAGCACTCGCTAAGAAATTCGCAGAAGGCCCTCCAATAGCCTTAAAATACGCAAAATATGCATTAAACTTCGGTACGCAAGTTCCACTAGAAGTTGGACTCAGACTAGAATCATCTCTAATGGCTCTACTATTCTCCACAAACGATGTTAAGAGAGGGATAGAAGCATTCATGTCTAGAAGCAAACCTGAGTTTAAGGGAGACTAGATTTCTAAGAATTAGACGTAGGTGGTGACCTGGAACGCGTAGAGTTGCAGTGATAGGTGTGGGGCACAGTAGGTTTGGAGAGAGACAGGACGTAAATGTTAAGGAGCTTGCATTTGAAGCTGTTAAGGAAGCTTTGAACGATGCAGGCTTAACTCCTAAAGATATACAGTACATGTGTTTAGGTTCTATCGGTGTATGGTATGAAGAACCTCTTCCAGCTGTTGCTGTTGCAGAATATTGTGGTCTGTCTGGAGCTGGCTTAATGAGAGTCGAGGCAGCTTGTGCAACTGGAAGTGCAGCAGTATATTCAGCTTATACAACCGTTGCAAGCGGTTTTACTGATCTAGCACTAGTTGTTGGTGTTGAGAAGATGAGAGAAGTAGATACTTTCACAGCTGTTGAGCTTATGGGTAGAGCTGGATCATATATGTGGGAGTTCGAAAACTTTGGCTTAACTTTTCCAGGATACTATGCACTCTACGCTACGGCTCACATGAATAGGTTTGGTAGTACTGAAGAAGATCTAGCATTAGTTGCTGTTAAAGCTCATAAATATGGTGCTATGAACCCTCTCGCCCACTTCCAGAAAGAGATAACAGTTGAAGATGTATTGTCTTCATACGTAGTTGCATGGCCTCTCAAGCTATATGATTGTTGTCCTATAAGTGATGGGAGTGCGGCCATCGTCTTAGCTTCAGAAGACAAGGTTAGAGAACTTAAAATTGACACACCTGTCTGGATAGCTGGTATAGGAGCATCTTCTGGAACAGGAACCCTAGCATATAGAAGTGATTTCATAGGTCTAGATGCAACAGTTAAAGCTTCAAGGAATGCTTACAAGATGGCTAACATAGAGCCTAAAGACATTGATGTAGCAACAGTCCATGACTGCTTCACAATAGCAGAGATACTTGCATATGAAGATCTGGGATTCTGTGGGAAAGGTGAAGGCCATAAACTAGTTAGAGAGGGACAGACAGAGATAGGTGGAAAAATACCTGTAAATGTAGATGGCGGGTTAAAGGCTAAGGGGCACCCAATCGGGGCCACAGGAGTATCCATGATAGTTGAACTGACTAAGCAGTTGAGAGAAGAGGTTAAACCTACTAGTAGGCAGGCGCCTATGAAGAACTATATCGCACTTGCTCATAATGTTGGAGGAACTGGTCACTACTGTTATGTAACGATTTTGAAGAGGTGAAGATTTATGAGTGGCATGCCTACTCTACGTTCACGTAAACTAGAAATCTCATACAATATACCGATATCTAAGACTTTGAAATTCTGGGAAGGATTGAAAGAAGGAAAGATATATGCTACGAGATGTAGGAGATGTAGTAGACTCTATTTTCCGCCTCTAGCTGATTGTGGAGAATGTTTAGAATCTGACATGGAGTGGGTTGAGCTTAGCGGTGAAGGAGAACTTATAACATTTACACACATAATAGTTAGACCTGCAAGCTTCCAGAATGAGCCACCATACACTGTAGCTATAGCAAAATTAAAAGAAGGTGTGAAAGCATTAGCGTGGCTAACTGATGTAAAGAAAAAAGACATTAAGATCGGCATGAAGGTTAAACTTGTTCCAAAAATCATAGATGATAGACTTACATATGAGTTTAAACCACTTTGATCGAGGTGTAAAGTCTTGGGTATTAGGATAAGGAATGTGGCTGTGATAGGTGCTGGAACTATGGGGCATGGCATCGCACAAGTCTTCGCAATGAAAGGATACAACGTCAACCTCCTAGATATAAGTGAAGACATACTCAAGAAAGCGTTACAGAATATTGAATGGAGTTTAAGTAAATTTGTAGAGAAGAAGAGGTTAAGGAAAGAAGATGCAGAAGCAACACTCTCAAGAATAAAGACTACAACAATATATGAAGAAGCTGTGAAAGATGTTGATCTAGCGATAGAGGCTGTTCCAGAGAATCTTGAGTTGAAGAAGAAGATCTTCATGAAGATAGATGGGATTGCTCCACCCCACACAATTCTAGCGACGAATACTTCTACTCTAAGTATTACTGAGATGGGGAAGGTTACCAAGAGACCTGACAAGACCGTTGGGATGCACTGGTTTAACCCACCACAATTAATGCAGTTGATAGAAGTTGTCCGAGGAGAACAGACAAGCAATGAGACCGTTGAAACGATAATGAATCTAAGTAGAGATCTCGGGAAGACCCCGATACTCTGTAAGAAAGATGTAAGAGGATTCATAGTAAATAGAGTTCTCGGAGCAGTATTCAATGAAGCTTTCTGGACATACTATAGAGGAGAAGCAAGTAAAGAAGGAATAGATTCTTCAGTTAAGTTTTCCGGGGGGTTCCCGATGGGATGGTTTGAGCTATGCGACTTCGTAGGTCTAGACATAGCGTATGAGGTGGGAAAGATACTTTACCAAGCATACGGTGAGAGGTTCAAGCCCTGCCCCGAAGTTATCGAACCTCTAGTTAAGGAGGGTAAGCTTGGACAGAAGACAGGTATAGGATTTTATGATTGGAGTAAGGGTAGACCTAGAATACCGTTTGAGCTATCTGATGAATACGATTATGAGAGATCTTGGGCGGTAGCTGTAAATGAATCAGCATGGCTTGTCTATGAAGAAGTAGCGGACCCAGATAGCATAGACACTGGGATGAAGCTAGGTACAGGATGGCCTCAAGGACCATGTGAATATGCTGATAGAAAAGGATTAAACACAGTACTTGAAAAACTAAAACAACTATATGGAAAATATAAGATGGAGATGTATAATCCCTGCCCACTACTAGTAGAATACGTGAATAATGGGTGGACTGGAAGAGCAGCTGGAAGAGGATTTTACAAATACTAGCCATTTTCTTTAAGCAACTCTACCACCTTCACAATTTTTCCCTAACTTGTTGGATAAGATTTCTCTGAGAGTATTCAGTTATCCTTAATCTTTCTATTAGGTTGCTTGTTTCTTTAGTTCTTTTATTTTCTCTATTAATGTTGGAACTACTTTAAAGAGATCTTCTACTACACCATAGTGAGATACGTTGAATATCGGTGCATTTGGATCTTTATTTATAGCTATTATTAGCTGAGAATTCTTCATACCGAGAATGTGTTGAAATGCTCCACTTATCCCTAAAGCGATATAGAGTTTTGGTTTAACTGTTTTGCCAGAACTCCCTACCTGCCTATCTTGAGGTAGCCAGCCTTTATCTACTATAGGTCTAGAACATGCTAAGACACCGCCTAGAAGTCTAGCTAGCTCTTCTGCGAGAGGTATATTTGATTTATCTTTAATTCCTCTACCAATAGCCACTATTACATCAGCCGACGTTATATCTACTTCTCCTACAGCAGGAGCTACATATTCAATAAACTTCTTCTTAACAGCTTCTAAGTCTATGGAGGGTTTCAGTACATTTATTTTTCCATGTTTCTCTAATTCCTTAGGCTGTACAACTCCTTGACGTATAGTTAAGATCGCTGGATCAGTCTTCTTGACGTGTATTTTTGCGTAAAGTTTCCCACCATATACTTGGCGGATAACCATGAGTTTTCCATCTTCTACATTGAGATCTATGCAATCTGTTACTATCGGAGCGTTCAGAGAAACAGCGAGACTTGGCGCAAGCTCTATCCCATAAGATGTGTGTGCGATCATGAGTAGCCACGGCTTCCTCTCCTTCACAATCTTTTCTAACGTCATCTGGTAAACATCCGAGTTATAGTACTCTAGTCTATCGTCATCTACGACCAGCACTTCATCAGAGTATTTTGAAAGCTTTTCAGCTTTCTCCTTAACATTTTTACCAAGAATTATTGAGACTACTTTTGAGCTAGTTTTCTCTGAGAGTTCACAAGCTTTTGTAAGCATCTCGAATGTTATATCTCTAAGCTCGCCTAACCGATGTTCTACGAGAACCTGTATCTCACCCATCATACCAACCCCCTAGACTTTATTATCTCTACTATCTTTGAAGCCACCTCATCTACACTCCCAGTTATTATCTCAGCTTTCCTCTCTACTGGGGGCACGTAGAGTTCTACCATCTCTATGGGTGATGCTTCTTTTACAGCTTCCCTAGCTAATCCCAGATCATCAAGGTTTAGGATTTTTATTTCTTTACGCATAGCTTTCCTAACACCCATTATTGAGACGTATCTAGGCTCGTTTATGCCAGTCTGTATTGTTAAGAGAGCTGGCAAACTGAGTTCTATTATCTCTTCTAATCCACCTTCAAGTTCTCTATTGACTCTAACAATTCCACCATCTATCTCAATCTTCTTTACTAATGTTGCATGAGGGATGCCCAGCATTTCTGCTAGAGCCTGCCCAACTACAGAGTATCCATCATCACTCGCCTGGACTCCGGTTAATATCAGATCATAATGGATGTCTTTAACGACCTTGTAGAGTATCTTAGCAATTACCAAAGGATCCCATGAAGCTATTCTAGGATCTGTAACTCTTATTGCATTATCTGCTCCTTTTGCTAGACATTTTCTTAACGTACTATCTGCAGACTCATCTCCAATCGTTACTACAGTTACAGTTCCACCAAACTTCTCTTTAATTCTAAGAGCTTCCTCAACAGCATAGTCATCCCATTCATTAATATCGAATACTAAACCAGATTTATCGATATCTTTCTTAACGGGATCCACTTTTACCTCTATTTCAGAAACATCTGGAACATGTTTAACACAAACAACGATATTCATGAGAAAACCTCCATACCGAGAGCTACAACTACATGAATACCATGCCTAAGCCTAGTATATTTAGTTTTTATTTAATTTAATTCTCTCTACCATAAACTTTCTAGACCTCAGGATCTCCCATGATATTTAGTGGTAAACATTTTATATATCTAGGCTTATAAAAGATTTTGGGAAATATTTTGGAGAAGAAAAATGTAGAGTTGGTTGATTTCCATGTACATCCTCTATTGAACGTGGTTAACGAAAAAGAGTTTTTGAAAGAAGTTGAGAAAGCTAATTTAGATCTAGTTGTTTTAGTAGCTTTAGATTTAGATCCAGGTTTCTTAGAAGATTGGTGTGTTAGGAGGAAGTTTCTAGAAGACTGTCTTGAATTGAATATCTGTGATTGTCTTCAAGCTCTAGATACTGTAAGAAGAATGTTGAACATGGGCCATGTAGATAATAATGTTGTTGGGAAGCTTGTTAAAGATAACCCTAGAAGATTTCTAGGTATAGGGTCTGTGAACCCTTGTAAGAGTCTTAGCTATGTTAAAGAAAAATTGAAAGAGATAAAGAAGCTGGGATTGATAGGTGTAAAGCTTATTCCTACACTCCAATTCTTTAATCCATTGAGAGAAGAGAAGAAGCTCAAGGAAATCTTTGATTTCTGTGAAGAACATGATAAGATAGTTTTATATCATACAGGATGTGATCCATATCTTTGGGAAGCTCCCAGGTTTTCTGAGAACGCTAACCCTATCTACCTGGAAAGTTACGTAAGAGAATATAAAAATGTAAAATTCATCTTAGCCCACATGGGTTCATATAGTTCAAAATATCCTGGAATATGGTTTAGAGAAGCTGTTGAACTTGGAAAGAAGTATAGTAATGTTTGGTTTGATGTATCGGCTGTACCCTACCTACTCCTAGAGAAAAACTATACTGAAATTATTCATAGAGAGATTGGATGGGATAGAATTCTCTTCGGATCAGATTACCCAGTAGTTTATAACTCTAGTATAAGCTCGCTGATTAGTTATTTAGAGAAGTATAGCTATCTATCTGAAAAAGATTTTTGTAAGGTTATGGGTTTGAATGCTGTTAGGCTTCTAGGTTTGTGATAGTTTCTTGAGTTCTTCTTCTCTCAAGACCCTTCTCAACACTTTTCCAACCATACTCATCGGCAGCTCTTTCCTTATCTCTAGTTCTCTTATCGCTTTGTAGGGTGCGACACGGTCGTTTACAAACTTCATTAATTCTTCTTCAGTAGCTGTAGCTCCTTCTTTTAATACTACGAATGCTTTAGGTATCTCTCCAGCAATCGGATCCGGCTTACCTACTACAGCTGCAAACTTTACCGCTGGATGCTCATAGAGTATGTCTTCTAGTTCTCTTGGATATACACTGTACCCTTTATACTTGATGAGATCCTTCTTCCTATCTGTTATGTAGAAGTAGCCGTCTTCATCCATCTTTCCAAGATCTCCAGTATATAGCCAGCCATCTCTAAGAGTTTGAGCTGTTTCTTCAGGTCTCTTCCAATACCCAATCATAACCTGTGGTCCCTTGACTACTAGTTCTCCAATCTCTCCTACAGGCATCTCTCTTGTACCCGTCTCGATATCCACTATCTTAGCTTCTGTATCAGGCCATGGAATACCTATAGAACCTACTTTTACCGTCTTCATAGTTGGATCAAGTGGGTTGCAGTGAGTTACAGGAGAAGCCTCTGTTAATCCATATCCTTCAACCAAGACTGCTCCCGTAATCTCCATAAACTTTTTCTGAACTTCAGGTGGAAGCGGAGCTGCACCAGATATACAGAATTTTATAGATCTGAGGTTGTATTTACCGACTTTTGGATGATTAATTATTACAGCATACATAGTTGGAACACCTGGGAATAATGTTACCTTGTACTTCTCTATTGATTCTAACACTTGTTCTACGTCAAATCTAGGTAAGAGAACCATTGTTCCAGCAGAATATATGTTAAAATTCATTGCAACTGTCATTCCATAGATGTGGAAGAATGGTAACACAGATAAACCAATATCTTGAGCGGGTTTAGCTCCAAGCCATGCAGCACATCCAATAGCATTAGCGACTAGATTGAAGTGTGTTAGCATTGCTGCTTTAGGTAGACCTGTCGTTCCACCAGTATACTGTAGAACAGCTAGATCTTCAAGTGGATTTATCTCTACTGCTGGAGGTTGTTCTAACGATCTCTCAACCAATTCTTTAAAGAAGTATAGATTAGGTTCAGTTGCTATCTTCTCTGTAGGTATTTTCTTTAATAATTTTCCAAGGGTTGCAGTTAGCTTCGGCATGTAGTCTCCAAGCCAAGTTACTACTGCAAACTTTACTTTAGTATTCTTCCATATCTTCTTGAATCTTGGATAGAGAATGTCTAGTAAGATTATTGCTTTAGCTTCAGAATCATTTAACTGGAATTCTAGTTCTCTCTCAGTAAACAGGGGATTTACAGCTGTAACTATTCCTCCAAGCTTCAATATAGCATAGTAAGCAATAACAAATTGAGGTGTATTTGGAAGAAATACGGCAACAACATCACCCTTCCGTATACCTAGATTGTAGAGAGCAGTAGCAAACCTATTCACCAAACTATTCAACTCTCTATAAGTTATCTTTCTACCAAAAAATATTATGGCAACATGCTCAGGATAATTCTTAGCTGAATCTTCAAGAAACTTTGTTAAAGGGACTTTAGGATAATCTATACTTTGTGGAACCCCCTCTGGCCAAAACTTTAACCAAGGCTTCTTACTATAAACAGATTCAGTTTCCCGAGACATATACGAACACTATACTGTATATATCAAAACAACCTATAAAAATTTTTATAATGTGGAGGCTGGATGATATAAAAGAAGTTAAAATGGATGGGAATGCTGGTTTATTTAAACGTAATACATAATTGGTCACTTATTATTCTTTGATGTGATGTTTGGACAAATAGAGTATATGCCTTTTAGAGAAAATTATGGGCTTCTACCAGCTGAGACGAGTTTAATAATGTACATCGTTCTGATACCATTCGCATTAATATTTTTCTATGGAGTTTGTCGGGGTTTAAAGGTTTATGGTTACAGTGCTCTGGTTAAGATGTCTAGGAATCCTGGAAGATGGTTTAGAGAATTTTTTAGATACTCTTTGCTTCAATTAAAGATTATTAGAGAAGTCTCAGCAGGATTTATGCACATCTTTGTTAGCTATAGCATATTCGTATTATTTATTGGAACTTTACTCGTTTTCATAGATAGCGATATACTCGAACCATTTAAACAGAAGTTACTCCAAGGTTCTTTATACCTGGTCTTCGAGTTTACACTTGACTTATTTGGATTAATGTTCTTAGCTGGTATTACACTTCAATTGATTAGGAGAGCTGGTGTTGTTAAGAGACTTAAACCAAGGCTGGAATATTATGGCTATCTATTCGGATTATTATTTATTGGTTTAACAGGCTTCATACTTGAAGGTATGAGAATCTACTTAACGAAGCCTTCATGGTCTAGTTATTCTTTCATAGGAGAAACTTTTTCTCTAATCTTTTCTTCAATAGAAGCTTCAGAGAATACGATAGCAACACTATATGCAGGTTTCTGGTGGGCTCATGCATTAACAGCTTTCATGCTCATCGGATTCTTACCCTATACTAATCTCCGACACATAATCGTTTCACCAATATATGCTGGACTTTCTTATGATGAGCCCAGGTTACCTCTTATAGCTAAGACACCGTTTAGGTTGGAAGAAATAGATGTTTCAAAGATGGAAGAGGTTGAGATAGGTTTTAGGAAGATTGGTGATTTAGATTGGTATAGGAAGATGGGTTTTGAAGCATGTACAGATTGTGGTAGATGTGAAGCTTCATGTCCCGCATACATTTCTGGAACACCGTTGTCTCCTAGAAACATGATACAGAAACTTGACAAAATTCTTTGGAAAAGAAAACTCGTTGATGAAGATCTCTTCCAGTCTAGATATCTAACCTACGAAGAAGTTTATGCATGTACGACATGTGGTGCATGCGTCTACGTCTGTCCGGTAATGATAAGTCCACTCGAATACCTCATAGAAGCTAGAAGATCTCTAGTCATGGAAGGTAGACTTGAGAAGAAAGCATCTGAGACTCTAAACAATATTATGAAGACCGGGAACCCGTTCGGTTTACCTAGAAGGGAGAGAGATAAACTTGTAGAAGAATTAAAGAGCATTGGTGCTAGAACGGTACAAGAAAACCCAGATCCAGAATATGTTTACTGGATAGGTTGCTTAGCCGTCTATGATACAAGAGTGAGGAGCATAGCTAAGAAGATGGTTGAAGTGATGTGTAAAGCAGGTCTAAACTTTGCTATTCTAGGAAGTTTAGAAGAATGTACAGGAGAACCTGCAAGAAGAATTGGAGAAGAAGGATTATTCCAAGAACAAGCATATAAAAACATAGAAACATTCAAAAAATTCAGTATCAGAAAACTGGTAGTCCACTGTCCACACTGTTTCCAAGTTTTTAAGAATGAGTATAGAGAATTCGGATTAAACATAGAAGTACTCCACCACACACAAATTTTAAAAATGTTGGTAGAAGAAGGTAAGATCAAGCCTTCTCTGAAAAATGTAGTAACATTACATGATTCATGTTATCTCTCCAGATACAATAAGATAGTTAAAGAGCCTAGAAAAATTTTAGAATCTCTAGAATTGAGAGAGATGGAGAGGTGTAGAGAAGATACTTTCTGTTGTGGTGGAGGTGGTGGAAATTACTGGAGTGAAGTTAGGAGAACAGTAAGAGAGAGTTTGCAGAGAGTTGAAGAAGCAGTTAAGATAGGTGCTGAAGTAATCATCACTGAGTGTCCATACTGCTTAATGATGCTTGAGGACGCTGTAAGAGTTGCTGGACTTGAAGAAAAGATAAAAGTCTTAGATATATCAGAGATATTCTAATTTAGATGTAATTGTCCTAGCTGGATATGGGAATCCATGAAAGTTCTGCGAGATCATATTGCATCCTAGCCATACTCGAGATCTGCTCATATATCTTCAATTCCCTAAACGTTAATTTTCCTAAAAGCATCTCCAATTTAATTTTCTCTAATCTTTTTATAACGTTACTGAGCAAGCTGAATTCTTGGTTGAAGAATATTCTATAAACATCGTCATGATTCTCTACTAAAAGATTCTTAGCTTTACTCAACCTCTCAACAAATAATTTATCAAGCATTCTCAGTAAACCTTTCTCCACCATTGAAGCTATTTCAGATGCTCTATCATTTATATTCTCTAGAAGATATACTGAAACTCTATAGTCGAGTAAATTGATGTTTGTTAAGTTTAGCTTAGTTTGTAGTATGGGTTCTTCAGCACAGCTTCTCAACAATCTTACACCGTAGAAATAGAGTTTATCCACCTCTTCATCTTTCTGTATTACTCTTTCCGCAAGCTCTACGTCTTCTTCTAATATTGCTGTTAGAGAAGCTTCTATAGACTCTCTAGAGATCTGCCACATTCTTTTAATTACATCTACTGGATGAAGTTCAAGTGGATCCATAAGCATCTTTAACACAAGTCTATCGTCATGTTCTTCAACAATTTCTAAACCCATTAACTTATTCTTAATATTTGAGAATTTCTGTTCAAAGACTCCTATGATTTCTCTCGGCATCTCGACAATCATCATGTCGTATCCGAGTAAATATCCTCCAATAATATTATTCACTAGCGATGTTACATCACCTCGATACTTTAAGTGTACAGATTTCTTAACTCTAGACTTTGAAGATGTTCTCATTATTAATGCTTCTCTCGTAATCTCTACTTCTAGCACATCTCCTTGTTTCAATTTCTGATTCTCTACCCAATCTCTAGGTAAGCTTACTACTAGAGAACCACCAGACTTCATTATACTCCTAATCTCTCTTCTAGTATCCATTAGACAGCCCATAGATACATATTAATACGTATTAATATGGATTTTCAAGATGAAATATTGATATAAATCGGAAATAGAAGAAGCGTTGATGACGTTCCGATTAGAGAAGAAGAAGCTAAGTCTCGATATTGCTTTAATCTCTACGAATGCAGCATTATATGCTCTCGTAGGTTTAGCTACACATTTCGGCATATTTGCACCTGTTTTCGGTACTGTTAGATTCTGGCCCTCAGTATTCATACCAGCTCTCTTCTCAATACTCTTCTCACCTAAGATAGGAGCTACTGGTGCAGCTGTAGGGATCTTTATTAGTGATATGGTTGTACACGGCAACCCTATTCTAAGCATTACAGTAGGCGTTACAGCAAATTATACAGGATTCTATGTTATAGGTTTACTAGCTCGGGGGAGAACAACAAAACTGAAAACTATCTCAGCAGCTGGAATACAAGCAATACCATTAACCATAGCAGTTTTACAGTATCTTACAAGAGCCTTAGATGAATTAACCTCGTACACATTCATTATTGTTGCATTTATTGTATTCATGGCAGGCTTACTCTCAGCTCTACTTAAACCTCAGTACTCTAAGATAATCTATGCTTCATCTTCAGGCTTAATGGTTGGAAGTGCTATCATAGGTATAGGTCTATGGGCTTACAGTCAATTCGCCATGCTACCATTTGGAGTATCTAACGCACCTATAATAGCAGCACTCACATGGTTTCTGTGGACTTATCTTACAGAAATACCGTTCCTCGTACTCCTTCTACCACCTATACTCTACGCTGTTGCTAGAGCCTTACCTGAAAAAGTGAAATTAGAAGTCCTAGCAAAATAGGTGGTGTAAAAATGGGTAGAATCTATAAAATTGGTTATGCGTATTTTCCCTCAGCGCTCTCAAGTATATTTTCTCCGAAGATAAGAATTGATGTACATGGAGTTGAATCTCATTTTGATAATATAGGTGCACGTGGTGGAGGATTCTCTCTAGTAGAAGGATGTGAAACATGGGTTAAGATAGATGAAGATGAAGAAAATGAAACAGAAGTCGTGGTAAATGATTCTATCAAATATTTCCCACCATCTCTTGAAGCTGCTGAAGAAATGAGAAGGAGATTTAACATAACTGGAAAGATAGAAATACGTCACAGAATACATGTTCCATTAGCTACGGGATTTGGTTCAAGTGCATCATCAATCGCTGGAACCGTATTAGCATTATCTACACTGACTGGACATGATTTAACATTGAGAGGAATACTGAAAATAACACATGAAATTGAGTTGAAGTGTAGAACAGGATTGAATAGCGAGGCAGGATTCATAACAGGTGGACTAGTCTTAGTTTTAAGAGAAGGAGCACCGCCAAAAACAATCGTAGACAGTATACCTTTACCTCAAGATATAAAACTCGTAGCTCTAGTTGCAAGAAGTATGAAAACTTCTGAAGTAATAAGTGATTTCTCAAAGATTGAGTATATAGAAGAAGTTGGAGATAAGTTTCTATCAAGAATACTAAAAAAACCTACGCCTCAAAACTTTCTGACATGCGCTAAAGAGTTTGCATATGAAGCAGGATTTGTGACGAGCAGAGTTGAAGAAATGTTCGAAGTTTTAAGAAGACTCCCAATTGTAGGATATGCACAGAATATGTTGGGAGAAGCTGCCCATACATTAATTTATGAAAGAGACTTAGAATATGTCTTAAAAGAACTGAGAGACTACTTCCAAAATGAAAGAATAGTTGTATCGGATTTGACTTCTACATGCAATGTATCTTCTAAGCAGATTGTGTTAGAGAAAAGCGTCAGCTGAACACATGTTTCTGAAGTATAGGTTTTCGTTATAGTAGAGGTGTTTGTCTATTTTCAACTATGTTGTTAAAGATTTTTATGAAATCTCTTTCTTTTCCAGATGGTATTATTGCTGAAGCTGCAAAACTATGTCCATCTCCCGTGCCTCCAACTGTTTCTGCGGACTTCATTGTAAGTTTAGATGCAGGAGGCATCCTACCAGCCTCTATATACTCACTAAGCTTTCTAGGTGTTCTAACAGATACTTTAACTAACTCATCTTGAATTTCTCCTAGACCGGGTATGCTCTTCTCAAAATTCATAAATCCCACCAAATACTTCTCCTGATCTATGATCGACTTATAGGATAACGTAGAACAGAACGTTCCAATAGTTTTCGATCCAAAACCCTTAAACATGTTTTCTAAGTGAAACCATTGGACGAAGCCTTCAATCTTCAATCTAGTTCTAGAGATATAGTTTAAAGCTTGGTTAAATTTAGATTTTCTTTCTTCTTCAAGTTTTTCTGCTTCTACGAAATCTATCTTACGTTGTGTGAGGTTTTCTACAGCTTTGTTTGGTCCTCCCCTATAGTAACCTACACTACCTATTATCGTTAGAGTTGTAGATATCTTGCTCCATGGTTTATCAAGGAAACTTATGTAGTATGATGTTTCCCTGCCTCTTCTAACTTCAACATCGCCTATCTTTACAGCATCTTCGAGAGGAATTTTATTAAGACTTTCTAGTTCTCCTGGAATCTCGGCGGATCCTACGACTGCCATCCAAGCTGATTCTCTCACATCTTCAATATTCTTCATGAGTAAGTATGTTGCCGTCGAGCCACTTACATCACGTTCACCTCTGAAGCCATATAGTTCTGGATTGAGATTTACGACATTCTTTGACTCCACCTTCACTGGATCATGGTGGTCTACGATGACTACTCTAGAACCTGACTCTTCAGCTATATTCTTTATCAGATCTGCTTTTCCAGAACCAATATCGAGGTAGAGATATCTCTCAAGATTTGTTGAGTGGATAAGTTTTAGTATGGCTGGATGGATCTTCTCAATACATATTAACTTGTAGTTTAAGCCAGTTTTCTTTAATGCTGTTACAGCTATCCCTGCAGCACAGAGTCCATCTGCATCATCGTGAAAAACTATACCTACAGTCCCACTCCAATTCTTAATCTCTTCAGCTACTTCTCTAAGTATTTTAGAGTAAATTTCCATACTTAACCCCCACCTAGAAAATTATCGTTCTTCTAGAAGATAACGATTCTCAGCCAAATTGCAACGATGTTTATTCTTGAGCATACCCATTTATATAATACCCCTACTATCCACATTTTAGAATATGGTTTCTAAAAGATTGGTATTGACAGCATTATTAGTGATTATCATCATTTTCTTCACGTACATAGCGGTCTTCACAATCACGACTACTGGACACACGTATCTAAAATTCTCTGAAGAAAACTATCAAGGAGTCAAGTTAATCATCTGTGGGCAAAGTTCTTCTCCAAAATCTGTAGTCATAGTCATACATGGGGGACCAGCTTCAAAACAAACTTCTATAGAGTATTGTAGAAATTTCTATAGTAAGCTAGGGGACCTAAATATAACAGTAGTCTCTTTAGATTATCCTGCAAACTTAACACTTGTAGAAGAGATAGAGCAGGTGGTGAAGACTATAGAATTTGTGAAGAATAGAATGAAGGTGGATAGAGAAAGTATCTGTGTGGTTGGGAGTAGTAAAGGAGGATATCTAGCATTAATGTCTGCTGTAAGAGAAGATGTTAAATGTGTAGTAGATGCTTATGGTCCAACAGACTTAGAAGAAATGTTTACATATGCTAGGGGAGAACCTGCCTCCTGGTCAGAATGGGGAAAATACTACTATAATCTCATAACTTATGTAGAAGAGAATGAGCTGAACCTTACAGTATTGTTAAAAGAAATTTCTCCTATCTACAATGCTGATAAGATAGATGAAGATGTATTGATAATGCATGGTTTGAGAGATATAGTTGTACCTGTTGAACATAGTTTAAGATTAGTGGAGGAATTTAAAAAACATGGTAAAGAAAACTATGAACTAAAACTTTATGAAGATGTGCATGGGTTCCCTCTACTTAAAGATAAGGTTTACCGAGATCTCGTATCTTTCCTTGAAAAATCATTAAAGGTTTATGGGTAAGTTAGAAGAAATCCATAAGAGAAGTTCCCCCAATACTCTTCAATTCCTCTATCTTTACTCCAAGTGGTTCTAGTACACGTAGACATGCGGGAGCGACTTGCTTCTCTATATAATAATCCCAGTCCACTTCTTCAGGATGAACTTTGAAGTATGGTTTAGCTCTTTTATAGAGCGGCCCACTACCTTTCACTATTATGTATCCTACCTTATCTCCAGGTTGTATCTTCCATCCCTCCTGTACTAATTGACGTGCAACGTTTACGTGAGGTTGGGTTGCTTCATACTCATCTAGAGACCTAGTTATCTGTTTCCATATTATGAGTTTTCTTAATTCTACTTCTCTATTAATAAGTTTCTTGATGTAGTTCTTGGAGATTTTCAATGCTTCATGAACATTGCCTGTTTCAAGTAGAGTCTTCACTGTATCTCTTTGAGCTTCTCTAGCTATGTAGCTCCAATCTCCTCTAACAGCTTCCAGTCCAACTATATCTATTATAGATTCTGAGGTTATTCCAGCATACTTCTTCTTCGCTTCTGTAAAGATCACCATCTTGTAGATCTTTTCTAGTTTCGCTTCTAGTCCTAAGTCTTCTTCTATCCATTTTAAGAACTTCTCGATTTTTCCAGTGTAGTTTTGGAGGAATAGAGAATCTGTATCAGAATATATTACCTTCATACCTAGTTCTGAAGCTTTCTTCATAGACTCCATTATAACATGTCTACCCCAACTCGTAGTTGCTTCAGCTACTTCTCTAGTATACCAGCGAGCTCCAGCCCACCCAGTGTACCCGTAGATAGCATTAGAGATAACTTTTATAGCTCTCTGTCTAGCATCTAAAACTCTTGCTTCAGTAGAGTTAGGATCAAGTGTTCTGAGCTTCTGCTGTATTTTTCTTCTTTCTTCTATCAATGTTTTTAGAGCACGTGGTAGGAAGCCTTCAGGCTCTTTCTTAAATCTATAGTTGTTTGGAGAAACGTATTCTCCATCATCTGATAATGTATCAAATGAGATATTGTATTTTATCATGAGGCTAGGATACATTGATCTAAAGTCTACTACGGCAACATCTTTGTGGAGACCCGGTTCTGGAGATTTCACTAATCCTCCAACATACGGTGTGGGTGTTATTTCAGGTTTCTTAGGTATAAGCTCGCCGAGTTCTACAGCTAGATACATTAAATAATTCTCAACTCTAAAACCTGTTGAAGCTGTTAAAACATAGTCAGCAGGAATCCCCGTCAACTCGCTAAGACTGAAAATATATTCTTTTAAAACTTCAAAACATTTCAGTAAGGCTTCAGCCTTCTGCATAGAGTATTTCTTAACTCTTTCAGGATTCTTCTTCCATGTCTCCGCTACTTCCCATTCTTCTACTGTATCTAATTCTAGTTTAAGCCCTAGATAGTCTACAAACTCTTCAAGTGTTTCTACCGTTAATTCAGGTATGTCTTTAGCCATGTCTTCTAGATCTATGTTTATCCTACCTCTTATAGAGACATGTCCATGAATACTTGTATGTGGTTCAGAAGATAGTCTTCCTATGGTTAATCTTAATCCATGTCTTCTCGCTCTTTCTTGAAGATAATTCCAATGTAATCTATTTGATGAGAAGCTGACGAAAACGTCTGGATCATCTCTCTCAACAATCTCTACAAATTCTCTAAGAATTTTCTTTTCATCTCCTGAAAGCTGTATCTTCTCTCCAGAAGAAGTTATAAGAGAGATCAGTATAACTGGATCTCTTTCAGGTCTAGGAGAACCAGCTTCAGAATAATATACAAAATCTAGAGACATTATCTTAAGAGGCGGAAGTGTAGATACGCCAGCATATTCCACCTTATCTGTTTCAATTATCTTCAATGACCCTTGTTCTTTAAACATACTTTCATGGACTATTATATCACCCGAAGGCTTAACTCTGTTCTCCAGCAAGAACTTTATAGAAGGTCTAACGTCTTCTTCATAGACTTCAACATTCTTCATGTTCTTAATAATCTTCTTTGCAATTGACTCAACATCTTCTACGTTAACGTATACTTTAACTGCTTTCACAGACCTGCCCCTAATCTTTCTCGATACTTCTTCAACTCGATATCCATGTGTTTTCAAGAATGCTACGATCTCTTCTACAACGTCTCCAACTATGTAAAAATTTGGAGAATATTCTTTCTTCACTACATATGTTTCTCCGAGACTATCTTTACACCACAGCCATGCTATGGGTTTACCATCTTCAATTTCTAGAGCTATATCTAGTAGCCAAAGCTGCCTAACCATCTCTACAGATAACAATCATTCAGTAGTTGTTAAGTGTTTTACTACTGCTACTGGAGATTTATATATCTAGGTTTGTTTCTTTAATCTTTATCAATGGTATAGTTACATCGTTAGGTTCCGTAGATAGTTCGTCGCCAAATTTAATTTTCCCTGTAAATCTATTTAGATGTACAAACTTGTTTTTCGGAATTTCTTCAAGTCTACAATAGTATATTACTGGAATTGTAGATGCTAGAGGTTGTAGGAATATGAATGCAGTCTTCTTCTCAACATCTAAGTTGATTAATGGTATTGGCATAACGGAACTGATGAGTACTAGTTCCTCGAAACTTCTAGTCTCTATCTTTATGTTCTCTACAACCATAATTATCCTCAGGAAAGAATTGACTACTACCTAATATTTCTCTCTTTCCCAATTCCTAGTCTATGTTTGAGAATGGAGGATAAGTTTTGATAACCTTAGAGACTTCTTCTAGATCTTTATGGCTATCTATACTAGACCAGAAGTAGTCAGAGAATAATACTGCTTTAAGTCTACCCTCTTCAGCTAATTTCGGAAAAGCGGTCTTCTCGATATCGCCCTTTTCTGGAAGATAATCGAAGATAGATTTGTTGAAGAAGTATATTCCAGCATTTATCCAGTAATCTCTTATTATAGGTTTCTCCACGAACGATCTTATAATCATGCTCTCTTTATCAAATTCTACTATACCGTAAGGTGATGGAAGAGGGACTAAAGATAAGACTCCAACAGCATCCTGCAATTCAGTTCTACAAAGATTGCTAAGATCTATGTTTGTTAAGATATCTCCATTTAAGACTATGAATTTCTCAGAATCCTCAAGTAGATTTTTAGTATTCCTCAGAGCTCCCCCAGTTCCTAGAGGTTCTTCTTCTATAGCATAAGATATGCTAACGTTAAGCCTACTTCCATCTCCGAATACATTTCTTATCTTCTCCCATAGATATCCTACCGCTAAAACTATATCTCTAAATCCATGATACCTTAACCAAATTATCTGCCATTCCAATATAGGTTTACCGGCTACATCTAGTAAAGGCTTAGGGATTTTCTCTGTTAAAGGTCTTAGTCTTTTACCTAAACCTCCAGCCAGAATAATAGCTTTCATCTTACAGATAGAGATAGCATCAAGAGCAAATATTAGTATTAACACTATGCATTATCTGAAGGGGATGTATTTTAGATGTTGAAGATTAAGGTTTTTATATTTTATTCTTATGGTAGATCAAAGGAAGAATGTTGGAAAATAAGACATTGAAGATATACAATTCACTTACAAGAGAGATTGAAGAATTTCGTCCAGCACGTGGAAGAAAAATTTTCATGTATGTTTGTGGTCCAACAGTCTACGATTACATGCATCTAGGCCACATGAAAACATATGTATTTTATGATGTCTTGGCCAGATACCTCTCCTATAAAGGATTTACAGTATACTTCTTGATGAATATCACAGACGTAGATGATAAGATTATCAATAGAGCTATTGAGAGAAGAATAATAGTAAGTTTAAGTAAATCTGAAAAGAAAGTTGGAGAACTTATAGGAGAGTTCCAAGTAGGATTTGAGTATATTAGAGATCGGATTATAGAATTGATAAAATCAGGATACGTAGAATTGTATGGACATCCAGAGATGAGAGATGAATTGATAAGACTGGAGAGAAATATTCTGCAAGCAGATGAAGAAGAAAGAAAGCGTTATGAAGAGATGTATGAGAATTTGAAGAGATGGATAAGAGAAGATAGTTTAGTGAAGATTACGTCTGCAGGTGTAAAGGTTGTAGAAGAGATAGAAGCAAATAATCTTAAGCTTGACCCAATAGGCTTAGCTAGAGAATTTGAAAAATACTTTAAGGAAGATTTAGAAAAACTCGGAATTAACACTATAACGATGTTTGCGAGAGCGAGCGAGTTCATAGATGAGATAGTAGAACTTGCATCAAAACTTATAGAGAAAGGCTACGCATACGATACACCAACAGCACTATACTTCGATTCATCAAAATTCAAAGAATATGGAAAACTATCTGGTGTAGATCCAGAGAGAGAGTACAGAGTACATAGAATAGAACCAGATCCAAATAAGAAGAATGATGCAGACTGGGCTCTATGGAGAAAGATAAGAGAAGGATATCCGAAAGAGCCTGCTTGGAATTCTCCCTGGGGCTTAGGTAGACCTGGGTGGCATATTGAAGATACAACGATAATTATTGAGATGCTTGGAGATCAGATAGATATTCATGGTGGAGCTAAAGAATTAATGTTTCCCCATCATGAAGCAGAGATAGCTCAAGCGGAAGCATATACAGATGTGAAGCCGTGTGTGAGATACTGGGTACACACAGATGTATTAACAGTAAATGGTAAGAAGATGTCCAAATCTCTTGGAAACTATATAACTGTAAGAGATGCTTTAAAAATCTTCGATCCAGAAGTCTTAAGATACTGGGTTCTCCTCACGAGATATAGACATAGAATGGATTTAAGATTACCCTTTGATCCAGATCCACTAAACCCCATCAAGCCAGAACACCTTCTCGAAACACCTATAAAACAAGCTGAACAAGGATTAGAAAGACTATACAACGTTATACGTTATGCTTCATCTATGCCTAGAGATGAAAGATATGATGAAGATTCAAAAAAAATTGAAGAAGAACTAGAATTAATGAAAGAAAGAATTCTAGAAGCATTAGATAATGATATAGATACTGCTAGAGCATTAGCAGAACTCCATGAATATGCAACAAAATTCTTCAAGTACTGTCAAGAAAGAAAAACAATAAACATGCAGGTAGCAGAAAAAACGATCAAAGTATTTAGAGAGATCGGAAGCATACTTGGCATACTACAGAAAGACCTAGAAAAGATAAGTGATGAGAAAGTTAAAGAATTAATAAAACTAATCGTAGGCATCAGAGAGAAGTTGAGAAAGAATAAACAATATGAGCTTGCTGATGAAATACGTCAAAAACTCAAAGAAATAGGCATAATACTTGAAGATACACCTCAAGGTACACTGGTTCACATAACTTAACAAGAAAACTAACTAACCAGACAATATATATTAAGAAACATTTCTCTGAGAATATCATAAAGGTGTTATAAAGAAAAATTTAAATATAGGTAAAAACATAAATCTAATCAGGAGGCAAGATTAATATTTATGTTAAAGTTTTTCGTAAAATTTGATATAAGGTTTTTGCTGGAGGTGGTCTAGATGGCCAAAGTTTGGAAAGAAGGAATGATATGTCCTGAATGTGGTAACGATGTTCTAGTCCATGATCCGAGAACAGGAGAGATAACATGCCCGAGCTGTGGATACGTAGTACTAGAGAGAGATATTGATAGAGGTCCTGAATGGAGGAATATAGATGAAGAAGAAGAGAGTAGGAGTAGAGTTGGAGCACCACTCTCTATAATGTACCGTGATCACGGACTATCAACAGTAATTAACAAGATAGATGAAGATGCTACAGGTAGAAGACTACCTAAAGAAACTAGAGAGAAGCTACTTAGATTAAAGAAGCTAGATGCAACAAGTCAGGTAGATGCTTCTGAAGCTAGAAATCTACAACAAGCAGTGAATATTCTTCAGATATATGTCGATAAACTTCACTTAAGTCAAGCAATCGCTGAAAAAGCTATGCTCATATATAGGAAAGCATTAAAAGAAGGACTTGTTAGAGGTAGGAGTATTAGATCCATTATGGCTGCAGCCGTTTATGCAGCATGTAGAGCTATGGGTGCACCAAGAGATTTAAGAGAACTAGAAAAAGCGTATCCAGTAGTTAAGAGAAAAACTATTGCACAAGGATATAGATTACTACTCAAACACTTAAGATTGAAAGTTCCAGTAGTTGATCCAGCAATATATTTGAGTAAGATTGCTTCAAAAGTTGGACTTGATCAAAGAACAGTTCAAGAAGCTTTAAGAATACTTCAAGAAGCTACTAAGAGAGGCGCAACTGTTGGAAAAGATCCTGTCGGCATAGCTGCTGCAGCACTCTACATGGCTTGTCAAGAAACAACACAAAATATAACTCAGAAAGATATTGCTAGAGCTGCAGGAGTAACAGAAGTTACAGTTAGGAATAGGTTTAAAGGTCTTAAAGAAATTCTCGAAGGCCGTCCAGCGGTTGCTAATCAATCTACAAGCTAGCTTTACTAAACGATCTCGATGTTCTCTTCAGAATGGCCCATCTCTAGTAATATTTCTCTAACTTTATCCCTATGATCTCCTTGAAGCATTATCGTACCATTCTTGACTGTTCCACCTGATGCACACACAGACTTTAATCTACGTGCTAACTGTGCCAGTTCATTCTTATCTCCATCTAGACCTTCAATAATAGTTACAGGTCTACCCCACTTCCTAGTTTCAAGTTTTATCTTGATTCTTTGCTGCTCTCTACTTATAGTTTTACATACACATATTGTTTTGGGTAACCCACAAACGGGGCAGACTTCTACCATTACCTACCTCCTTTCTGCAAAATGCTAATTATCTTGGAGTTATATAAGTATTTGCTGATAAAAATATTTGTTTAAACATGGTGGGCGCTAGAGTAGTGTTTTTTCTTTTTTTCTTCGTATTCATCTCTATCCATATATTCTTTTGCAGGAACACCTTTCACTACTTTTGAAGATGGTACGTCTTTAGTTACTGTTGAGCCAGCCGCTATAACTACTCTATCGCCTATAGTTACTCCTGCGATTATAGTAGAGTTTGCACCGATTATTACTTCCCGTCCAATTTTTACTCCTTCTATTTCTCCTACTGGGTATTTATCGTTTGTTACGACTACGTTTGGTCCTATGAAGGTGTTATCTCCAACTACCGTTAAGTGTGGTAAATATACTAGTGATTGTATGATTACGTTCTCTCCAATTTTTACTTCTCCATCTAGTTGTGTATAGCTTCCTATTCTGCATCTAGAAGATATTCTAGATCTAGATCTAACAAGTACACCGTGTCCGAACTCTACTTCATCACCTACCTCAACATCATCATATATTATTGTAAAACTTCTGATAATACATCTCTCACCTATCTTTGCACCTAAACTTACGTTATCTAGATCCTCCAGCCCACCTCCAACCACTCTGAGCAATCTCTCCCTAGAAGGATAACCTATCTGAACCCATCTATCAATAAACGATCCTTTACCGATTATAGATGGACCATATATTACTGCATCTTCAACAACCTTTCCATAAACCATAGCTCTACTTGAAATATATCTAGACATCAGTAATCTAAGTAGCTCTCCAGATATTTATATCCAATTCTTTTGATACATTTCATCTACAGTAGAGTGTCTCAGAATATATTAAACCTTTCCTGGAATGTCTTTGGGAGAATTAAGGATAAGTTTAGATTTATCTAACAGTTAATCTAGAGTAGCGTAGAATGTTTAAAATCGTTAAGAATTTTGAAGAACTCGTCAATAGAAGAAGAGACGTGCTAGCAGAAATAAGGAGGGATGTTCTAAGAGCTGTTGAAGCTGCTATAGAAGCAGTTCTACCTGAGAATACTCTGAAAAAACATGTTAAAAGAATTGGGGATAGCTTGATGGTAGATAAAGAGAAATATTCTCTTAAGAATTATGAGAAGATCATAGTTCTAGGAGCTGGTAAAGCAGTTTTAGGTATGGCTAGACATATTGAAGAAATAATGTTGGATAAGATAGATGCAGGAGTCGTTGTTGTGCCTAGAGAGAAGATCCATGAAGCTAGTTTAAAAAAGATAGAGGTTCTACCATCTACGCATCCTATTCCAAGCATGCTAGGTGTAAAAGCTTCTGAAAAATTATTGGAGTATGCTGAAAAAACAGATTCCAAGACTTTAGTAATTTTTCTGCTGTCTGGTGGAGCGTCTGCACTACTCCCTATGCCTACACCTCCGATAACTCTAGAAGACAAAGCAGAAACAACCAGACTACTATTGAAGAGTGGAGCAACAATAGATGAAATCAATATAGTTAGAAGACATATTTCAGAAATAAAAGGTGGAAAACTATTAAGAAAGCTAAATAACGCTACTGTCATCACACTCATAATCTCAGATGTTATTGGAGATAAACTAGAAGTCATAGGCTCCGGCCCAACCGCCCCAGACCCATACACATACAGAGATGCCTACGAAGTATTAAGAAGGTATGGTTTATGGGATAAAGTTCCAGAAAAAGTTAGGAAGAAAATAGAAGATGGAATGGAGGGTAAAATTGAAGAAAATCCTAAACCCGGAGACCCAATATTCAATAGAGTACGAAACGTTATAATTGCTAACGTTTTAGATGCTTGTTCATCTGCACGTAGACTACTTTCTTCTTCAGGATACCGAGTAAAGATACTTACACATCACATGGAGGGAGAAGCATCAGAAGTTGGAAGATTCTTAATTGGAGTCGCTAAAGACATGCTTGTGAAGAAGCCTTCTGCATTAATATGTGGAGGGGAGACGACGGTTACTGTTAGAGGGCATGGTATTGGAGGAAGAAATCAAGAACTCGCTCTCTCATCTTCCATAAACTTGAAAGAACTAGATAAGTGTGTCTTAGTCAGCGTAGGTACGGACGGTGTTGATGGACCTACAGATGCAGCGGGAGCGATAGTAGATAATGAAACATATAGAGAATCTCTTGAGATGGGGCTTAATCCTATCGAGTACCTACTCAACAACGATTCCTACAATTTCTTTAAGAAACTTGGAGACCATGTAATTACAGGACCTACTGGAACTAATGTTGGAGACATAGTGATAATTGCATCAAGAGGTTAAAAAGTACAAAAATATTGTATGTGTCTCCCTGCATATGTATCCTCCTCTTAATACATGCATATTTTTGAAAGATGTTGTTTGAGATTATTTCTACGTAAAATATGGAAACGTTTAAAGATAAGAGGAGCAGAATATTATTCGGATGTCTTGAAGGTGGCTAAGATTGTCGGATACCTAGTGGCATATGCTTTACCATTTATCTTACCCTCTACGTTATACGTATTTCTCAAACCTTTACTACCTCTAGACATCTTGAGAAACATTATCTCGATGGTGGTTATAGGTGTCATAGTTGGTTTACTTTCAACGTATCTATGTAGAGACATGTTACACAATCTTCTAGCATCTATAGTCGCATCTCTACTTGGATTATCTACACCACTTATCTTAATGGAAATTATACCTCAGCTTTCATGGATAGGATTGTTTATAGTAGAAGGCATGTACACCTTACTTACTTTCATAGTTTTACCATTATCAGCCTCAGCAACTTCAATTGCAGCATACAGAACATTTATGAAAAAAAGGGTAGAGGTACAGAAATTAGAAGAAAAAATTGAAACTACAATAATAGAACAACCAGTAAAAGAAGAAATAACCAAAGAGGAGAAAGCTGAAGAAGAGAAGATTGAGGTTACGCAGGAAACTATGCCTACCATAAGTGAGGAAAGTCTTAGAACTGCTGAAGAAAAACTCGTCCCAGAATTAGAAGAGATGCTCAAAGAAATTATGAAAGAAGAGGAAGAAGTTGTAAAGGAAGAAAAGGCTGAGCCTGTAGAGAAGATACCGTTGAAAAAGTGTAAAAATTGTGGGGAATACATTCCAGAAGATTCTATCTATTGTCCACTTTGCGGAAAATATCAAGGGGAAGAGAGTTAGCGTAAGCCTAGAATAAATAATCACAACAAAGAAATATGAAAACATCCTAGCAAATACATCTCTTAAATTAGGCATCAGTAAGTTTAGAACTCTAAACTACTAGCTGGCTGGAATTGAACGTTTTAATCTATCGCAATAGACATTCTAGATTGAAAGATGGATATCAAGCTCATTGCTTTCGACAGTCTAGGGACTAGAAGTATGGCTACAATCATTAAGACTAGGCATGTTCAGATAATGGTGGATCCTAGCGCAGCCCTAGGTCCTAGAAGATACGGTCTCCCACCGCATCCACTAGAATACGAGAAACTTAAAGAACATAAGGAAGCTATAGTAAAATCTGCTAAAGAGTCTGATTTAGTAATAGTTACCCACTACCATTATGACCATATCCCTAGACCTGGTGAAGGAGTTGCATGGCTGGCTGGTAAGAAACTCTTAATCAAAGACCCGAACCACATGATTAATTTTAGCCAGAAGATGAGAGCTAAGAAATTTCTGGAAATGTTATCTACGTTTGATATTAAAGTGGAAGCTGTAGATGGGAGAGAAATTGATATAGGTGGGACGAAGATAAAGTTCTCGAGACCGGTACAGCATGGGAACGACTCTAAGCTTGGCTATGTTCTAGAAGTCTTAGTAGAAGATTCTGGAGAGAAAATATTGTTTACGTCCGATGTGGAGGGACCCGTAGATGAAGAACAAGTAAAATTCATACTCTCAAATAAGCCAGACATATTAATATGTGATGGCCCGATGACATACATGCTTGGAAATAAATATAGTTGGGAGGATCTTGAGAAAGCTCTCAAAAACCTAAAGAAGATAGTTATGAAAACAGAGTTAAGCATACTTATCCTAGATCATCACTTAATTAGAGATAGAGATTGGAAAATGAAGATTAGAGAATTTGTAGAAGAAGTAGGTGGAGACGTAGAGATACATACAGCTGCATCCTACATGGGTTTACCTGAAAATCCTCTCGAATCTATGAGAGATGTACTGTGGAGAGAGAGCAGTCTTAGAAGATCGTGAACACGGTACTACCAGACATTCTTCTCTTACAGCTAGATTATCTTAAGAAGAGAAAAAGATTGAGAATATTTTTTAGGTTATCTGAGAGTATTGGTTATGTGTTCTGTTTTAGATCATCTTTATCTTTTAGGTTGTAGAATCTACTATAGGTAGATGGACGCCACAACTCTCGATGAAGAAGAAGTTCTTGAAATGTTAGCTAAGCCTATTGTAGAATCTTTTAGAGAACGATTTAAACATCTTACAGCTCCTCAGCTTTACGCTATCCCAAAAATACTTGCTGGGAAGAATGTTCTACTTATAGCTACGACTGGTTCTGGAAAGACTGAAGCAGCTCTTCTACCTATCCTAAGTAAAATGCTTATCGAGAACGTTGGGCAAGGTGTAAAGCTTCTCTACATAACACCTCTCAGAGCACTTAACAGAGATCTCCTAGATAGGATTGATTGGTGGGCCCAGAAACTCGATTTCAAAGTTGCTGTGAGACATGGAGATACAGCTCAAAGAGAGAGAAGAATACAGACATTATCTCCACCAGATATCTTGATAACAACTCCAGAAACATTACAAGTAATACTTACAGCCAAAGTCTTCAGAAACTATCTAAGAAGTGTTAGATGGGTTATAGTAGACGAGGTGCATGAACTAGCTACCGATAAGAGGGGAGCTCAATTAGCAGTCGCTCTAGAAAGACTTAGACTTATAACTGGATTAGACTTCCAGAGAATAGGTTTATCCGCGACCATCGGAAGCCCGGAGAAGATTGCAGAATACTTGGTAGGCGTTGGTAGAGAATGTGAGATAATAGCTGTGCCCGTACCTAAGGATATAAAGATAGATGTGATTTACCCATCTCCAATTAGAGAAGACTATGAGCTTGCTGAGAAGATTGGGGTCTTCCCAGAAGTAGCTGCGAGACTTAGAACTATAAAGAAGCTTATAGATGAACATGAATCTACACTCATCTTTACGAATACTAGACCTCTAGCAGAAATACTTACAAATAGGTTTAGGCTTTGGGATCAGCAGGTCCCACTGGGGATACATCACGGATCTCTTTCAAAAACTACTAGAGTTATGGCTGAACATGGATTGAAAACAGGTGAACTCGTAGGAATAATATGTACATCTTCTCTAGAACTTGGGATAGATGTTGGGAGAATAGAGCTATGTATACAATACAATTCTCCGAGAGAGGTAACCAGACTGATACAGAGAGTTGGCAGGAGTGGACATTCTCTAGAAAAAATTGCTAAAGGCGTTGTAGTAGTTATGGATTCTGATGATGCACTGGAATCCATTGTGATCGCTAGGAAATCTAGAAGAGAAGAACTTGAAGAAGCAAGAATACCAGTAAACTGTCTAGACGTTTTAATGCACCAGATAGCTGGTCTAATAATAGAATACGGGAAGATAAAAATAGATGAAGTACTAGCAATCTTAAAGAAAACCTACACTTTTAAAGATATTTCTAAAGAAGATGTGAAAGAAGTTCTCCAACACATGATTTCTCTTGGAATAGTAGAAGTGAGAAATGATGATACCATCGTTAAGCCTAGGAGAAGCATGGAATTATATGAATACTATTTCACGAATCTTTCAATGATACCTGAAGAACATCAGTACCTAGTTATAGATCAGAACAACGGTGAGTCTATCGGTATACTAGATGAAGAATTTGTAGCAGAACACGGTGAACCTGGAACAAGATTTATACTAACTGGTAGAGCTTGGGAGATACTTGACGTGAAAGGTGATAGAATATACGTTGCATCCTTAGAAGATTATGAAGGAGCTGTTCCAAGCTGGGTTGGGGATGAAATACCTGTACCATTTGAAGTTGCCCAGGAAGTTGGATTACTTAGAAGAGAGTATCTTGAGAGAAGAATGAAAGGAGAAGAACGTGAATCAATTATAAGAGACATAGCTGAGAGATACATGGTTGGATACGATGTAGTCTCGAAAGCCTTTAGGGAAATTGAAGAACATTTAGAAAAGAATATACCTGTACCTACAGACAAGACGGTACTCTTAGAGTATACTGAACCATACGTAATCCTACATATACATGGAGGACTTAGAGCAAATAGAACAATACAGAAAACCTTATCATACCATATGGCTGAAAAGATAGGTACAGCTATACATGGACAACAAAATCCATACAGGATAGTTTTTAGATCCAAGCATATAACCGATAAAATAGTCTTAGAAGCATTAAGAGAAGTCTTAGAAGATTTTGAAGAGAAGGTCTTCAAAGCTGTTGAGTCTTCTAGTTTGTTTAAACGTAGGCTTGTCCACGTAGCTAGAAAGATGGGTATAATAAAGAGTGAGGCAAGCATAACAGAGGTAAACATTAACCAATTAGTAGAAGCATTGAGAAAAACAGTAGTATATAGAGAAGCGTTAAACTATACTATCTTCCATGACTTTGATTTAGAGAGAGCGAAGAAGATTCTAGAAGACATAGTGTATGGAAGAGTTGAACTGAGAACATGGATCAATCCATCTCTCGAACCTTCACCCCTATCTAAGATAACACTATCAAGATTTGAACAAGAAGGAGAGATAACTTCAAGTGAAGGAATGAAGAGAATTGTCATAACATCTGTAAGAAACAGGCTACTCTATGAATCGTGGGTAGAAGTCTGTGTAGAATGTTTTGAACATTACAGAAAAATAATGGTCAAAGATATGAAGGAGAAGATCGTGTGCCCAGTATGTGGATCCACGAAGATAGGGGTAACGAAGTACGAACTAGAAGAAGTACTCGGAATAATTGCTAGAAGAGGGAAAACAATAAACAAAAAAGAAAGAAAAATCCTCATGGAGCTTAAGAGAAACGCTATACTCGTAGAGAAATATGGAAGAGCTGCAGTAATAGTACTTTCAGCAAGAGGATTAACACTCAAGGAAAGGGTGGAGATACTGAAGAATGAACCGAGAGAAACGATAAGATTAATAGAACTGATAATAGAAGCAGAGAAGAAAGCACTACAGAGAAAATTCCAGTAAGAAATCTATTTATTAGGAGGCAAAGTGAGCGCTCACAATTTTAAAGCTTCGACAATCTCTTAGACTAAATGAGAGGAAAACACTACTCTACGTATAGATATATGGGTTAGATAAACCAGCATCCTGGATCTGTGGCAATAAAGTCTCCAGTTACTTCATAAGCTCTTCCACGGCATCCCGCACATACATCTCGAAACTTACATTCACCACATTGACCTTTAAGCTGTTTTCTATCTCTAAGTATTGAAAGTACCTGAGATTCTTCCCAGATATCTATAATACTCTTCTCCCTAACGTTTCCAAGTTTTATCTGTAAGAGCATACAAGGAATAACGTCTCCATTCGGAAGTATGGTAACATAACCATTTGGCATACCTGCAGCACAACCTCTATCATAATATGGTACCCTCTTTAGGAAGCTTGCTGGGAAATGTTTAGGTTGTATATTCTTTTCTTTAAGAACTAGAGTATACATTGGGCATCCTGGAACACGTATGATTATAGGGCATTCTCTCTGAGCTTCTGCTAACCACTCCATAATCATCTTCCTCTCATATTTATCCAGAACCTCATTTATACACTCCCTCTTAACTCTGGGAACTTCAACTAGATCAAAGAATTCTGCAGCTACTGCACCACTCTCTATAGCGAGTTTAAGCATATCTGGAATCTCTCTAAGAGTATTCTTCCTCACAACCATGCCGAACTGGAAAGGTAAACCTGCTTCTTTACATGCATTAACACCTTGCATTGCTTTCTGGAAAGCTCCAACCTCACCTCTAAATGAATCATGCGTTTCAGGTCTCGCACCATCAATAGATATCTGAACACATTCTATACCAGCTTCCCTCATCTTCTTAGCTATCTCTACGTCAATAAGTGTACCATTACTTCCAACAACTACTTTTAAACCCTTACTGTATGCGTATCTCACTATTTCAAGAAAATCTTCTCTACACAAGGGTTCACCACCATCGAGTACTAAAAGTCTAACATTCCAATTAGCCAGATCATTAATTAACTTCTTAGCTTCCTCGAGAGTTAACTCATCTGGAGAAGCATAATCTGTTGCATCATTATAACAGTGCTTACACTTAAGATTACACTTCCTAGTAACAGCATAAGAAACAAGAAAAGGAGCCGCCACCATATCTACCAACTCAACCCTCTATGCCTAATATTAGTCTTTAATACTAGCCTTCACCCCCTCTTTATATTCCAGACAAATATTTCATAACCCCCTAACTTTAAAGTAACTTCAACACAGCCTGCAATAAGCAATAGTAAAAAAGTTTCAGTTTATTCTTCACTAAAAAATGAAGAAAGCTTATGTGTAGTTGCGGGGGGTGGGATTTGAACCCACGAACCCCTACGGGACAGGAGCCTCAGTCCTGCGCCTTTGACCAGGCTTGGCTACCCCCGCATCAATATACAATATTACTCTACTTATTTTTAGGTTTATATCATGTTATCTTAAGAAGATTAGTGGAGGAGACTTAAGGCTTTAATCTTATCTAAAATGGAGTTTGGGGTTCACCTCTACGTTTCTAGTTAGCCCCGGTTTTATCATTCATCATTTAGTTGAGACCTCCTATACCTCGTACTATTCTTAATATCTCTGATATTGTTTACCTCTTTCCATTCCATTATGTTTTTATAATTTTATTTTCTGTTTTAAATGTTAACTTGGTTGATATTTCCGTTACCTTCTTTTAACCTAATGTTGTATAAGTTTAGATATCATTATTTTCTTTATTTAGGGAATTGTGAAGATAGTATGGATAGGTATTCTATACTGGGTTTACAGCTACATACGTTAGGAAGACATATAAGAGAATTCTGTAAATAGTTGTTGGAATTCGTCGATTATGTAATTAGAAGTTCTTTTATTCTAGAAGGTTAAACAAATCCGTTAGAACGACTGCTATTATTCCACCGATTATTGTTGCTATTAAGTTTACTGTATGTGTGTTGATGTACTTTAATCCTTGTATTTGTTCTGCTTTAGATTCACAGTGAAATGATGATTCTGTTATCTTACCACATACTCCACATCTATATTTTGCTTGTACAAGTGCACCCAGAAAACTATCGATAGTCATTCCTACAAGTCCTGAACAATAAATTATAAGTGAGGCGGCGTGGAATCTAATTTTGTTACAAGTTAAAGTAACTAACAATGTAAGTATCGTTAAACCTATGACTCCGCCCAAATAACCTAGTAATGTTACCGCTCCAGGAGTTCCAGGATTAACTTTCTTCATGTTTATGATTAATCTCGGTTTCCCTTTGTAGAGCAAACCTACTTCTGTTCCAAGAGTGTCTGCAAAAGCTGTTGAGAGTGCTCCTAGATATGCTGTAAAGAATGTTCTCCCATTGTTAGATAATCCAGCTCCAATAGCTGTTACAGTTACTACTAAACCATTTGCTACAACGTTTCTCCAACTTCTTACCCCATCCTCTTTATTATAGACATATTTCACTTTTCTCATTCTTATCTTCGTCATGATTGCAGATATGAAGAAGAATGTTAATAGCAATATGAAGTATTCTCTTCCTCCGAAAACATATATTGGATAACCTACGAGAAGTGAAGAAATTATTCCTGACTTATCAACAAATTTAAACTTGATAGATGTTACAGATATTATTGATAAAACTATTATTGCTTCTATGTGTAGTGTTATGTCGGTATAAGTCATTTTTCTCTCACTCTTTAATCATTTCCCTGATTCTATGTATTTCATTTGAAGGTATCTCTACTTGTATCTTCTTATCTAGGTCTCTCAAGGTTATAATTTGTTTTTCTTCTTCTGTTTTCCCAATTATTACTAGAAACTTGAATTCGTTCTTTAAGGCGTATTCTAAGATTGATGTAAGTTTTCTCTCCATTACATCTATTTCGAGCGGTATCCCCATAGATCTAAGCATGCTGGCTATTTTCACTACATATTTTTTATCTACTTCTGGTAGGTGGGCCAGCATAATTCTAGGTCTTTTAGGTGAGACTTCTATACCCATCTTCTCAATCATGTACTGCATTATCCTAGATATTCCTATTGCACATCCAACGGCAGGCGTGGGTTTTCCTCCAAATAATTCTACAAGTTTATCATATCTACCTCCACCATTAAACGATATCTCTACGTTAGGTAGCCCTTGTTCAAATATGAAACCCGTATAGTATTCTAACCCTCTAGCCATTCCGGGAATTACCTGTATCTCTACGTCTACACCACCCGAGATTGCTAGCTCAACTATTTCTATTAAGTTTTCGAATGATTTCTCAGCACTATTCCAGGGAGAAAGTATATCTGCTATCTTCTTAACTTGCTTATTATCTACAGAGTCTTTTTTGTATATTATCGGTGGAGATTCTACCAATTCTTTTATAGTCTTAAATCCATCTTCATCTATACCTAGTTCTCTTAGTAGAGTATATGCTTCATCTATTCTCCTCCTATCTATGGATGTTAAAATTTTGTCTTGTGTTTTCTCATCTATCTTATAGGATTCTAGTATGTTTCTCATGATTCCGACATGACCGATCTTGAAGAACTGTTCTCTAAGACCTATTCTCTTGAATACCTCGTAACTAACCATCAGTATCTCTACATCTGAGAGTGGACTTCTACTTCCAAATAACTCGAATCCTCCTTGCCAGAATCTTCTCTTCCTACCCCACTGTGGCTCATCGTATCTATAGCAATCTGCTATGTATCCTATTCTGAGAGGTAAAGGAGCGTTCTTAAACTTCGTAGCCATCAATCTAGCTATAGAAGCTGTTACTTCAGGTCTCAGAACACATCTCCTACCAGATTTATCATAGAAATCAAACATTCTTTCTCTAATCTCTTCACCACTCTTCAACTCAAAGAGTTCATAATACTCTACAGTAGGAGTTTCAACCTCCATGTAACCATACATCTCATAAACTTTCCTAATAACATCTACTATCATCTGTTTCAAGGAGAATTCTCTGGGTAGGAGGTCGTCCATACCTCTAGGCGGCTCCAATAACATCTCTCTAAACTATGACTTTAAAGATTAATAAATTTGTAGTTGAAGATGCTTCAGATTAAGAGAGATTGTTTTATAACAGCATCGAAGAATTATGTTGAAGATCTTTTCTAGAGAATTTTTATAGTAGGTTTATTTTGATAATAGTGTTTGAGAGGTGGTTGATGTGTCTAAAGCTTGTAGTGAACTTAGAACTATCTGGTGGGATCGAGGTTCAGTCATTATTATCGATCAACGTCTCCTACCACATAAATTGAAGTATCTTAGATTGAAGAGTTATGTTGAAGTTGCAAAAGCAATAAAAAATATGGTTATTAGAGGTGCCCCAGCTATTGGTGTAGCTGCGGCCATGGGTTTAGCGTTGGCCGTAGTAAACTTAAAGACAAATAATAGAGAAATCTTAATGAATAGATTAGAGAAAGCTGCAGATACTATACGTTCTACTAGACCTACGGCTGTAAATCTTTTCTGGGCAATAGACAGGGTGATGGAAGTCGCTCGAGAAACATCATCTGTTGAAGAATTGAAGAAGAAGGTTCTTGAAGAAGCTCTCAAGATGGCTGAAGAAGATATTGAAGTTAATAAGATGATTGGTGAACATGGATCTAAGCTTATAGAAGATGGTGATAGAATATTAACGCACTGTAATGCTGGAGCTCTCGCAACAGTAGGTTACGGGACAGCTTTAGGCATTATTAGAACAGCTTATAGGCAAGGTAAGAAGATAACTGTCTACGCTTCAGAGACACGGCCTAGACTTCAGGGTGCTAAGCTTACCGTATGGGAGCTTCTACGTGAACATATTCCAGTTAAGTTGATTACAGATAATATGGCTGCTTTCCTTATGCAGAGAGGTGAGATAAGTAAGGTTATAGTTGGCGCGGATAGGATTATAGCGAAGACCGGTCATGTAATAAACAAGATAGGAACACTAAGCCACGCTATTGCTGCAAAATATTATGGTGTACCATTCATAGTTGCTGCTCCAGTCTCCAGCATAGATTTTAAAAATGTTTTAGAAGAGGTTGTAATAGAAGAGAGAGATGTGAGAGAAGTTCTGTATATTGATAATGTTAGGATTGCTCCAAAAGGTGTTGAAGCCATTAACCCTGCTTTCGATATAACCCCACCTGAACTCGTCTCATACATAGTTACAGAGAGGGGAATCTTCAAGCCTAGCGAGTTAAGAGAACTTTGTAAATAGGTTGATTAAATATGTTATTAAAACTATTCCTCCACCTATACATATAGCTTTCACTCCAGATAGTACAAGTCTTTCTTCAGCTATTTTTCCTAAGAATGCTCCCAGCCAGAAGAGTAGTATGAACGCTATCAATGTTGAGTATATGAATGCTGTATTGCAGTCTATTATTTTTATGAGAGCCATAACATATGGTGAGAGCACTAGTAGGCTGGAGAGACTAGAAGAAAAAGAATCAATGAACGCTGAGATTAACGCAGCTCTTTTATGAGCCTTCTCTATTTCTGTATTATCTATCTTCATCAACATTGCTTCTTCAATTTCTCTCAACTTTCTCTTCTGTTCTGCTAACTCTATCATGTATGTTGAACTTAACCCTGAGAAAACCATAGCAATTATTGCTCCAACTCCACTGCTTACTACATGGGATGGTTCTCCAGCTCCCAGAAATCTTACTCCAACTATCATCCCCCATATGGTTATGGTTCCATCAAACGCATTTATAGCAAAGTATCTTCTAAAGTATTCTAGAAATTTAGCATATTCAACTGTTTTAAGCAACTTAGAGAATATCTTGTATAGTAATTCAAACATTTCTACTATTGGTTTTCTTTGATCCTCTGCACTACAACTTCATCTATGCTGTGTATAGCTGCTCCGAGACGTTTAATCGTCTTCTCAAGTTCTTCATAATCTATTCCATCTCCTTCTATCACTAGCTTGATGGAATCTGTTTCAGCATCAACTTCTACTAAGATTGCTTCTACCTTAGAGACACCTCTAACTCTAGAGATCACATTAGAGAACTCTATCAAGGAAGGCGTATGAGTTTTCAAAACATCTAAAACTATTTTCACAAGCTTCGGGCTCTCTTTATCTAAAGATTCCTCTCCCAATCCATCAACTCAAGTATACAAGCCGCCCAAAAAACTTTAACTACTTAAGTATAAAGACTATTTATGTCGACCAACTTTCCTAGATTTTAAGATAAGTAAGATAAGACAATATTTATCCTACAACTATTCTTTATAATATGGAGAAGTTTTCTTTATTTCTTTGTATTTATATTGTTTTTATGTGGTTTTATGAAAGCGGTTGTTTTAAAGAGTTTCCGGAGTCCTTTGAATGTAGTAGATTGGAAGGATATTGAAGATGTTGGTGGAAATGATGTTCTCGTTAAGATCGAGATGACGGGCGTATGTTACCGTGACATCTTGACTGTGGATGGGTTTTTCCCCAAAACCCGTCTCCCCATAATTCTCGGTCACGAGATATATGGTAAAATAGTCGAGGTGGGTGAAGACGTAGTAGAATTTAAGAAAGGTGATAGAGTTTCAGGCTTAACATATACTTTCTGTGGAGTTTGTGTAGATTGTCTAAATGGTAGAGAGAATATCTGTAGAAATAGGCTTTGGTTTGGAGAAGATCTAAATGGATCTTACGCAGAGTACATGAAGATAGATAAGAAAAGTTTAGTGAAGACTCCTGAAGACGTTTCCCCTGAAGCTGCAGCCATCTCTGCATGTGTTACAGGCATGCTCATACATGCATTAAAAAACGTAGGAAGAGTTAAGGAGGGTGAAAGTATTCTTGTAACTGGAGCCAGCGGAGGGGTTGGAGTACACGCTATCCAGCTTGCAAAAACTCTTGGTCTAGAAGTTATAGCAGTTACTGGTAGAGAAGAGAATATCGATAAATTGTATAAGCTTGGCGCAGACCATGTCATACTCTCTAGAGACAACATATTCTCAAATCAAGTTAAGAATATAACAGGAGGAATTGGAGTAGACGTGGTACTAGAATGCGTAGGTCTAACTTTTACTGAAAGTTTAAAATCTATTAAATGGGGTGGGAGAATAATAGATATCGGAAATATAAAACCTGAGCCGATACCATTTACTCTCGGCCACATAATCTTGAGGGAGGTGAGTATACATGGATCTATATCATGTACTAAGAAAGAGCTACAAGAAGCATTAGAAATACATAGAAGTGGAAAAGTGAAGCCGATTACAACAACATTACCACTAGAACAAGTAGAAGAAGCTCATAAACTTATAAGAGAGAGAAAACACTTTGGAAGAATAACGCTAAAACCATAATCACTTAAAATAAAAATCTGATAACATGAAGATACAGTAATCCTACTTTTTAGCATTCTATTTAAGAATCTTCTTTTTTCCTCTGGTTCCTAACCCTAGTTCTACATTTTTATTATCTCGTTCTAGGTTTCGCTATAATCTCTCTTATAATCATATCGAAGAAGTTATTTGAATTAGACGGTTTTATTACTATTGCTGTATCTGCTCCTCTAGATGTCCCAGCTACCGCTACTACATCTCTATCAATAGGTATTAAACCTGCATCAGCCGCCATAACAGTTATCTCTACACAAACTTTTACACCTTCACCAAACAATCTAAGAGCTTCAGCTATAATCATTAATAAACCAATGGTTCCAAATTTATTCCTTATAGAACGTTCTACACCTGATAAAGCATGTGTCGCTGTAAGTATCTTTCCACCGAGTTTAGTAATTTCATCTTCATATTCTCTTAGCATTTCTTGATGCCCAGGCTTCCTAAAACCTGTATGGTGTCTAACAATAACAACATTAAAATCTCTAAAAACTCTACAAGCTTTTAATCCAGTTTCACCAGTAGTTGAAGCAACAACCACATCTCTTATACCTAGTTCTTGAGCTCTCTTATACGCTAAGCCCAAAGTAGCATCAGTATTTTCCGGCCCAGGTTTCTCAAAGTATAGAACCTCTTTAAAAACTTGAGAAAACAACCATAAACCCCCCAAACATAAGAAATCTGAACTATTAATCTTTTTAGTTGTTAAAATTATTATCTTTCAAAAAAGAATTCTATACTAGACGCCGTGTAAATTTTACTTTGATCTAAAGATGTTTCAAGAAAAGTTTCTAGAGAAATAACAGTAATTGTTGAAAAGAAGAAGCCGTATAAGAAAGCGTATGTTACTCTAAGAAGATTTACAGAGAAGTTTACCGTTACTGAATAATGGATACCCAAACACGATCTTTAATCTTAACTCATTAATAAAGATCCTTAAGCCGTAAATAAAAATAAAATATAGTTACCGGCTTTGAAAGAATAACGTATCCAAGTGGAGAGTAGAAATTTCTTTTACATCTAAGTTCTCTCTATCGATTATGTTATATCTTAACTGTAAACATTGTATGTGTTGCAGCTAGATTGACTTCCGTTAGTAGCCAGAGTTGTTTGAATACTTTATTGTAGAAATCTACTCTAGCATTTTCTTCAACGCTCATAACAACATCATATAACCCGAAGAGCTCGTGAACCTCCATTATCGCATCTATAGATTTTATGTGTCTCTCCCAGAATTTAGGTGTAGATGGACGTTTAATTTTAGCAAAGATGTATGCACATTTCTCTACTTTATCACAATTTTCTCTCTCAAAACTTAATCCACCTTCTTTAACAATTAACGTATTAGAATCTTGAAGACCGTTCTGCTGCAATAACTCTAAGAAAGAATCTATTTGCTGAAAATTATCAACCTCTATTTTAGAGATCATATCGTATGTCCCATATATTAGGTAGGCTTCTCTCACGATCCTAGAACTTCTAACAGCATTCAAAGCCTGAACTAACCCACTTCTAGGACTAATAATACTTAAAACGAAAGCTTTCACAAATTTTTCTTCTACAACCTATATTATAAATATTCTCTATAAATATTTCGTAATGAAATCTAAATCTGTTTCTTCAAACCAACTATCCAACATTATAGTGCAAATTTTCTTCATTATCTTCATAATTTTTTATTTTTAGTAAAGAAG